>OJQY01000166.1_pt1 | contig 50955 bp, 44 predicted proteins | sample 1599091 | NCBI WGS metagenome assembly OJQY01 (sample SAMN03922524, study PRJEB24848) | human gut metagenome | isolation source: stool sample | host: Homo sapiens | place: Germany | collected 2010-02 | reverse complement strand
ACACCCCTTTTGTTTTTCAGTATATCATACTGTCTAACAAATGGGGTGCAGTTCAAAACCTGTCGTGCGGCGTAAAAGCCTGTATTAATTTGGAATGGTCACAAGCCTGTAAAGAGGCGTCCCTCCTGCCGTATCAACCTTACGGCACACAATCTTTGTTTGACCAGGCCGGCTGTAATGGCGGTTGTAATACGCTTCCAGCCTTTGTATCGTGCCTGTTTGTGCAATGACAAACACGTTCGGGTTATCTATCATATCCTCATACAGGTTTGTTATTCCGTAACGCCGTAGAAGCTCCTCCTCATATTTTGAGCCGCTGAGCCAGCTACCGAGGCTTACCAGGTTTTCGCATTGGTAAGAATCAAACGGTTTTAAGGGATATTCCATATTATATGTATAAATACCGCCAGCCGCCGCGTTTTTCAAATATAGCTTATCCTGGTTTTGCTCCAGGTAATGCATCAGCCCTTGTTTCACCGGATAATGCGTCTGCCTGCCTGAAAGGCCTTGTAACATCAATCCGCCGCAGATAGTCAAAGCCGCGCAGGCCGAAACGGCAGCCCACCTTTTCCAGCTTTTTGGTGCCCTTTGCACCCGTTCCCGCAGCGCGCCCTTCTCCACCGAATAAATCAACAAAATAATCGCACATAGGAAAATTCCGTAGGCGGCGCGGTAAATCAATCTCTGCGTATACGCCAAATACATAATCAGCGCCATGGACAGCCCGGCAAGCGACAACGGAACCACTGCCATTTTTCTCTGGGACAAAGCCATATAGAAGGCTGCGGCAATCAGCAAAATCGTAAAATAGAACAGGCCGCGGTACGCCTTCATATGAGCAAAATATAATGTTACGGCCCAGATTGTACAAAATACGGCAAATAACAGCGGGTATCTTTTCAGCAGGAAACCAGCACCAAAAAACAAAGCGGCGCAAATAATCAGGAACAAAACAATAAAGCTTCCAACCGGTAAAGATAACGCGGAAGAAACCTCATGCAAAAACGCTTCGATTTTTTGAGTATAATATTCAACAATCGACGGCTGCTGCTCTTTTTGCAGCTCCGCAATTTTCTCGAGCTTCTCTGCTGTAAAAACCTTGGTATCTATATTCCAGCTTCTATACATATTGAGGTCGTTTTGGTCCAGCCCGAGCTGCGAATAGAACTCCTGATTGCTTGAATAATTGGGAATTGGGTAATCGAGCGTCGCCGTACGCGCCTGATTGAAGCGGTTATATTCATCAAAGCCTTCCCTGCCCGAGTATACCTGCGCCGACGCAAAGGCCGAAGCCAGAACAACCGCGCCGAATAACACCCACGAAATCAACTGTTTTTTTCTTGTCTGAAGCAAAGGCGTAAGCGTAAGCCTTGTGTTTTTCTTTCTTCCGGCAATCCACATGACAACAAGCGCCAGAATAAAAACGCCTGTGAAGGCTGCCGCGACGTAAAAGGAATCGCTCCTGGTAAAGCAACCAAACAGGGCAAGCAGGCCTCCCGCTGCGCACATCCCGGCTGACCTTTTTTTTGTAAAGCGCATGGATAAGAAGCAAAAAACCTGCAATCGATAGTAAATAGGCCGTCTTTGTATACTGAATCAGCGCGTAGTGGTTATATCCAAACAGGATTACAACAGCCAGCGAAGCAGGTAAGGAAAATTTCAAGTTAAATTTATCGAGAAACACATAGGTAATCGCGCAAAAGGATAAATAGCCGGCAACAAGCTGGTATAGTACAAACACGTTACAAAAAGGAACTGCCTTCTGCAAGCCGCCCAGCAGGCCGGACAGCAGTGCGTTTAAATAAGGAATCGAAGTTTCGCCAAATATAGAAATCAATCTGGAAATTGCGCCGTCGTCATTGGTTTCATACATGATTCTGGTAAAAGCCAGAAACAGCACAAGCATGACAGCGTTTATCAAAAAGGACAGTAACAGCTTGTGGTGTAAAAAACGTTTTAAATTTTTCAAAGCAATCCCCCATATTAAAACAGGTTGAAACAGCGTTTCGTGTCATCACTTTATAATACGGCTCAAACATTTCACTTAATCTTGCAACGAAGCTATTTACTTTATAAAATAAGCTTAACATATTTCAAATACAAAATGTTATGTTTTGTGAATTAAAACCACACTGCTTGATAAAAATTATATTGGTCTGATTTATTTTATCGCCGTAAAAGTAAAAAGACGGGCAAGCCCCAAAAGGCTTGCCCGTCTTTTACGATTGTGTTAAAGCGGTTAGTCTTCAATATCCCTCGTCAGGCATCTGGTCAGCGCCGCGACGCCTCCTAAAATCAAAACGATTCCGCTTAAAAAGCTTGCCGTTCCGACCGCCGTGATTACAGGGTTGCAGAACACCGCAATTCCTCCGATAATGCAGATAATACCCCACGCGGTAAGCCATCCCCAGCCACGCGCGCCGAGCTTGTGCAAATCGAAAGAGCGGCTTGTCTGGGAAATGCCTGAGAATAAAAGCCACAGGCCGAGAAACGTAGATACCGTGATTGCAAACAGGCCGTTGCTGTATTTGCTGAAGCAGATAAGCAGCCCGAGTATCAGGGAAAGGATTCCATCCGCAAGAACCCAGCCCGCGCCAAGCATGACCTTATGCGACCGGATGTAGGCGATGATGCTCACGATTCCGGAAATGACCAGCGCCGCGCCGAGGATGACCTCCGTGACGACAAACGCCTTCAGCGGATTAAAAAACGCCGCGCAGCCGCCCAGAATCAAAACTATGCCGGCAATCACCCATAAAACCTTCAAAAATGTTTTCATAATGCTATCCTCCTAAAATAAAAATCGCATTTTGTCTATCCATACTATAACACACCCCAAAAATGCTGTAAAGGATAAAAGCAGGAGCGGGAGAACAAAAAGTATGTACGTTATTTGTAAGGATTACCAAAGCATTGTGCGTAGTAAACGAGCAGTAAAAAATTTTAATTTTGCTGAGGCCTTGACAATTGGTGTTCTGCTTCATATAATTAAGTAAATTTAAATAAATATGCTTAAATTATATTGGAGGCAGCGTTATGGATTTACTTAATGAGGTCGACCGTTTTTATTATCATATGGCTCTTTATGAACTGCGGGTGTTGAACCAGAAGGATTATTATAAGGGATTTTCATATAACAGCATCCTGTACCTGAATGTGATTTCCCAGATGGAAAACTGCACGACGGGCAAGCTTGCGCAGGCGCTTCAAATTTCGGCGCCCGCGGCCACATTAAAGGTAAACGAGCTTATTAAGCAGGGCGCCGTCGTCAAAACACAGAGCGAGGACGACAAGCGTGTTTTTTATATAAAAATACATCCGGATATGGAAAAGAGCTTTTCAATTTACAACCGTGTTTTTCGGAATATCGAACGGGAGCTGCGCAAAACCTTTTCAGAAGAACAGCTTTTTCAGTTTTCCGAAATCCTGCGCGCAATCTCACAATACGACTGGAAGGATTTAGACAATGAACAAGGCACTTAGTCAAAAAATCACATTACCCTCCTTATTGAAATTTACGCTGCCGTCAATGGTTATGATGGTGGTGATGTCGCTTTACTCCATCGTAGACGGCCTGTTTGTCGCACGGCTGATTGGTACGGAGGCCTTCTCAGCGGTCAATCTCGTTTTTCCGCTGCTGGGCGTCGCTATTGCACTGGGCACGATGTTCGGCACCGGCCTCAACGCAATCGTCTCCAGAAAGATGGGAGAGGGCAGACAGCGCGAGGCAAACGAAAACCTTACGTTCGTCCTGCTCGTGGTAATCATCATCGGCGTAGCCGCCACCGTTCTATGCGCCGTGTTCTTGAAGGATATTATTTATATGCTGGGAGCGGACGAAGCGGTTTACGGCTACTGCTACGACTACGCGTTCCCGCTGATGCTTTTTGCCGCCCCCTGTATTTTGCAGCTTGTGTTTCAGAACGTCTATATCGCAAACGGCAAGCCCTCCATTGGCCTTGCTATGACGATTGCCGGAGGAGTTTGCAACGTCGTGTTCGACTACCTGTTTATCGCCGTGTTTCAAATGGGCATTGCGGGCGCCGCGATTGCCACCGGTATCGGCAACGCCATACCTGCGTTGTTCGGGCTGTTTTACTTTGCCTTGAACCGGCGCGGCAACCTGCATTTTGTAAGGCCGAAGCAGGCGTGGAGCGTGTTCCTGCACACGATGGGCAACGGCTCGTCGGAGATGGTGAGTAACCTTTCCACCAGCGTCACGACATTCCTGTTCAACATTATCATGATGCGGCTCGTCGGGCATGACGGCGTCGCCGCGATATCCGTTTTGCTGTACCTCGACTTTATCCTGATAGCCGTGTGCCTTGGCTATTCGATGGGCGTCGCGCCCTTAATCAGCTATAACTACGGCTGCGGCAACAAGGAAAAGCTCCGGAAAATTTTCAGGCTCAGTATGGGCCTGCTGACCGCCGTAGGCGTGAGCGTGGCGGCGCTTACGTTTCTGTTTTCCCGCGATTTGACTTCATTTTTCGCGTCGCGGGACAGCCAGGTGTTCCTGCTCGCCTCCGCCGGACTGCAAATCTACGCGCTGAGCTACCTGTTCAAGGGATATAACGTGTTTGCTTCAGCTATGTTCACCGCCTTCAGCAACGGGCCAGTATCCGCGCTTTTGTCCTGTATGCGTACGCTTGTTTTACTGGCAGCCGCCCTGATTGGCCTTTCCATACTGCTTGGAATTACCGGCGTATGGCTCGCCTGCCCGGTAGCGGAGTTCTTGTCGCTTGCGCTTACCGTTTTCTTCTTTATGAAGTACCGCAGGCGTTATCATTACATTTAATTTGAAAAGACACGCCATATAAAAGCACGAAAGGGCGCGAACAGATAGTGTTCGCGCCCTTTCCATATTATTTTTTGTTTGTACAGCCTTACTTTTTCGCCTTGAAGCCGTCCTTGAGCGAAACGCTCCGGTTGAATACCGGCTTGCCCGGCTTTGAATCCTTGTTGTCCAGGCAGAAATATCCAAGCCGCATAAACTGGTAGGACTGCGGCGGCACGACGTCCCGCAGGGACTGCTCGGCCTTGCAGTGCTCGAGCGTCACGAGTGAATCCGGGTTTAAATAATCGAGGAAATTCCTGTCGCCCGCATCCGGGTCGGGCACGGTAAACAGGCTGTCGTAAAGGCGCACCTGCGCGTCTACCGCCGTCTGCGCGTCTACCCAGTGGACGGTTCCCTTGATTTTCCTGCCGTCAGGCGTATTGCCTCCGCGCGTTTCGGGGTCGTAGGTTGCGTAAACCTCGGTGACATTGCCTTCTTCATCCTTTTTGCAGCCGGTGCAGCGCACGATATACGCGGACTTGAGCCGCACCTCATTTTCCGGAAACAGGCGGAAATAGCCCTTGACGGGCGTTTCCATAAAATCTTCGCGCTCGATGTACAGCTCGCGTGAAAAGGAGATGGTGCGTGTGCCGTCCTCCGGGCGGTTCGGGTTATTCTCCACCTCGAACGTTTCGGATTTTCCCTCCGGGTAATTGGTGATTACAAGCCTTATCGGATGCTGTACGACCATGACGCGCTTTGCGGTTTCGTTTAAGTCTTCACGCAGGCAATGCTCTAAAAAGCCGTATTCCACGGTACTGTTCACCTTAGAAACGCCAATCCTGTCGCAGAAATTACGGATTGCGCGCGGCGTGTAGCCGCGGCGGCGCAGGCCGCAGAGCGTGGGCATGCGCGGGTCGTCCCAGCCGCTGACGTGGCCCTCCTCGACAAGCAGGCGCAGCTTGCGCTTGCTCATAACGGTATGATTGATGCCCAGCCGCGCAAACTCAATCTGGCGCGGCTTGCTTTCCACACTTGTATGATTGATAACCCAATCATACAGCGGGCGGTGGTCTTCAAATTCAAGGGAGCACAGGGAATGCGTCACACCCTCGATTGCGTCCTCAATCGGATGCGCGAAATCGTACATCGGGTAAATGCACCAGGTATCCCCCGTGCGGTGGTGCGTGATACGGTTGATGCGGTACAAAACCGGGTCACGCATATTGAAGTTGCCGGAAGCCAGGTCGATTTTCGCCCGAAGCGTCATTTTGCCGTCCTCGAATTCCCCTGCCCTCATGCGGCGGAATAAATCGAGGCTTTCCTCCCTGGGCCTGTCGCGGTACGGGCTTTTCGCGGGCGTCGTAAGGTCGCCGCGGTTTTCGCGCATCTGCTCCGGGGTCAGCTCACACACATAGGCAAGCCCCTTTTCAATTAGCTCGCAGGCATACCCGTACATCTGCTCAAAATATTCGGACGCAAAGTAAAAGCGATCTTCCCACGTAAAGCCGAGCCACTTAATATCATCCTTGATGGCGTCGACATACTCGACGTCCTCTTTTGTCGGATTGGTGTCGTCCATGCGCAGGTTGCATTTGCCGCCGTATTTTTCAGCTGTACTGAAATTAATGCATACGGCCTTCGCGTGGCCGATATGCAAATAGCCGTTTGGCTCCGGCGGAAAGCGTGTGTGGACGGTCATTCCTTCGAACTGCCCGCCCTTCGCGATGTCCTCGTCTATAAAATCATGGATAAAATTGGCGTTGCCGGACGGCTCCTGCGCCGTCTTGATTTCTTCTGCCATGTTCCTTCCTCCTATTGCTTCACATATAGCTTATCCCGCAGCCTGGGCGATAACCGCCGCCCTGCCGCCGCGTAATCAAAACTTTGCAAGGCCCTGCTTCATTCTTCTGAGGGATTCCTCTTTGCCGAGAATATCGAGAATTTCAACCGCGCCGCCCGGTGTAACCGTTTTGCCGGAAACGGCAATGCGCGCGGGCCACATGACGGTGCCGTTTTTCACCTCAAGCCGCTGCGCAAGGCTGATTAGGCAGTCATGAATGCCTTCATGGTTCCACTCCGGCAGCTTTTCGAGCGCCTCTATTACGGCCTTTAGCATAACGGGTGAATTTTCAAGCGTCGTTTTGCTTTTTTTGTTGATAAACAGCTCCGTGCCGTATTCCGGCTGCTGTGCAAAGAAACCGACCATTTCCGGTATCTGCGTAAGCTGTGTGACGCGCTGCTGCAAAATGGAAGCAAGCTTTACATAATCAAACGGCTTGTCTAAAAGCGCCTGCTTGAAATAAGGCGCGGCAATCTGTGCAAATTGTTCCACAGGCATCGCCTTGATGTATTCCCCGTTGAACCAGGAGAGCTTGCCATAGTCGAACACGGCGGGTGATTTGCTGATGCCGTCTATGCAAAACGCCTTGCAAAGCTCATCTAAGGTAAAAATCTCCTGGTTGTCCTTCGGGCACCAGCCGAGCAACGCAATGTAATTGATGATTGCCTGCGGCAGGTAGCCATCGTTTATCAAATCGGCAAAGCCGGTTGCGCCGTGTCGCTTTGAAAGCTTGGAAACGCTGCCGTCCTCGTTTTTGCCCATAATCAGCGGAAGGTGCACATAGGTCGGGATTTCCCAGCCGAACGCCTCATACAGAAGGTTGTATTTCGGCGTGGAGCTCAAATACTCGCTGCCCCTGACAACATGCGTAATGCCCATCGTATGGTCGTCGATAACGTTAGCGAAATTGTAGGTGGGGTACCCGTCGGTCTTGATGAGGATTTGGTCCTGCAGCTCGCTGTTTTCCACCGTAATGCTGCCATACACAGCATCCTCAAACGTCGTAGAGCCGTCAAGCGGCATCTTTTGGCGGATAACACAGGGTACGCCCTCTTTTAAAAGCCGGTCGATTTCCTCCTGCGGCAAATCGCGGCAATGGCGGTCGTAGCCCCCGCCTGCGGAATCCTCCTGTAAAGACTCGAGCCGTTCCTTCGAGCAGAAACAGCGGTAGGCCTTGCCTTCTTTTATCAATTGTTCGGCGTAGGGCAGGTACATCCCCCTGCGCTCGCTCTGCACATAAGGCCCAAAATCCCCGCCGATGTCCGGCCCTTCATCGTGTGTAAGCCCCGCGGTTTTCAGTGTGTCGTAAATGACGTCTACAGCGCCCTCTACATAGCGCTGCTGGTCGGTGTCCTCAATGCGCAGGATAAAGCTTCCCCCCTGCGATTTTGCAATCAGGTATTCATAAAGCGCGGTGCGCAGGTTGCCCACATGCATAAAGCCGGTAGGGCTGGGCGCGTAGCGCGTGCGAACTGTTTTCATATAATATTTCTCCCCCGCATACGTATTTCCGCCCAATGAGCGGGCGGCCTTTCAAATAGCGTATATTTCTATTTATTATATCAGGTTTTCCAGCTTTTTCAATCTTTATCTCATTCCAATACAAAAAGGAAAGGGCGGAGCCGCTAAAGGCCCCGCCGGATATTCTGCAAATATTTTTTGTTTACGTATTATTGAAACAAGCCGTCCATATTGTCGAGCTGGAGCGGGGTGTTCGCGGACATGACGCCGTTGAGGAAAAGCACCTCGGTAATCCCGTTGTCGCTGCAGTACTGCTTTAGGTTACCGCTGTAATAACGGAAGTCGATAACGTGCACCTCGTCGTAATTATACGCAAGGTACGGCGCGAACGCGTTTCCATAGGATTCCTTAACCAAAGCAATCTTCCTGCCGGAGCCGCCGTCGTTGTTTTTAATGACAGTCAGCGGATTATCGCCCCAAAGGAACACGCCGTAGGTGTTGCTGCCCGCGGTAGCGTTCGGGTAGTAGATGTCGGCCTCCATCGGCTCGCTGGAGCCATCCTGTGTAATCATACAGGTGTAATCCCCAGGGAAAACGTAATAATCAACGTGGTCAGGATTCGACGATAACGCGCTGTCGCCCGATATGGTATTGAGAGAACCCAGAAATCCGTCTATGGAGTGCTTTTCCGCGTCCTCCAGGGCAAACGGCTTGAGTCCAGCGACCTCCGCGAACTTCGTGTATGCGTAATACGAACCGAGACCGGACCAGTGGTGGTCGGTGTTGAAGTAGATGTACTCCGTCTTATGCTGGTTCAATACGTCGTAAATATCGACTGCCTTGATGTCCTTGGAAAGGCCCTTATAAATCGTGGAGGTGTTCTGGCGCTGTGAGCGCGTACTCCCGTCTTTCTGAAGCTTTTCACTCAAACGCTGCGGCAGGCCGAACTCCGTATGGTTTGGGACGACCATATCGTAAACGGTAATACCGCTGCCAAGCTGTTTTTTATAACCGTTGATTTTATCTGCGTATTCCTTTGCGCTGTCGTCTCCGCCAAAGAACATCTCAAAGCCCTTATTGTCCCAGATAAAAATAGAGCCGTCCGTCATACGGCCGTCGTCGCCGTTGTCCTTGATTTCCTTCACCTCCGGCGGCTGGGTTACAGGCTCCGTCGGCTTTGCGTTGACAGCGGCCGTCGTCGCGTCTGTCGGCGGCTGCGTCGGCTCCTTCTCTCCAGAACCGTCAGAACAGCCCCGGACAAGGCCGACAATAATCAATATTAGTATAATCAGGATTACAATTCCGGTCCCTACGATAATCATCCTATTGCGGCGACGGCGCTTTAAGCGCTGTTTCCTCAAATATTCCTGTCGTCTTATGTAATTGGACTCCGTGTGGTCTTCTGGCATGGCATGGCCCTCCTTGTCCTCATTCATATCTGCCTTTCAGTATAATACACACCCATTCCCTTATCAATAGAGGAGCGGCGCGAAACATGTAAAAAACGGTAAAATTCAGCGGGATTTCGCTGGTAAATAACGGAAAACCTTATTTCATAACGAACCCAATTTTCTTCATCGCCTTATCAAGCGTGCGCTGTGAAAAACGCAGCGCCTTTTCCGCCGATTTTCCGTAGCATTCCTTTAAATAAGCCTTGTCGTTAATCAGCTTTTGATATTTTTCCTGCACCGGCCGGAGGCTCTCAATAACCGCTTCGGCAACAGCTGTCTTGAAATCGCCGTAGCCCCTGCCGTCGAACTCGGCTTCGATTTCCTCATTCGTTTTGCCTGTCACGGCGCTGTAAATGCCCATCAGGTTGTTTACGCCGTCCTTGCCCTCTCCGTAGTGGACGCGCATGTCCGAATCGGTTACGGCACGCTTGAATTTCTTCATAATCGTCTCGGGCTTGTCGAGCACGGCGACCCACGCGTTGACGTTCTCGTCCGACTTGCTCATTTTCTTCTGCGGCTCCTGTAAGGACATAACGCGCGCGCCGACCTTCGGGATATACGGCTCGGGCACCTTGAAGGTATTGCCGTATAGGCCGTTGAAACGGGCCGCAATATCCCTGGAAAGCTCAAGATGCTGCTTCTGGTCCGCGCCGACCGGCACCATATCCGCTTGGTACAGCAAAATATCCGCCGCCATCAGGCTCGGATAAGCAAACAAGCCGACATTTACGTTGTCGGCGTGCTTTGCCGATTTATCCTTAAACTGCGTCATCCTGGAAAGCTCTCCGAACTGCGTGTAGCAATTTAAAACCCACGCAAGCTCCGCGTGCGTATGCACGTGGCTCTGGATAAAGAAAATGCTTTTTTCCGGGTCGATGCCGCAGGCAAGCAGCAGGGCGTATGCCTCGAGCGTATTCGCCCGAAACCGCTGCGGGTCCTGCCGGACTGTTATCGTATGCAGGTCGGCAAGCGCGTAAACGCAGTTGAACTCCTCCTGCATGGCAACCCAGTTTTTAATCGCGCCAAGGTAATTGCCGAGCGTTATCGTGCCGCTCGGCTGAATTGCGCTGAATATGATTTTTTTCTTCTCAGGTACCACTGTCTGCTGCTCCATCATAGAACCTCCCCAGAAATGTTGACCGGCGTCCCGGTTACTTTATCACTTCGTCCGCTAGCCTTCCTAAAATCTGCACGCCCCGGACGAGCTGTTCATCCGTCGGCGTCGTAAAGTTGACGCGGAAGTTTTGGCACGGCTGATTTTCGTCGGTCAGGAACGAATTGCCTGGAACGACGCAGACCTTCCGCAAAACCGCCTGCTTGCAGAAATCGACCATATCGACTCCCTGCGGCAGCGTACAGTAGGTAAACAGCCCGCCCTCTATCTTATTGTATGTGACCTTGGGCATCAGATATTTATCGAGCAGCTCCATCAGCAGCGCCGCCTTTTTGCTGTACAGTGCGCGCAGGCGCGAAAGATGCGCTTCAAAATCATATTTTCTCATATACTCGTCGCAGACCATCTGCGACCAGATATTGGTATGCACATCCTGTCCCTGCTTGCATACCGTAAACTTAGAGATGACCGGCTTCGGGGCGACGCACCAGCCAACGCGCATGCCGGGGGAAATCGTCTTGGAAAACGAGCCTGAATAGATAACGACGCCTTCCTCGTCCATCGATTTAATCGTCTGCGCGGGCTTTTCGCCATAATAAAGGTCTCCGTACGGGTTATCCTCAATAATCAGGACCTTGTACTTTTTAGCAAGCGCGTAAACGGCCTTTCTTTTTTCCAGGCTCATCGTGACGCCCGACGGGTTCTGGAAATTCGGAATGGTATAGATGAAGCGGACGTTTTTCTCCGTCTTGAGCGCTTCCTCGAGCTTCTGTATATCCATACCGTCGCTTTCGACCGGAACGCCTGCGAGCCTTGCGTTATACGAGCGGAACGTATTGAGCGACCCGATAAAGCTCGGCGCCTCGCAGATAACGGTGTCGCCCTCGTTTAAAAGGGATTTTCCCGCCAAATCCATAACCTGCTGCGCACCGGTCGTAATAATCAGGTCGTCAAAATCACGACCGATTCCATACTTTGATTTCATATATGCGCCAAGCTGCTGCCGCAGCGGCACGTAGCCCTCCGTAATACTGTACTGCAGCGCGGCAATCGGGTTTTCCGTTAAAATCCTATTTGAAATTTCCGCGATTTCCTTTACGGGGAACGCGTCGGGCGACGGATTCCCCGCCGAAAGCGAGATAACCTCCGGGTCCGCCGCGTATTTAAAAATTTCCCTGATTGCCGAGGGTTTGAGTGAGTTGACCCTGTCGGAGAACGTGTATTCCATCATATGGTAATTTCCTTCCTTCATCAAAATAAACGGTTGTTAATGCCGCCGGGCTGTAATAAACTAAATTTTAGCACACTCGTTTGGATTTATCAACCAAAGGCCATATTTTCCGCAAGCCGAAGGCGAAAAAAGCGATATTTGTAAAGAAATTCTGTTATTTAGAGGCTTCCTGTATTGTAATTATCCGCATTTTATATTATACTTTATTATTGACGTATTAGAATTAAGTTTTACCGCAGCTCTTCTCTTTTGCCTTTGCTGCGGACAATAAAGGAGAGTTTCGCTATGGCGGTTTATAAAGCCCCGGACGATCCGCAGAAAAACAAAACGAAGGAAAAAAGAAAAAAGCAAACGGCCTCTCAAAATACAAATGTTTACCGCCCCTCGGGCAGGCATACGAAGACGGAACGTGAGGAATATTACAGGCAGAAGGAGCTTGCCCATAAAAAAAGGCGCAACCGCGCGCTCGGCGTTATTGTCGCCCTTCTTTTGATTGTAGCCGTTGTTTTTGCCATCGTGCTCATCGGCAGGGGCATGAACGCGGAAGAGGACGCGGCGTCAAAAGCACCGACCGAGCCGACAAACGCAACCAGCGCGCCGGTTTCCTCATCCTACACGCCGGAAAAGGTCGATCTTCCGGCGCTTTCGGACGATGGCTCGGACGGCGCGATGGACGGCAGCATTTATGTATGGAACAAGCAGGGCTTCGATATTTTTAAGGGCAACGAAAAAACGGCACTGAGTTATTCGGACGCCATTTCCTCCTATAAAAAGACGCTCGGCGACGGCGTCAAGGTATATAATATGGTAGTTCCGAACCATACGGAGTTCGGCCTGCCGCAGCGATTGTCCACCGTAATCGGCTCCAATCCGCAGCGCGACAACACGACCGTCATTTACAGCAATTATTCCACAGCCGTAACGCCTGTGGACGTTTATAACGCGCTCGGACAAAAAAGGGGCGACTATATCTTTTTCCATACCGATTACCGCTGGACGAGCCTGGGCGCGTACTATGCCTATGAGCAGTTCGCGAAAACAGCCGGTTTTGAGCCGACGGCGCTCGGACAAATGGAAAAGAACACCATCAGCGATTTCGCGGGCAATTATGTTACCTCTACCTGGAACGAGCAATTAAGCGGCAACCTCGACACCATCGACTACTACACGATGCCCGCGGACCTCACCTGTACGCTTTACCGTACCGACGAGGGCGGAAACACCTCAGAAACGCCGGAAACGGTCGGGCTGTATAAAGATATATCGAGTGGCGAGGATTTTTATAACGTCTTTTTACACGGCGACAACGCCAACATGGTAATAGATAACGAAAGCATTAGCAACGGTGATAAAATCGCGCTTGTAAAAGACGTGTACGGAAACGCCTTCGCGCCGTTCCTGTCGAACAACTATGACGAGGTGCATGTCATCGATTTCCGCTATTTTAAGGGCAATCTCAAGGAATATTGTGAAAAGAACAAGATTAAAACCGTACTGTTCCTAAACGGCATTATGTCCGCTAACAGCGCTGTACAGATAGAGAATATGAACAAGCTGTTCCAGTAACGTTTAGAAAATCCGGGCGAAAGGAGGCGACGACATGCTGGGTACGCACACCGCGGTAGCGGTTTACGGTTCTATTTCCCGCAGGGGCGTATATACGGGCTATCTTTGCGGAGAAGCCTTTCACGGAAAATCCGTGTATATCCTGTCGCGCAGAACGCTGCGCGACCAATTTACCGGCGTGGTCATTGCGCTTTCTCCCCAGAAGAACGGCGCTGAGGCGAAAATAATCGTCGCGCCGGAGGGAGATATTTTTTATGAGCCGCAAATACGCGAGCGCCTGCGCGGCGTACGCGGGCTCGATATTTCCCAGCTTTCGTGCCTTTACGAAAAATCCTGCGGCGCGGTCATTTTTTACCGTTCGCCTGAAGGAAACAAGGTACTGCTCGTCAAAAACCATAACGGAAAATACTGGAGCTTTCCAAAAGGCCATGTGGAAAAGGGCGAATCTGAAAAGCAGACGGCCCTGCGCGAAATCAAGGAGGAAACGGGGCTTGACGTAAAGATTTACGACCATTACCGCCAAGTCAGCGACTACTGCCCGTTCGGCAAGATTAAAAAGCGCGTGATTTTCTTCTTGGCGGAAACGAAAACCGACCGGGTGGATATACAGCAGGACGAAATCGACAGCTTCGTCTGGGCGTCCTTCCCGCAGGCGGAAAAAATGTGCAGCTACGAAAACGACCTGCGCGTGCTCCATACGGCGCGCAGGTATATCGATAAAAGCGACTCACATGAAAGCAAGCCGGACAGCATATGATTGTTCGGGCGGGTGGTGAAGCCCGCCTGTCCGGCAGCCGGAAAACCTGAAGAAAAGCGAGGATAACCCTATGATTATTGTAATGAAGCGCACTGCTACGCAGAACGATATAGAGAACGTGGAAAAGGTGCTCGAGGACCACGGGCTGGGCATTCATCTTTCAACCGGCGCCGACGCGACCATCATCGGCGTCATCGGTGATAAGTCCGTCCTGTGCGACACCTGCATCGAATCGATGGACGGCGTGGAAAGCTGCGTACCCATCATGCACAGCTATAAGCTTGCAAGCCGCGACATCTGCCCCGAGGGGCGTACCGTCGACGTAAAGGGCTTTTTGGTTGGCGGCAAGGAGCTTGCCATGATGGCGGGCCCCTGCGCCGTTGAAAGCGAGGAGCAGGTCATGCAGGCGGCAGTCGGTGTAAAAAAGGCCGGCGCGCAGTTTTTGCGTGGCGGCGCGTATAAGCCGCGTACCTCGCCGTACGCGTTCCAGGGGCTCGAGGACCAGGGCTTCAAGCTGCTGCGCAAGGCCGCCGACGAAACGGGCCTGCGCGTCGTCAGCGAGGTCATCAGCGAAAACCAGCTCGAGCTTGCCGCCAAGTACTGCGACATGTTCCAAATCGGCGCGCGCAATATGCAGAATTTCCGCCTGCTGCGCGCGGTGGGAAAAAGCGGCGTGCCTGTTTTGCTCAAGCGCGGCATCGCCTCTACCATAGAGGAATGGCTCGACGCGGCGGAATACATCATGAGCGAGGGCAACTATAACGTCGTCCTGTGCGAGCGCGGTATCCGCACGTTCGAGACGGCGACCCGCAACACGCTCGACATTTCGGCGGTTCCCGTCGCCAAGGAGCGCAGCTGCCTGCCGGTCATTATTGACCCGTCGCACGCGGCGGGCAAGCGCGCCTATATCTCGTCCCTTTCACTCGCGGCTGTCGCCGCAGGCGCGGATGGGCTGATTATCGAGGTGCATCCGAACCCCAAAAAGGCGATGTCCGACGCCGCACAGCAGCTTACCCCGCAGGCGTACCTGGAGCTTTCCAAAAAGATTTTCGCCGTCAAGGCGGCGCTTTGCGGGGATTAAAACCAACAGGAAAACAAAGAAGCGCACGGCATATGCCGTGCGCTTTTATTCTGCTCTGTTTTATCAGTCGAGAGAAGGAATCAGCTTGACGATATATTTCTGCATCTGCAAAACGTCGCTTAAATTGACTTTTCCGTTATGGTCCGCGTCCGCCGCCGCAAGCTGCGCCGGGTTGAGCAGAACCTGGCTCGCAAGGTACTTCTGCAGGATGACTACATCGCGCACGCTGACTTCCCCGTCGCCGTTTAAGTCGCCCGTACGCTTCGGGATAACGCCCGGGTCGAGCGCTTCCTGCTGCTTTACAAGCTCAGCCTGTGCCGCGTCGATTTGCGCCTTGAGCGCAAAGACGTCCGCGCTTACGGCCTTTGCGTCGTAATATGCCTGTAAGAAACGGTCGGCGCTCTCCTGCGTATAGGAGTCGAGCCCACCCTTAATTACGGTTTCCGCGCCGGTTATGGCCTTATTGAGCGCAGTTTTGTCCGCGCCGTCAAGGGAGACAAACGTTACGTTGGCCTTGCTGTCCGCGTAGGCCTGCGCGGCAGACCCGTTATAGCCGTAGACGGAAAGCTTTGTAAATCCGCTCGCCATGTCCTTGTCGATTTGCGTAATTTCCTTCGGGATATACATTCTTTCAAGGCTCTTGCAGCTGCCAAACGCCACATACCCGAGGGCAATATCTTTTTCAGGCAGAACAATCGTTTTGAGGTTCGGCATCTGGAAGAACGAATAGGAAAGCGAGGAAACGCCGGAGCCGATGTACAGCTCCTCTATATGGGTGTCCATGAAAGCATAGTCGGACACCGTCTTAACGCTGTCTGGAATCGTGAGCGTTCCGGCAAGGGCAGTGCAGCCCTTGAACGCGCGCACGCCTATGGTTTCAAGCCCCTCGGACAGGGTAAGCTCCGAAAGGGAAGCGCAGCCGGAAAACGCGTCGTTCGGGATTGCCTTGATTCCACTGCCGAGCGTTACGCTTTTGAGCGAGGTATTGCCCTGAAAGCTGAACGCGTCGAGCGAGCTGACGCCGCTGCCCAGGGAAACTACTTCCAGCTTTTTGCAGTCGGTAAACGACATCGCGCCCACGTTCGTCACGCTGTCGGGAATCACAAGGCGCTTAAGCGACGTGCAGCCCGTCATGAACTTGCTGCCGATATAAGCGTAGCCCTGCGGGAACACCGCCTCCTCTAGCGCCGGGCAGTTGATGAGCACCTGTGAGCCCGTGCTCTTCACCCCTGACCCGAACGTGATTTTCTTTAGCTTGGTGCAGTTCGCAAACGCGACCATGCCGACATGCTCGACGCTGTCGGGAATCGTCACCTCTATCAGCTGCGTACAGGTATTGAAGGCCGCGTCCCCAATACTTAAAACGCCCTCGGGAATCGAGACGGACGTAAGCGCCATCTGGTTGAACGCAAAGCCCTCGATTTGCACAACAGCCGCGCCGCCGAGCTTTTCCGGAATGACCATGTCCATATCCCTGCCGTCGTATTTCTTTACCGTACAGGTTTTATAGCCTTCGTCGAGCATTTCATACGTAAAGCCTGTATTGCTGTCAAAAAAGATTGCGCCGGTGCCGGCGCTTGCCGTAATGGGAACCGCCGCAAAGACGGATATGAGCAGCAGCACACACAGCGCGCAGGACAAAATACCTTTACATTTTTTCATCATCCATTATCCTTTCCAGTCCAATGTTTTTATAGTTTGAGAATACCATTTTTTCCGCTATGATGCAAGAGATTTCAATATTTTTAACTATGTTTTTTCATAAATTTTTGTTTCTATTTGTAAAATGTTACAAATTCCCGCACGCTTATCTCCATAAATTTCCTTTTTTAATAAATTTATATATTCCTTGCAACAAAAGCGCGCTTTGTTTACACTTATCTTATAGCGGAGGCTTTACAGCAAATTTGCGGGAGGGAGGCAAGGGCTTTGACTGATTCCTTCAACAGCTTAGTAAAACGCGCGCGCAAAGGGGACCGGCACGCCTTTTCCCTTCTCTACCAGGAAATTTACGCGGACTTATACCGTTACGCCTGCTTCGTCCTGCGAAATCCTCAGGACGCTGAGGACGCCGTGAGCGACGCGGTCGCGGATGCATACGCGGCCATTGGAAGGCTGCGCGGGGAGGAAGCCTTCAAAAGCTGGATGTTTACGATTTTGTCCCGCAAATGCAAGCAGCAGCTGCGCGCCTATTACCGGCAGAAGGATATTATCAACAGCCCTCCGCTTTCCTGCGCCGTTGCGCAGCTTGACGTCAGCGCGGAGCTGAAGGACGCGCTGCGGCATTTAAGCGGCGAAGAGCGCATGATAGTGGCTCTGACGGTATTCGGCGGCTATACCGGTGAAGAAACCGCAAAAATCTGTAAGCTCAACCGCAGCACCACGCGCTCGAAATACGCGCGCGCCCTGAAAAAGCTGAAAGCGGCTTTGGAAGGAACGTAAGACTGTTTTATTAATGAAAGGTATATGAAAGAAAGGAGGAAGCCCTGATGGAAGACAGGGAGCTTTTCTCAAAATTGAATGAGTTGGGCGCGGAAATCGACCCGCCCGAACGCCTGCGCCCCAACGCTGTGGAGCAGGCCCTCAGGGGCGTACGAAGGAAGCGTCCCGCCGCGCGGGCCGCGGCGGTATGCGCGCTCGTGCTCACCCTTACGCTGACAGCCTCCGTATTGACCTCGGATATGAACCCGGGCGGCCAGCCTCCAATCGACGCGCCCCGCGTGCAGGAGGCAAAAAAGCAGAAAAACGACTACACCACCATTTATAAGACGCTTCTGGCGGCGTTCCGGGAAAGCCCCGCCGTAAATTCAAGCGCTGCCGGTAATGAAAATGCCTTCGCTCCGGAATACGACTTTTCCGGCATGGATACATTAAAGCAAAGCCTGCCGTATTCCGATACAAACAGCCAGGTGCCGGGCGTGCAGGAGGGGGATATTTCCAAAACGGATGGTACGTATATTTATACCATCGTCCAAAACCGCCTGACGATTGCAAGGGCGGAAAGCGGCAGGCTCACGCCCATATATACAAAGGTTATAGGAAACGCCCCGGCCGGGAACAGTAAAATTGAAAGCACACAGGCGGTTCAAATGTATTTGCAGGGCGATATTCTGACCGTCATCTGTTCCGGCACATATGGCGCGGGTATATATGAAGATATCGCCGTGTGCGGGGATACGGCGCGCTCCGGGGACACGCAGATTTTTATTTACGATATATCAGACCGGAGCGCCCCAAGGCAAAGCGGCGAGCTGGAGGTAAGCGGCAATTACCTTACCTCCCGCGTCGTGGACGGTATGCTTTACGTGCTGACGGATTACTTTTTCCACTTTGGCGACGCACAGGAACAGTTCCCCACGTCGTTCGTCCCGTCTCTTACCGCCGGCGGAAAAAGGCGCGCGGTTGACAGCGCGGACGTATGCATATCGATGGCGAAGCCGCAGGCGCAGTACACGACCATTGCGTCCATCGATTTAAACAGCCCTTCGGATTTTACCGACGCAAAGGCCGTCATGGGCGGCGGAACATCAATTTATTGCAGTACGCAGAGCCTGTACCTGCCCATATACCAATATTATGAGGAAACGGAAACCTCCGGGCTTCAATTGCTGAAATACGGCTTTACCGGCGGAAAAATCACGCTGGCCGCCGAAACACAGCTGAAGGGCGGCCTTTTAAACCAATACGCAATGGACGAATACGGCGGATATTTCCGTCTTGTCACCTCCTATACGAATCGGAAGGTGACGCAGGAGGGCGGCTCCGTCTCCGCTGAAATACTGGGAGAAAGCCAAATGCTCTATGTCCTCGACGAAGCCCTGCGCACTGTGGGGACATACTTGAACGATTCTAAGGATGAACGGCTGCAGTCCGTGCGTTTTGTCGAAAACACCGCCTATTTTGTGACGTTCCTCCAGACCGACCCGCTGTTTGCAATCGACCTTTCCGACCCCGCCCGACCAAAGCTGAAAAGCGAGCTCAAGCTGCCCGGCTTTTCACGGTACCTGCACCCTTATGGCGAAAACCGCCTGTTGGGTTTTGGTGTAGACGCAGATGAATCCGGCATGCAGACAGGGCTCAAGCTTTCCATGTTTGACACGACAAACAGCGGCGATGTCAAGGAAAAGCATACCATCACGTTTTCCGATAGAAATGGCAGCAGCGCGGCCCTCAATGAGTTTAAAGCAATCCTGATTGCCCCCGAAAAAGGGCTGATTGGACTGCCCGCGTGGGAATTAAACGAAAACGGCCATGAACGCAGCCTGTGTTATTATGTTTTTTCCTACAGCGACACAAAGGGCTTTACGCTGGAAGCACAGCTAGCGCTCGATTGCCCGGACGATGAAAGCCTTTACCTGGACAGAGCCAGGGGTATGTATATCGGCGATTCCCTTTATATTACGAACGCGCCGTATATTTCGTCCTATTCCCTATCAGACTTTTCTTTGACAGATAAAATCAAATGCTGGTAACGTCAAAACGGCCCTTCCCACAGCGGTGGGAAGGGCCGTTTCTCATATTTTGTGCGCTCTGTAAAATTCCTTTAAATCGGCTTTCACGTCGTCGGGCAAGCCGTGCCAGCGAATACCACGCACAGCCCCTTCCAGCCCGCACAGCCTGTTGTAGCAGGCGGAAGGGTCGAACGCCTGTATCAAAAGCCACGCCTGCCTGCTTCCTGTTTCTATAAGCTGTTCGGGCGTTTCGATTCCCGCCCGGTTCAGCTGCTCCTCCATTGTTTTGCCGATGTTCGGCATATCTGTAAGCCTTGCCATATCATGAAAGCTTCCTTTCTATAGTTCCTGCTGTACAGGCGCCTGCTCCTGTACGGAAATAATTTCTTCTTCCTTTTTCTTTAAAATCCGCTTGAAGCGGTATGCAAACAATGTCACGGTTGCCGTCGCCGCAAGAATATCCGCCACAGGCTCCGCAAAAAAGACGGCGAACACCTTATCCTGGAGCATCAGGGGAAGCGTGAAAATCAGCGGGATGAGCAGGATTACCTTGCGCAGTATGGCAAGGAACACCGAAACGCCCGCCTGCCCGAGCGCGATAAACGTCTGCTGGCAGGCATTCTGCGCGCCGAGTACGACGGCCGCGCCCATATAGATGCGCAGCGCCCAGACGGAAATCGCGCTCAATTGCTCGCTGTTGCTGAAAATCGCGACAAACGCCTGCGGAAAAAGCATAATGCTGCCCCACAGAAGCGCCGCAAACGCCATGCACCAGATAAACAGCAGGCGGAACGTCTTTTTGACCCGCTGCACGTTCCCCGCTCCGTAGTTGTAGCTGATAATCGGCTGGGAGCCCTGCGTCAGCCCCATCAGCAGCAAAAAGGTAAACTGCATGACGCTCGATAAAATGGTCATCGCGCCGACAGCCAAATCCCCGCCGTAGCGCATCAGCTGCACATTGAAGCAGACCGTGATGATGCTTTCCGTCGCCTGCATGATAAACGGCGAAACGCCGAGCGCCACCACCGGCAGGATGACCGACGGGCTCAAGCGGAAATATTTTAACCGGATTTTTAATTGTGTGCGCTTTCCGGTCAGGAATTTAAGCACCCACACGGCCGACACGGCCTGTGATAAAATCGTTGCGAGCGCCGCGCCCTTTACGCCCATACCGAACACAAAAATAAAAACGGGGTCAAGCGCAATATTCAAAACCGCTCCGATGACGGTCGTAAGCATACTGGTTTTTGCAAAGCCCTGGGCGGAAATAAACGGGTTGAGCCCCAAAACAAACTGCACAAAGATTGTACCGATTGCATAAATCGACAGGTAGTCCATCGCGTAGCCGATTGTGTTGCCGCTCGCCCCGAATAAAAGAAGAAAATCACGCCCAAACACAAGGATTACCGCCGTAATGACGGCCGACATTATCAAAAGCAGGCAGGCGCAGCTGCCCAGAATGCGCTGCGCTCCCTCGTTATCCTTTTCTCCCATTTTCATCGACGCGCGCGGCGCGCCGCCCATCCCGACGAGCATACTGAACGCCGAGATGATCATAATCACCGGAAACGTAACCCCAACACCCGTAAGCGCCAGGTCGCCGATTCCTTCAATATGGCCGATATACATCCGGTCCACCAGGTTATACAGCACATTGATGAGCTGCGCCGCAATTGCGGGCAGCGCCATATTGAACAGCAGCCTGCCGACGCTCCCGCGCCCCAGGTCGTTCTGCGATTTAGCCATCGTTATCTTCTCCCTATGTAACCGTTTAAACGGTAATATCGTTTTTTATGTTTTCAAAGGTCGCTTCCCCGATTCCTCTGACGTTCCTGATTTCCCCAATGCTGCCGAACGGCCCGTGCTCCTCCCGGTAAGCGACGATTCGCGCGGCGATGACCTCCCCAACGCCGTCGAGCCTCTCCTGAAGCTCCTGGGCGCCGGCGGTATTGATGTTTACCTTTAAAGCCGCGTCAGACCGTGCAGGCGCCTGTACAGCACTGGACGGCGCGCCTTTCGGCGGTGCGGACGGCGCCGTTCCTTCGGGGCGCGTCCCTTTTTCGGTATATATTATGCGGGGCAGGCTCGTCTGCGGAACGTAAAAAGCGTTGTAGCCGGAAAGAAAGGCGCATGCGATAAGCGCAAGCGCAACGAGAACCATCGTGTGCGGCAGCTTCCTTCCCATATTACCCACCACCGTTTCGTATTTTAATCTGTCTTATATTATTATAGCGTATCGCGCGGATTTGTAAACCGTAAGCCCCGCAGGTATTCCAATGAAAGAATCCGCATATATATAGGAAAGACAATTTGTTGTTTGGGCGGGTGATTTGGATGAAGAAGGTTATTTGCGCGGCTCTCGCCGTGGTGCTGCTGGGCACCGGGCTCGCGGTAATGGTGGGCGCCAGCGGCAAAAACGACGATTATATCAAGTATGTGGAGTACAACGTCTGTTACGACGCGATGGAAACGGCAATGAACGCCGATATCGAGTCGCAGGAACAGGAAATCAAAATAGACTGGATTGACGTGCTTTCTTACCTCGGCGCGAAATACGGCGGCAATTTTAAGAGCTATAAGAAAAAAGACTGTACGGAATTTATAGAAAGGCTCAAAAACGGGGAAAAGGTCGAAGACCTCACAAAGGATATGAAATACTTCTCTTATTACCGCGAAGCCTACGGCGCGGTGCTCGGCGGATTCCTCGGTAATTATAAGGAAACAAAGACCGACGAATCGGGCAATGCCGTGACAGAAGAAAAATACGGCCTGTGCGTCTTTTCCCCCATTGCCAAAACGTTCCCCTTTTCCCATTTTGACGATTTCGGCACAAGCCGCGACTACGGCTATAAGCGCCAGCATCTGGGCCATGATTTGATGGCCGCGACGGGCACGCCCGTTATTGCGGTGGAATCGGGCGTTGTGGAAATTATGGGCTGGAACCAGTACGGCGGCTGGCGCGTGGGAATCCGCAGCTTTGACGGCAAACGCTACTATTACTACGCGCACCTGCGCCAGAACCGCCCCTTCCACGCCGATTTAAGCGAAGGCAAGACGGTAAACGCGGGCGACGTGATTGGGTATGTCGGCAGAACGGGCTACAGCGCAAAGGAAAACGTAAACGGAATTGAAACGAGCCACCTGCATTTCGGCCTGCAGCTGATTTTCGACGAAAGCCAGAAGGAATGCGTCAACGAAATCTGGGTTGACCTCTACGCGGTTACCAAGCTTTTGCAAAAGCGCCAGAGCGAGGTTTACCGCGTGGCGGAGACAAAAGAATTCTATCCGCAGAACAAATTTGAGCTTGTCCACACGGAAGAGGCAAATGTAAAAAAGTAGGTGACAACCGTAACAGTATTGTAAAGGTTGGAAAATGTAAATGCTGTTGACATCACAAACAACACCGTTTAAAATGGTATCGTTGCTTAAAAAGTGAATATTTTGGAGGTATAGGAAAATGAAAAAGATAATCGCAGCGGTTCTGGCCGCGCTGTGCGTGCTCGCGTTCGCGGGCTGCTCGGACAATACCGCAAAAGATGTGGACTTGAACGAGGTAATGACAAAAATAAACACGGACTATAAAATTTCCGGCATGCAGGAAATTACGGATAAGGATGAGCTATGCACCTCCTACCGTCTGGAAAGCGCCGACGTGGCGGCTTTTGCGGCGGAAATCGAGAAAAACGGGCTCAATGAAATTGTTCTGATTAAGGCAGCGGACGCAGAAGCCGCAGCGCGTGTGGAAGCGAAATTAAACGAGCGCCTCACGTCTAAATCGAACGAAATTGCAAGCTACAGCCCGGAAAACTACGCGATTATTAAAACCTGCGAGGTTGCCGTAAACGGCAATTATGTCAGGATGATTATCGCCAAAGACGCCGACGGCATGAAGGACGTCTATAATTCTTACTTTAACTGAACCCACAGGGGGATTTAACCCCCGATAGGAGGACCAAATGGTCAGAGGGCGAAGGGCTGTGGTCGCGGCTGTGCTGCTGCTTTTGTTCTGCGTGCTGTTTGTCAGCTGCAGCGGGCGCGGCAGGCAGAAGGAGGCAAGCGCCTCCCGTCAGACAGCGCAGGTATCCGCGTTTGTAAGGCCAGTACGTCCGGCGCAGGTCTTTTGACAGGCCTGCCCGGACGTTTCACCGCGTTGGAAGAAACCGGGACGTAAAAAAACGCTGCCCGGAGGGGGCTGCGGGGCTGCAGCCGGCATAAGCGGGCACAAGAACCCCTGCGCCATTGCGTTTTATAATGCTTGGGCGGTCCTGTGGAAATGACGATTGCTTAGGTCCATAGTAAAGTAACAATAACCGCGGAAGGTTCCGCCTAAAGAGGGCTTACCTGCACATACGGCATAGGGAAAAGCTGCGCGGCAGGTAGGCTGTCTTTATGCGGAAAACCGCGGGCTTCTTCTTTCTGCGAAAGGCAGGACGACGTATCAAGACAAGGAGGACAAACATGGTATTTTCAAGCCTTCTGTTTCTATTTTTATATCTCCCGGCAGTGCTGCTCGTCTATTACCTCATTCCGCGTAAATTCCGTAATATCTTTCTGTTCGCGGTCAACCTGATTTTTTACGGCTGGGGCGAGCCGGTGTTCGTTATATTGATGCTGTTTTCCACCGTAGTCGACTTTACGCACGGCTATTTTATAGATAAATTCAAGAGACAGGGCAACCAGAAGGCCGCCAAAATATTTTTGGTTTCCTGCGTGGTCATCAACCTGTCACTGCTCGGCTTTTTCAAATACGCGGGCTTCTTGACGGAAACGCTCAATTACCTGCCGTTTTTGAATATCCCAATCCTGACGGTGCCGCTGCCAATCGGTATTTCGTTCTACACGTTCCAGACGATGTCCTATTCCATCGACGTATACCGCGGAGACGCGCCTGTAACGAAGAATATCATCAATTTCGGTACCTATGTCTCCCTGTTTCCGCAGTTGATTGCCGGGCCTATTGTCCGGTACAAGGACGTGGCCTACCAGCTCGAGCACAGGCGCGAGACGCTTTCAGACTTTACGAACGGCGTCAAGCTGTTTATGGTGGGACTGGCAAAAAAGATTTTAATTGCTAACCAGATGGGACTGCTTTGGGACACGCTGCGGGAAACAAGCCCGACAAACGGCATTTTGGGCAGTTGGGCCGGCATTGCGGCCTTCTCGTTCCAGATATATTTCGATTTCAGCGGCTATTCCGATATGGCGCGCGGGCTTGGCAATATGCTGGGCTTTGAATTCCTGAAAAATTTCGATTACCCGTATATATCCAAAAGCATAACGGAGTTCTGGCGACGGTGGCACATCTCATTGGGCACCTGGTTCCGTGAATATGTGTATATTCCTCTGGGCGGCAACCGCAAGGGCAAGCCGCGCATGGTTTTCAACCTGCTGGTCGTATGGTTCCTCACCGGCCTGTGGCATGGCGCGAACGTGAATTTTATTATGTGGGGGCTATATTTTGGCATTATCCTGATTATCGAAAAGCTCGTGCTCAAACGGTTTTTGGATAAGCTGCCCTCCATCGTACAGCATGTCTATTCCCTCTTCCTTATTATCATGGGCTGGGTCATCTTTTACTTTGAGGACCTTGGCCAGATGGGGCGGTTTTTCGGGGATTTATTCAACCCCGCCGGCGGCCTTATCGGCGCGGACGCGCTCGCGGCCGTATGGTCTTACCTGCCGCTGCTGATTGCCGCGGTAATTGCAAGCACGCCGCTTGCCTATAAAATTTACGACAAAATCAAATATCGCAGCTGGTGCTGGATTCCCGAAACGACGCTGTGCTCGATTGCCCTGCTCATCTGCACCGCCGCGCTCGTCAGCCAAAGCTACAACCCGTTTATCTATTTCCGCTTTTAAACAAAACGGGTAACGTTACCTTGTGGGGTGAACCTATGAATTTAAGGAATTTAAAAAAATACCTGCCTGCTGTCGTGTTCTGCGCGTTTATCGGCGTGATGTGCCTGCTGTTCCTCTTTTCACCGGACAGGGCGTATTCGTCAAACGAAAAACGGTACCTTACCACCTTCCCAAAGCTTAATACCGATACCTTTTTCAGCGGACAGTTTGGCAAGGAGTACGAAACCTATATTTCCGACCAAACGGCGGGACGCGACTTCTTTGTTGGACTGAACGCCTATTACGACCTGCTGTCTGGCAGGAACGGTTCAAACGGCGTATATTCGGGTAAGGACAACTATCTGATTAATAAGCCCGTCGACCGTAAGAACTATCTGGAGGAAAACCTCGGCACCTTCGCAAAGTTCGTAAAGGAAACGGGCGTGGACGCCTCGCTGCTCATCGCGCCCAGCACAGGCTATATCATGAACGGCAAGCTGCCGGACAACCATCTTTCCTATCTTGACGACGCGTATTTTGAACTGATTGAAAAGAATAAGGGCGGCATGGATTTTATCAATATAAAAGACCTGTTCCGTGACAGCGCCTCTGATACGCAGCTTTACTACCGCACGGACCACCACTGGACGACGCGCGGCGCATATACCGCCTATCAGGCGTACTGTGCGCGAAAGGGGCTGGATGCCGCGCCGGAGGAACGCTTCGACATCAAAAAATACCCCGGCTTCTATGGAACCACCTATTCCACCAGCGCCCTGTGGCTGACGCCGCCGGACGAAATCGAGCTCTGGTACAATAAGGATTATAAGGACCAGGACAATATCCATGTTACAATCGAAGAAAGCGGCAAAAAAAAGGAAAACGACGGCTTTTTCTTCCTGAGCCATCTCGACGAGGACGACAAGTACCCGGTTTTCCTCGACGGCAACCACAGCCTGGTGCGCATCGAGAACAAGGCGGCAAGCGACGGTAAGCTGCTTCTGCTCAAGGACTCGTTCGGCCACAGCATCGCGCCGTTTCTTTCAGAGCATTACAGCGAAATCATCATGGTCGATTTGCGCTACTATAAGCTGCCCGTGTCGGAGCTGATTGAAAAAGAAGGCATTACGGAAATGCTCGTGCTCTACGGGCTTGACAACCTCTGTAACGACACGGACGTCGCGTGGCTCAAATAAAAGCAATATGTGATAAAAGATAGCCGCCCGGATAACCGGGCGGCTTTTTACAATTAAAAAATGTGTTATGTTCTATTATTAGAATTTGTCCACATCCCGCATCCTCCCCCCAGATTTGCCGCAGCTATCCAAGCAGTTTGTTTTATCCGCATGACAATATAACAATCATGCCGGAAAAATGTTACATAAAAAACATAAAAACGACATCCGGCCGCTTGAGAGCTGGATACCAGTTCAAAAAAACGCATATGAAAAAGGAGGGCAAACGCCCTCCTTCGTTTATTCTATTAGAACATTGCGCGTAACAGCTCGACCGATAAAAAGCCGCAGAACAGCCCGAGCACCGCGCCAGCCACAACGTCGGTCAAATAATGCACGCGCAGGTACACGCGGGAAAACCCGATTAAAAACGCCAGTATCGTCACCGGGATGGCGACAGGCCAGCAGCGCATCCACGCAACCGCCACAACGGAAAACGACGCGGTCGTGTGCCCTGACGGGAACGAATAATAGCGCGGGCGTTTGACAATCAGCTCGTCGTCCTCGAGCTTATGGCACGGACGCATCCTGCACACAATATGCTTGATGCAGATTTCCCCCGCCAAATGCGCGATGACAAGCCCGACCAGGAAATTGACCCCAATACTGCGCCACGGCCGGTAGATAAGGAACGGCATGCACATGGCGAACCAGACGATGCCCATGTTCCCCATGCGCGTGATGAAGGTCATCACCTTGTTGCGCAGCGGCGTGTGGAGCTTTACAATCTTGTCCAGGACGATGTCGTCTATATATTGTACACGCTTAAGCATATACATACTCCTTAATTATAAAGTCTAAGGAGTATTATAGCATACTTTCGCACCGATTAACAGAAAAAAATTGTTCCTTTTCTGGAATATGCTTATCGTATTTCCACAAATCCTTTTATGCTTTTACGCGGAAATATGAACCAGGTGGGCAATGCCGGGAATACTTTCCCCCTGCTGCGAGGAGGTCGGCGACATCAGCGCGCCTGTGGCTATAAACAGCACGTCGCGCGCGTTTTTCTTCTGCAGGTTGTTGAGCACATAGGAGCATAATACGCTGGCACTGCAGCCGCAGCCGGAGCCGCCCGCGTGCACGTCCTGCGCCTGCCTGTCATAAATGAGCAGCCCGCAATCGCTGTGCCTGCTCTTGATGTCGAGGTTGTCCTTGAGCAGCAGCTCGCAGAGCAGCTTGGAACCGACTTCGCCGAGGTCGCCAGTGATAATCAGGTCAAAATCGCTCGGCTTGTGGCCGGTGTCGTTCAGGTAGTTTTTAATGACCTCCGCCGCAGCCGGCGCCATTGCAGCGCCCATGTTGTTCGCGTCCGTCACGCCTAAATCGACGATTTTGCCAATCGTCACGGCCTCCACCTTCGGCCCTTCCCCCTTACTGCCGACGACCGCGCAGCCCGAGGCGGTCACCGTCCACTGGGCGGTCGGCGTACGCTGCCCGCCGTATTCGAGCGGGAAGCGGAACTGCCGCTCGGCGGAGCAGAAATGGCTCGACGTAACAGCTGCCGCGTAATCGGCGCAGCCCGTGTCAACAAATAATGAGCTGAGCAGAAGCGTCTGCGCCATTGTGGAGCACGCGCCGTACTGCCCCAAAAACGGGATGTCGAAGCTTCTCAGACCAAAGCAGGAGGAGATACACTGGTTTAAAAGGTCGCCCGCAAAAATCATGTTGACCTGCTCGGCCTTTACGTTTGCCTTGCCGAGCGCAAGGCTGACCGCCTCCTTCTGCAGCTGGCTTTCCGCCTTTTCCCAGGTGTCCTGCCCCGCCATCGTATCATAAAAAATTTTATCGAAGCTGTCCTTGAGCGGCCCTTCCGCTTCTTTTTTGCCCGCGACGGCAGCCCAGCCCACAATTGCGGGCTTATTATCGAGCACAAGCGTATAGCTTCCCTTGCGCGTTGCCATAATTGAATCATTCCTTTCTTATTACAAACCGTTTTTCTATTTTTTTGTGGTTTATTCTTTTCATTAGTATGGCGTCAAACGCGCGCAAAATACAAAAAACGCACACGGAGGCTATTCCGTGTGCGCTGAAATGATTGAAAATAAAAATTTTTATTCGTTTTCCGCTGAACTCACGCCAGAAGTCCCGCTTTCCGGCTTTGAGCTGGGAGCCTGTGAGGAGCCGGCCGGATTTTGCGAGCTTGTATCAGGCTTTGAGGAAGGGTTGTCCGGCTTGCTGCTGGACGGAGTCTGGGACGACGGTGGAGTGTCCTGCTGCTGCGACGAGCTTGTGGAAACCGGCTTTGTGGAGGAAGTGTTCTGCTTATCCTCCGTTTTCTCCTTCACCGTTCCCGGCTGCTTGAGCTTCCTTGAGGTATTGCCGGGGTCGCCCGCCACGACATAGTGGCCGTTTGACAGGCTGTAGGTGGAATCAGGCAAATCTTCCCTTCCGACCTCCTTGCCGCCCTTATAGTAAACGCGCTGCGCGGCAAAGCCGTACTCCTCGCTGCCGGTCCAAGTATTGTGGGACTCGGTTCTTACCTCGTCGAAGTCCGGGTCCTGCCAGCCGTAAATTTCGCAGTAGAGCGTCGTGCCGTCCATATATGTCTTAAAGAATATCTGGAACTCCGTGTTATTCTTCATTTTTAAATCGAGGTTGCCGTAATCAATCGTCGCGTCCAGCCCGCCGTAGACATAGGGCGAGCACCACAAATGCGGGTAACGCTCCGTAATCCCCATATTCGCCTGGATGCCGGCGTTGTAAATGGTGGTCGCCGCCTGGCAGATTCCGCCGCCGTAGCCCTGCTGGTAGCTGCCGTTTTCAATGACGCTCGCGGGCAGGTAGCCGTTTGAGGCAAGGTTGCTGTCGCCGGTGCATTCATTGAAGGAAAAGTTCTTGCCGGGTTCGACGATTTTTCCGTTGGTCGCCTTGAGCGAGGTTTTCATGTTATGGTTCGCGTTATACGTGTTGGTAGAAACCGTGCTGAACTTGCCGATGAGCTTTGTCGCGTTTTTGACCTCGTCCATCGTATGCTTGGGCTTTGCGGCCTGCGTCTGAACCGGCACGCTGCCGCTCTTCAGGCCGCCTGAGAACAGCGCGGTAATATCTTCATGAAGCTTTTCCCTGTCGACCGATACGCCGTCCTCGCCCTTTGCGAAGGTAAACATTTTCGCGTAAGAGGCGGAGGGGTTGAATTTCGATACATGCGGCTCTACCGCCGGAATATCCATTTTTTTGGCTACACGGCCCACGACCTTTTCGACCGAATCGTTCGTAACCGTACAGGAAATGTTAAAGTTTACCGTCCCGTTTTTCTCGTCCACAGACACATTATCCCCCTGGGGACTGGAGAGCCTGTCGATGCTGCCGTCGGAAAGCGCTTTCGCGACGTCCTTGCTGTACTGGTATGCCTGCGCAATGACTTCCTTCGTATTGTAGGTGTAGTTAAAATCCTCCTGCGTGTAGGTAAGGGTCATATCCCCGTTTACAACATCAAGTGAAAACTCCGGCGCCGCGTCCTTTTCTTTTACGATAATCAGCGCCGTCGCCTGCTTGAGCGTTTTGCCCGAAACGTCGATTCCGCCGACCTGTACGCCCTTCGCAAACACAGCTTCTTTCTGTTCGGGCGTCGCCCCCTTTACCTCGGTGACCGGGGCGATGCTCGGGATGACCTCAGGATTTAAAAACAGCGTGCAGAAAAACGAGGCGGCAAGCAGAATCACAAGACCGAGCACGCCCATAACGACATACTTTCCGCGCGATTTTTTCTTCTTCTCCGGCGCCTTTTCCGCGGGCTTGAGCGCAGGCACAAACACATTTTCCTGCTTCTGTACACCGCTCGAGCTGCTGATGTCCTCAAACACCGGGGGCTGTTCTTCCAGGGTTTCAGCCTGCTCCGGCTGTCCCTCAGGCTGCTGCGTCCCGGCAGCGGGCATATCCTCCATAGCCTGCGCCTGCGGCGCCTTAGGCGTGAAGTTCTGCTGCTGCCTGATTTCGTTCAAAAGCGCCTCGACATCCTGTCCCGTTGGCTCTATGTTCTGCGGGGCTTCCTGCTCCGCCTTGTTTATATCCTTCTCTCTTTTCTCATCGCTCATAATACCTTCTCCTTTCGGTTTGAGATACAAACCGCCTATAGCGATACTTGTACATATCATACACCACAAGCCCCTCAATTGTAAAGATTTATCTATATAAGGGGCCGTGTAAAATTTAACAAAGTTGGTTTTCTGTTCCCGTTGTTTTTTGGTTTGCCACAAGCAGCTGTAGCTGGCGGGTATTGTTGTTCCAATAAGTTGTAGGTGACAAATCCGTAAGCTTTTTCTATGTTGAAATCGGGGATTTTTTTGATATAATGTAATATAACGATATAAAGACGGTATTAAGATTTTAAGAACTTTTATTGAATACTTTAAAAGGGTGAGGTTCATGCGAGTTTTGATTTTTTCCGCCTCGACGGGCGGCGGGCACATGCGCGCGTCAAACGCGCTCAAAAGCTACATAACCGCGCACGATAAAACCGCGGTCGTACAGGTCGTCGATACGCTCGAATATGTCAGCCATACGCTCAATAAAACGGTTTCCGACGGGTATGTGTTCCTTGCCAAAAAGCTTCCCAAGCTCTACGGCAGCGTGTATAATACCGCCAACCGGGACACGACGCTCAATTCGCTGGTTACAAAAATAACGGGGCAGATGACCAAAAAGCTCATCCCGCTGATTCTGGAATTCCGCCCGGACGTCATTGTGACGGCGCACCCGTTCGCGGCGGAGATGGCGTCGAACCTCAAGCGGGACTACCGCGTGCCGGTAGAGGTCGTCTGTATTATAACGGACTTTGCGCCGCACAAAACGTATATCAATGAAAAAATAGACGCGTACATCGTGTCGAGCACAGAGATGGTGGACGCGGTAGAGGCCTACGGGGTGCCGCGCGGTAAAATACACGCGCTCGGCATACCCATCGACACCGCGTTTTATGAGCAGTACGACCGCGAGGCCCTGCTCGGGCAGATGCAGCTCGACCCAAAGCTCAAGACGGTGCTCATCATGGCCGGCAGCTTCGGCGTGACCGATATACTAAAAATATACCAGAGCATTTCTGAAATTAAAGTCGATTTTCAGGTGATTGTCATCACCGGGAAAAATCAAAAGCTTTACGACGCGTTTGAGGAGCTTTTAAGCTCTTCGAGGGCAAACGCGGGGGAAATTATCGCGAATGCCGGAAAAGAAGAGGGTACGGAAGAGCCGGACTCAGATTACGCGTACCATGAATCCATCCGCAGCCGGCTCATGCAGGAGCTTTCCGGCTCCTTCAAGGAAAAAACGGGACAGTTCAAGGATAAAATCAAGGCAGCCACCGAGGAATTCCGGGATGATTTGCTCGAGACGACGCTTCTGCAAAAAATATACCGCGGCAGCGGCGCGACCAAGCCGACAAAGCTTTTGTATTTTGTAAGCGACGTCAATAAATATATGAGCGCGGCAGACCTGATTATTACGAAGCCGGGCGGCCTTACCGTGTCGGAGTCGCTCGCCTGTGCCCTGCCGATGGCGATTTTCAAGGCGTTCCCCGGACAGGAGGAGGAGAATGCTGACTTCCTCGTGCGCAACAACATGGCGGTTATGCTTTCAAAGGGCAGCAAATGCGCCAGGGAGATAGAGGATTTGCTTGTGCATCCCGAAAAGCTCGGCGAGATGAAGCAGGCGTGCAAGACGTTTTATAAGGAAAATTCCGCCGAAAACGTCTATAAGCTCATGCAGGAGCTAACACAAAAGGATGGAGTGTCACAGGAATGAAACAAACGCATTTAAAAAAGGCAGCCGCCGCAGCGCTTTCCCTGCTTATGGCGTTAGCCGCCTTTTCCGGCTGTTCCAGCCCGGAAAGCGGGCCGCAGCTTTCGGCACGCGATTTGACCGCGGGCGTTGCGCGCGGGGATACCGCTGTGGATTACGACTTCAGCGAGCAGACGGAGCTGCCGCAGGCATACGAAAAATTCACTGAGGCGGTGTCGGAGTTCTCCGCTTCCCTGCTGCGGAAAACGGAGGAGGAAGGGCAAAATACCCTGCTCTCCCCTGTTTCCGCCTATTTTACGCTCGCCATGCTGCAAAACGGCGCGCAGGGCGGTACGCTCAAGGAAATGAAAAACCTGCTCGGCGGCGGTGTCGTTTCCGCCGAGAACATCAACGCGTGCAGCAATTACCTGCGCCAGCGCCTGACGGCTTTCAATAAGGAGGACGGCAGCCTGCAAATTGCAAATTCCCTCTGGATGCGCGACGGCCTCGACGTCAGCCGCAGCTTTTTACAGAAAAACGCCGACTTTTTCGACGCGGGGATTTTCAGCGCGGATTTTTCAAGCCCCAACGCCGCCAAAGATATGAATGCTTGGACAAACCATCATACGAACGGGCTGATTGATTCCATCGTTTCAAAAACAACAGAAGACAGTGCGCTCTACCTGCTCAACGCCCTGTACCTGGAGGATTTGTGGGCAACCGAATACAAATCCTCCAACGTAAAGGACGGAGATTTCCACCTTGCGGACGGCAGCGTACAGACGGCGAGCTTCCTGCACGGCTCGGAGCGCTATATCCACAGTGAAAACGCGCAGGGCTATGTGAAAAACCTGAAAAACCTTCCGTGCCGGTTCGCCGCCGTTCTTCCGAACGAGGGTACCAGCCTTTCGGATTACATCGCGTCCCTCGACGAAAAAGAGCTGTCAACGCTCTTCAGTTCTATGACCGCAACGGATTTTGCGCAGGTGAGCACGCCCGCGTTCTCCTTTGATTACGATACCAGCCTGAACAAGGCCCTGCAAAGCCTCGGCATGAAGCAGGCTTTTACGGGTGAGGCTGATTTTTCTAAAATTTCACCGGAAGGCCTTACATTGAGTGACGTTGTACAAAAAACGCATATCGAGCTGGGCCCGCAGGGCGTAAAGGCAGGTGCCGCCACAAAGGCGGAGGTAAACCTTTCCGCCGCCGTGACGGAGCACAGCGTCGTGCTCGACCGCCCGTTTTTATTTCTGATTGTAGACAACGAGAGCAACCTGCCCGTGTTTATCGGCGCGCTCTACAGCCCCGCCGGATAAACCATATATTTATAGCTCCGTATCGTTTTACTATCCAGGTAAGATAATATGGATATGGGAAGATTTGCGCCTGTTTCTTGCTTTTTCCCCATCAGGTGCTATAATGGAGATACTTGTGCGCTCAACTACGTTACAAAGTCCGTCTAACGGCGGCAGGGAGGCATATATTTGGACGGTTCTAAAAAAAAGCGCCATCATAGAATAAGAGCCGGCGCTGTTATCAATATATTGGTCATCGTCATTTCCGTTTGCCTCGTCGCGTATTTTTTCTTTTCGGAAGAGGGCCTGATGGACCTTCTGCGCTCCTCGCGCTCTATCGGTATTTTCTGGCTGCTGCTGGCGGTGCTGGCCCAGCTATTCAACGTATTCATGGATACGCTCGTTACCTTTAATTTTATACACAGCCGCTTCTCTTATTTTACGCTGTGGGACGCCTTAAAGGTCTGCCTGGTCGGCCAGTTCTACAGCGCGATTACGCCTTCCTCTACGGGCGGGCAGCCCATGCAGGTTTATTTGATGTCAAAAATGAACATCGGCGCGGGGTTCGGCACCTCGTGTATGATGCAGAAATTTATCGTATACCAGCTCACCTCAACGGCCTTCAGCCTGATTGCCATCGTCGTCCGGTTCGACTATTTTTTAAAGACGATGACCACGCCCGTCATGTGGGCGTTTGTGTTAATCGGGTTCCTGTCCCAGATGGTCGTCACCTTCGGACTGATAGTCGTCTCGTTCAACGAAAAGCTCTCGGCACAGCTTGTGCGGTTTATCGCATGGCTGATGAAAAAGCTGCGCTTTATTAAAGACCCCGAACACAAGGCGGATTCCCTGCGCAAGCAGATTGAGATGTTCCACGAAAGCAACAAGGAGCTGTTCAAGGTCCCGCGGCTGATGGTTTCCTCCTACCTCCTTGTTTTCTTGCAGATTCTGGCGATTTTGAGCGTTCCGTATTTCATCTACCGTTCGTTCCAGGGACCGGGAGTAGACGGCGCCTCTTATATCGATATTCTGTGTTCGCAGGCGTATGTAAACCTAGCCTCGAGCTTGATTCCCCTGCCCGGTGCCTCCGGCGCGGCGGAGCTTGGCTTCTCTGCTTTCTTTGGCATGTTCTTTGTGGGCGGCACGCTCAAGTCGGCTATCCTTGTCTGGAGGATTATCACCTATTACGGCATGATTCTCGTTTCGAGCCCGTTCTCCTACTTTACAAAGGACAAAAGAAAGCACGATATAGACCGGCTTGCGCAGGAGATGAGCGCGCCGGACAACGGCTGCAAAGACGGTCCGGAGGAATCCGGCGAAGAAAAATCAATTGAAAAGGACTCTTAACCGCTTATGAACGATAATCCGGAAATCAGCGTCATTATCCCCATATATAATGTAGACAGCTATCTGTACCGCTGCCTCGCCTCCGTTGCGTGCCAAACGTTCCGCGACTATGAGGTCATTATGATTGACGACGGCTCTACAGACAGCAGCCTTTTAATCGCGCAGGATTTCGCCGCCTCATTTTATAATTTCCATCTGGTGAAAAACAAGGTCAAGGGCGTTTCCGGCGCGCGCAACCTGGGCGTCAAAAAAGCCCGCGGAACGTACATAGCCTTTGTGGACAGCGACGATTACGTCGACCCCAGCTTCCTGAAAAACCTGTACCGCGCCGCAAAGGACAGCGGCGCCGACGTTTCGTGCTGCAACTATGCTTTGTATAATCAGGACAGAGGTACACATCATACCATTATGTTCCGTAAACCGTTTGAAGGCGTGCACAGCGCGGTAAAGCTGACGAGAATGACAATATCCGATTTCCGCAGCCGTTCCTACCTTTGGAATAAGCTATGGCACCGCAGCCTGTTCTTCGGCGGCGAGCCGCTTGTTTTTCCCGAAATGTATTTTGAGGACATCGCGACGACCTCCCGCCTGCTTTCCCGGGCGAACAGGGTCGTTGTCATCGATAAATGCCTTTATTATTACACTCAGCGCAGTAACAGCATCGTTTCGGCGCTCGATTTCAAAAAGCTCAACGATTATGTGCGCTCACTCGGCGTGCTGCGCAATTTCTTTGAACAAAACGGCTGTTACAAGGAGTACCGGTTCAGCCATTTCAGACTTGCGTTTGCAATGGTGTTCGCAAACTTCTTCAATATTATCCATTCGCACCTGACCCATAAAAACCTGTCGGGCCTGGTCAGGAATATTTCCTCCTCTACCAAATCGATCTGCCACTTCGTCTCGCGCAAATTCACGCCTTGTAAGAAGGACATCCCCGCGCTCGTGCGTGAAATGGCAGTGCCAAAGGACAGGTAATCCTACTTTAGCGAGGCTTGTATGAGTAAGAAATTACTGTTGATTTATAACCCCACGTCCGGCAAGGCGCAGGTAAAAAGCCGTCTGAGCGATATCATAGACGTCTTCGTCGGCGGGGGCTACGACGTAACGGTACGCCCGACGCAGGGGCCGGACGACGCATACCAAACCATCTGCAAAAGAGCCGCCCGATTCGATTTGCTGGTCGTCTGCGGCGGCGACGGCACCTTGAATGAGTGCGTGCGAGGCCTTCTAACGCTGCCCCCTGAGAACAGAAAGCCGCTCGGCTATGTTCCGGCTGGCAGCACAAACGATTTTGCCGCTACGCTGGGCATACCGAAAAATCTTGTCAAGGCGGCGCAGAATGTACTGGCGGGCAAGCCGTTTACCTGTGACGCGGGCCGCTTCAACGATGGGAACTTTGTTTATATCGCGGCCTTCGGCGCGTTTACGGACGTGTCGTATGATACGCCGCAGAAGTTTAAAAATATCTTCGGGCACGCCGCCTACCTTTTAGAAGGAATCCGCCGGCTCCCGACCATCAAGCCCTCACACATCAGGGTGAATTACGGCGACGGCGTCATCGAGGGGGACTATATCCTCGGTATGGTCACAAATACGCGCAGCGTCGGCGGCTTTAAGGACAGAGGCGGATTGGGGGCAAAGCTCGACGACGGCCTGTTCGAGGTCATCCTGTTCAAAAACCCAAACAATCCAATTGAGCTGCAAAACATGGTTGCGGATTTTATGAAACGCAACTTTTCTTCCCCCTACTGCCATGTAATCCGTACGCCGCATGCCGTGATTACCGCGCAGGAGCCTGTCGGCTGGACGCTCGACGGCGAAAACGGCGGAAACCATAAAACCGCTGAAATCGAAAACCTCCCCAAGGCGTTTACAGTCATCGCGGGCGCGGGGAGCGACGTGTTTGAATAGAAAAAACGGACGCCCAGGGTTTAGTCCCCGGGCGTTTTTTTATTAAGTCTTGATTGGACATATTTTGAAACTTTTGCCATTGTACTATTGCACCAGGCTGACTTATCATGATATAATGATTTTGGCAAATACGCCAAATATATAATTGGAGGATAGACTATGAACGCAAAGGGCAGAACATTACTCAAGGTTGTCGGCATTCTAAACATCATCTTCGGCATTTTTGGCATTATTGGCGGCATTATGCTGCTGCTTGGAGGAAACCTCCTCGGCGCGCTCGGCGCGGCGGCGGGCGATGTGGAAGCAGGGGCGGCAATTGGCGCATTATCCACTGTGGCCGCTATTATTTCTATGGCTTCCAGCATACTGCTGATTATCGCCGGTGCGGTAGCGGTCAAGCGCTGCAACGAGATTTCCTCGACCTGCTTTGTCTGGGGCATCATCCTGGTGCTCATCCAGGCAATTTCCTTGGTTTTTACAATCACCAGCGGCGGATTCAGCCCAATGAATCTAATCGGCCTGATACTCCCCGTCCTTTATCTAATCGGCGGAGCAATGAACAGGAAGGCGCCCGAACAGCAGTAATTACATAGGATTATAAAAAACAAAGCGTCCGAAACGGAGTTTCCGTTTCGGACGCTTTTTATACTGTTCAGTTGCGCGTCAGCTTTATCGCAACCGCCGTAATATCGTCGTCATAGCCGTCTGTGCGGCGTTTTCTGGCCTCCTCTACGATTTTTTTCGCAAGCGCCTGGGCGCTTCCCTCCTCCCAATGCTCAATGAGCGACTCGAGCCACATATCGCCCATCGCAACGGCTCCGTCCGATACCATCACGAGCCAGTCGCCAAGCTCGAGCGTTGCCGTATCGTGTGAAAACTTGATATCCGTCAATATACCGGCGGGCAGGGAAGCGCTGTTGCATCGATAGGTTTTTCCGTTCTTTCGGACGATGGTAAGCGGCGCGCCCGCCTTCATAATCTGAGCGTCTCCGGTAAACATATCGATGCAAACCACATCGAGCGTAGCGAGCGATTCGTCGCCCGATTTGACCATCAGCGCGGAATTGACGACGCTTAGCGCACAGTCGAAGCCAAGCCCCGCCTTCGTAAGCTTGGTCATAATGCTCTCCGCCATGCTCCCGTCGACCGCGGCGCGCCCGCCTGTGCCCATACCGTCGCTGATAATTGCGACAAATCGGCCCATGCCGTCATTGAAATAGTTGTAGCTGTCGCCGCAGAGCTGCCCGTTGCCGCTGATGTGCTGATAGCTCCCCACCTGCGCGTCAAAGCAGGGGCGCTCGCTTAGCTGCATGCGGCAGCGGTTGGGCGCCATGCTCAGGCAGGGTGTGTCCAGCCTTCTGCCGCACGCCTTTGAAATCTCCTTGAGCAGCTGTGCTTTTTTCATGCTGTTATGGTTGGTGTCGACCGTTTCGATTTCAACCGTCATCCGTCCGAACCGGTCGATACGGCAGCTGACGTCAATCGGCGTCAAGCCCGCCATTTTGAGCGCCGTGCTCACGCGCTCGGCGGCGGCCATATCAAAATGCTCGTAGTTTTCAAATTCCTCCGCCATCTCGCCGAGGATACCGCTCAAACCCGAAAACTGCCCCGCAACGACGCCGCGCACCTCGCCCACGCGCCGCTCCGCCGCCAGAAACGCCGTATAAGCGCTGTAATTACGGTTGACGGCGGCGGCCATTTCTTTCGTTTTGCAGCATTTTTTGATAAACCGTTCAGAAAAATCCTTTTCTTCAATCCTTCCTTTTTTACGAAGGGCGTCGCTCAGGCTGTTAAAGTCGTTGAGGCTCGTCTCACGCTGCTTTTCCCAGCAGTAGACGCGCAGGCCGCAGTGCGAGCAGGTATCCTCCGCCGCCTTGCCGTAGACGGCGCTCATGTCGGACGCAAACAGCTCTTTCATCTTCTTCGCTACGTTGTCAACCGAAGCGGAAACATCGCCGAGCGCTTTTGCCGCGAAATCGAGCCGCATAATCACATTACGCCGCAGCCCCTCGGAGCGTGACTTGTCGACCGGCGGAGAAAACACGGCGGAAAGCTGGTTTCCAAGGTCCTTCGGCAGCAGGAAAAAGACGACGGACGCAATCAGCGTTTCATAGAGCGAGGTCAGAATCAGCGTCGTGTTCTGCGACTGGAACGCCATGACGGTATTGCACACAAGAAACGCAAGTATCGTCCCGATTTTTCCTGTCGGCGCAAACAGCCCCGCCATCAGCCCGCCAAAGGCGTACGCGCCCGCCACAAAGCTCAGGGAGCTGTCGGTCATGCTGAAAATCACGCCGGTCGCCACGCCGGAAATACATCCGCCTGAAACGGCGCCGTACCGCGCGCAGAACAAAATGGCAAGCACCGCCGCGATGCGCCCGAGTGAAATACCCGCGAAGGAGATGCTCGAAAACGCCAGCAGTAAAATACAGCCCGTCATGGCAATGCAGGCAATTTCCTGTTGGTTGAAGGTGGTAATCCCGCGCGAACCCGCCGAAAGCGTAATCGTCCGGTTGAAAAAGTAAGCGCCGACCGCGCACAGGAGCGCTTCTATCAGGCACATCGCGAGCAGGTTTCCCGCAAAACCGCCGACAGCCGCGAGCACAAGGCCGGTCGCAAGCATTGGAATGAACGAAATGACGGGCGCGAAAAAACGGCTCCTATTGATTTTCTGCAGGTCGGAGAGCGTCCAGCGAATTGCGCTGACCGCGAGCACGGTGGCTACATACCGGAAACTCCCCCCAGGAGAAAACATTATGTACCCGAGCGCCGTTCCCGCAAGCGAGGATAGCAGGTTCCGAAACGGGACGGCCGCCACCATAGACGCGCCAAACGGCGCATAGCTGCCGAATACCGCCCCACCGGAAACCAGAATGCCCGCAAGGAAATAAACGCCCTGCAGCACCAGGGTACGCGCTGTCTTGGATGCCATCGTATGTTCAAAAAATCCTTTTGCGGCCGCCGCCCGCTGTATTTTCATGCGCTTTTCACCGTCCCGCCGTTTTTTTCTTATCAGTAGAGCTATTATAGGACAAGCCATCAAAAAATTTTGTCATAACGGGCTTGTACTTTTTGGCTTATTTTGCGGGATACAGACGTTTGAACCGGTTTTTTATCAAAACAGAAATTTTCATACCATAAAAAGAGTGCCGCCCTTTAAAAAAAGGGCGGCGACGAGAAGAAAGAAATACAAAATGTTTCTGTCGTAAGCAAATATCAATTCAGTTTATCCGGATAGACGGCCCATGAGCCCGTCCATAAGTCCCCGGCCTTTCTAACATCGGTATAAAGGTTTTTACCAGCCTCTATAACGCAGTCCTCCGTCAGGAACGCGCCGTCCCAAAAGCCCTGGTTCAAAAAAACAAATCCCTTTGCTCCAGCGGCGGGCGCCTGCGGCAGTATCAGCTTATAAATACCATTTGCAACGTATTCCATCGGGACAAACGTACGGTCAAGCCCAAACGACCAGCCGTAAATATAAGCGTCCTGCCATCCGCATGAGGCCGCGTCGAAATAAATTGTCCGCTCGCCCGTGAGGTCATACGCCGTCCAGCCGCCTTTGCCGTCACCGGCTACGGCAAAGCAGTCGTTTTGGCCGCGCGCGGGAAGCCCGGTCCATGCGTTCCACAGCTTGTCCGCCGGAAGTTCCTCAGGATTTCCGGGCGTAATAACGGAGTCCGCCGTCCGATAAAACGCAAGCTCGTCCCAATCACGCGAAATCTCCGCGCGGAAGGTAACACCGTCGCGCATAACATTCATTTCCACGGCATGGCTGAGCTTTGGTATATATACCCACAGCCTGCCGCCGTTTAAGAGGGTACCCGTTTCGTCGCGCAGGTAGAGATAGCTCATCTCTTTCCGGCCGACAGACGGAGGCTCAGTTGGTTCCGGTATTGTTGGCTTAGTCGGCTCAGGAATCGTCGGTACTGTCGGCATATCGGTCGGTAAGGTCGGCTCTGCCGCCGTTGGTTCGGGTGCATCGGTCGCGGGCACGGTCGGTGAACTGGTCGGGGCGTCAGTCGGCTCTGCAGACGGGTCTGTCGCGGGCACGGTTGGTAAATCCGTAATATCCTGCGTCGGTACCGTTGGGAAATCCCCTCCGGCAGGTACCCATTGCCCAACCGGATATTCCACATACATTCCCGCAAGGAATTTCTGGATATGGAGGACATCGAGCACCGCAAGCACCCCGTCCCCGTCGATGTCGCCGCTGCGCCTCTGCTCTTGTGTAAGCGTAAGCACCATAGCCTTGTCGTTTTGAATCAGCAGTACATCGAGCACACCGACGCTTCCGTCAAAATTGACGTCGCCCAAAAGAAAATAATCGGAAGGCTCCCCGCCCTGCGGACTAGTCCCCGCATTTACATTAAAAGCCGCGCCGAACCTCCACGCCGTATCGATACGCGGCAAAATGGATGCGGACGACGGAACAGCCATTGCAGCCGGCAATATCAGAAGGCATATTAAAATACTGATTGCTTTTTTAAGCTTCACCTGTTTTCCCTCCATTCGCATGTTGCAATTTTTTAGAAACTTTTCTCCGACAAATAAAAAAGTGAAAAAACAATCTCCGTTTTATATCATATATTTACCATATACCAAATTATGGAAATTGCGTGGCTTCTGTGAAAATATTCCCCACCTTTTTTGCGCTTTTTGTAGATTTTATGAGCAATATGGGGATTTTTCTTGCAAAATTACTTCTTTTATGCTAGATTTATGCTAGAGAATTATCGAGTTTTAACCTTGAGGCGTATTTTCATTAAATTTAAGGCAGTTCATTTGTGAAAGAAGGGACTGGTTCCAATGAATTGGACGCGTTTCGCCCGGCGCTCACTGTGCATATGCACCGCGGTCTTTGTGCTGACCGCTACGGCCGCTTCGGCGCTTACAGAGCTTTCGGAATTTACGCAAAAACAGCAGGAGCTTTCACAGCAGCAGGAAGCGCTCGACAAACAGCTTGAAAAGGCCCGCAAAAACATCGGCAAGCAGCAGGAGCTGAAAAAAGCGCTCCAGGAAAAAATCGGCGGTGTAGAGGACGAAATCGACCTTTTGACCTCCACTATTTCAGACTTCAACAAGCAAATCAGGCAGAAGGAATCGCAGATTGCAAAGCAGCAGGCGGAAATCGACGCAGATTACGAAACGCTTGGCAAGCGCATCCGCGCCATCTATATGGCGGGCGACGCCTCTGCCATTGAAATTATTCTCGGAGCAAAAAATTTCGATGATTTTCTCGATAAGGCGTACCTGATTGAAAGTATTTCCGATTATGACTCCAGGCTGATTTCCAATTTGGAAGAAAAGCTCTCCGGCATCCAGGAGGAAAAGGAGGAAATCGAGCGGGAAAAAGACGTCGTCTCCCAGTCGAAAAAGGATTTGGAGAAAAAGCATGACGAGCTCGACGCTTTGCAGAAGGAATGCGACGAGGTGCTGCAAAAGCTGTCCAAAACGGAAGGCAGCCTGGAACGCAAGCTCGATGAAAATTCCAAGGAGCAGGAAAAGCTGTCGCAGGAGCTGTCCGAGTGGCATAAGCAGTATGTCCTGCAAAACGGCGGTATCATAAACGGCAGCCCAAGCCCGAACGGCTACATCTGGCCGGCGCCGGAGTGCAACGTCATCACCTCCTACTGGGGCGACGACAGAAGCCATAAGGGCATGGATTTTGCCTGCAACGGCAGCGCCTACGGCAAGCCAATTGTCGCGGCGCAGAGCGGTACGGTCATCCGCGCGAACAAAACGGACTCCTGGGGCTCCGGCTGGGGCTATTACATTATGGTCGACCATGGAAGCGGCTTTTCCACCCTGTACGCTCATTGCAGTGTGGTGGTCGCCGAGGAAGGACAGCAGGTTCAGCAGGGTGAAATCATCGGTTATATTGGTAATACGGGGAACTCCTACGGCGCGCACCTGCATTTTGAATGCTGGTTCAACGGCGAGCGGTACGACCCCGCGACAGAATTGTTTTAAATAAGTTTGGTGGTTGGTTTTCTGTTGCCTTAAAACAGAATCAGAAAGAAAATAAAAAGGATGGATTATTACATGAAAAGAAATGAACGTGCGGTCACAGACCGCGCGCAGATTGCGGACATCATAAAAGGATGTCCCGTCTGCCGCATAGCGCTTTCAGACGAACCCGCGCCCTACCTCGTGCCGATGAACTTCGGCTATACGCTCAAGGGCGATACCCTGACTCTCTACTTCCACTGTGCGCAGGAGGGCAAAAAGGTAGAACTTTTAAAGCAAAACTTAACCGTCAGCTTTGAAATGGACCGGTTGATTAAGGTCCTCGGCAAGCACGACATTGCCTGCACCTACACCTGCGCCTATGAAAGCGTAATTGGGACGGGTACTGTTTCCTTCATTACAGGCCATGACGAAAAGCGCGGTGCTTTGCTCGCTATTCTGGAGCAGCTCACCGGACGCAGAATATTTGCGTTCAACGACGCGATGATTGATAAAACCACGGTTTTTTGTATTGTTTCAAAGAATTTTCAGGCAAAACGAAGCCACGGGTAACAAACCCGCGGCAAGAAAACGCCCCGCTGATTAGGCCGTATGACAGCCTAATCAGCGGGGCGCGGTTTATTTGCAAGTTTTTTATTTCAAATAAAAGCTACTTGCCTATTTTTCTCCATTTCAGGTTATAAGCCTTAACATAGCTGCCATTATGGGACAGGTTCTCCTCACATAGGTCTTCGTCCGCCCAAAACACACACTCATCATGTATCAGCAGGCAGCCCGACAAGAATTCCCTGAGCATATTGTCTTCCGGCGGCCTGATACGCATCTCTACCAAACCTTCAAAAAAGAGCTCCGCCATACCGTACCAGCCTGTATTCTCAAAAACCATATGGAGGTCTTTTTTATTGTCATTTTCCTTATACCACAGGCTTTTCAGCGTGGAATCATGGAAGCCCGCAAAGAGCTGCATGAATTCGCCTGCATCAGCCTGCGTTTTGATATAATTCCAATGGCCCTCTCCAGGCAGGGAACGCACTGCGGCCCGAAATTCTCCGCGTGGTACAGGTCCGCTTTTTAAAAGCCGAAGCAAGTATTCCCGTTTTTGGTAGACATCCTCATATCCGTAAAACGCCGGAGTCTTATTAGGAGCATCATAACCATCCAAAGAACGGGAAAGCTTTAACAGCTCCTCATCATAGAAACGTTTCCATTCTTCCTTTTCGGCATTGATTATGTTGATTTGCGTTCTTCCGGTGAAGGGTTCTTCGTCCTTAGCCAGATAATCCACGGCTTCAAACGAGTCGGTAAAAGGATTTAAAACCACATATTTTTCAAAATAGCCTATGTCTATTTTGCCATAAACAATGGATTTATAATAGCATCCGTGCTTCTTATCACACACCCTGACAAACATAGAATTCCCTTCATTTTCAAATAATCAGGCAAACGCCTCTACAATACAGCCCTGCTTGCAGGATTCCACACATTTCATGCAGCCGGTACAGAGCGACGGGTCGACGACGGCATGAAATTTTTCCACCTTGATTGCGCCGGACTCGCAAACCTTTACACAGCGCATACAGCCGATGCAGGCCGTCGCGCACGCGGCCTTTGCCTGCGCGCCCTTGTCGCAGCTGCTGCACAGCACTTGCGCCTGTTTTTTGACCGGAACGATTGAAATCAGCTTCTTCGGGCAGGCGGAAACGCACATGGTACATGCCTTACACTTATTTGGATTGACAGCCGCAAGGCCGTTGCAGACGGTAATCGCGTCATACTCGCAGGCGGCTTTGCAGTCGCCCAGTCCAATACAGCCGTACGCGCATTTTCCAGGCCCGCCGCCGAGCTGCACCGCCGCGGCGCAGCTTGAAATGCCCTGGTAATCCATTTTATTTTCCGTATGTTCAAGACTGCCGGAGCAATGCACGACCGCCGTGCGCTTTACCGTTTTTTCAGCCTGTGCGCCGAGTATCGCGGCAATTGCTTTTGCCGTTTCCTCCCCGCCGGGGGAACATAGCCCAAGCTTTGCGCTGCCCTGCGCCAGGGCCTTTGCATAGCCGGAACAGCCGGAAAAGCCGCACGCGCCGCAGTTTGCGCCCGGCAGCGCCTCTAAAACCGCCTCGGCCCTTTCATCCTTCGGCACCGCCAGCACGGCGGACGCCACCGCCAGCACGATGCCCACCACAAGCCCAATGCCCGCAACCACGAGCACGGCAAATAATATCGGGTTCATATCGGTTTACCCCTTCCTATTAAAAAAATCATCCATTGCCCGTTACATCAAGCCGTCTACCAGTCCCGCAAAGCCTAAAAACGACAGCGAAACGAGCGACGCCGCAACGAGCGTAATCGGAAGGCCCTTCATACATTTTGGTATGTCGCATTCCTCGAGCCGCTGGCGTACGCCGGCGAACATGACCATTGCGACAAGAAAGCCGATGCCGGCGCCCAGCGCGTTTACAAGCGCCGTTATATAAGTATAGGACGGGTCGCCCGAGGCTTTTTCGAGTACCAGCATCGTAACGCCCAGAACGGCGCAGTTTGTGGTAATCAGCGGCAGGTAGATGCCGAGCGCGTTATAAAGCGCGGGCATATATTTTTTCAGTATGATTTCCACCAGCTGTACCAGTCCCGCGATTACAAGAATGAACACAATCGTCTGCAGGTAGGAAAGGTCGTTCGGGACGAGCAGGTTTTCGTAAATCGGGTAGGTAACGGCGGTCGCGAGCACCATGACAAAGGTGACGGCGGCGCTCATGCCGACCGCGGTGTCGACCTTCTTGGAAACGCCTAAAAACGGGCAGATGCCCAAAAACTTGCTCAGCACATAGTTTTCCGTCAGAATCGCCGCGAGGAATACGGCGACAAGCTGCTGTACGTTCATTTGCCGCCCTCCTCACTCTGCTGTATTTTCGCGCAGCTTTGGCTCATCGGGCAGCCCGCGCAGCCGGTTTCCTCCGGCTTTTTCTTTTTGCCGTTGAGCTTATTGGCAAACGCTATGAGCATACCGAACACGAAGAAGCCGCCCGGCGGCAGGATAAAGATTAAAACAGGGTCGAACAGGCTAGACGTAAGCGGTACGCCGAACACAGCACCCGTTCCGAGGAATTCGCGGATAATGCCCATCAAAAGCATCGCCGCGGTAAAGCCGACGCCCATACCCAGTCCGTCCACAATAGACGGAATCACCCTATTTTTGCTCGCGTACATCTCGGCGCGGCCCAAAATAATGCAGTTGACGACGATAAGCGGCAGGAAAATGCCGAGCGACTCGTCGATTGCCGGGGCAAACGCCTTGACGAGCATCTGCACGATGGTGACAAAGCCGGCGATAACGGTGATATAGGCGGGGATGCGCACCTTGTCGGGTATCACCCTGCGCAGCAGGGAAATCACGGCATTGGAGCAGACGAGCACCAGCGTCGCCGCGACCCCCATACCAATCGCGTTTGAGGCGGCCGTCGTGACGGCGAGCGTCGGGCAGGTGCCGAGCACCAGGCAGAGCACGGGGTTTTCCTTGACGATTCCCTTGGAAAACTCCTGGAACAACGATTTTTTCGCCATCAGTTCCCGCCTCCCATCTCTTGCTTTATTGTTTCGTTCTGGATAAATTCCTTCAGCTGTTCTGCAATCGTATAGCGCGGCGCGCGGTTTTCGCCCTGTGTGAAATGTTCCGTGTAAAGGGAAACCGCTTCGTTTACGGCGTCTGTCACGGCCTTCGACGTAATGGTCGCGCCGGTCATCGCCGCAATCTCCCCATCCTTTGGCTGCGCGTTCTTAATGACGTCAAACCCGCCTTCAGGGAGCGCCTGTTTATACTGTCCGGTAAATTCCGGCCTGACGGCGTTCGCGCCGAGCCCCGGCGTCTCGTTCTGGGACAGGATGGAAATACCTGTAACCTTTCCTTCCACCGCGTCGATTCCGGTCATCACCCTTACGTCCCCGCCGTAGCCCTTGGCGGCTGTCGTAATGGCGTAGCCTAAAATCTCATCGTCCTCGTTAAGCGCCGCGTAGCACTCCGCGTCCGTACCGGAAAGGGAAACCTGCTCAAAGCCTTTCGCCTGCGGCAGAACGGTCTTTCGCGCCTGCTGCGCCTTGAGCTGCGACTGTTCTTCAATGGGCTCCTTTGTCAATGCGTTTGTTCCGCCGAGCAGTCCCGCTACAATCATACAGATAAGGAAAAGCACGAGCGCCGGCGTTAGGATTGCCTTCGCGTTAAGATTTTTCACGCTTTTTCCTCTCCTCTCCAAAAGGCTTCGGCATGGTCAGCCGCTCAATGTGCGGAACCAGGATATTCATTAAAATAATAGAGAACGACACGCCCTCCGGCAGGTTCGCGTAAAGCCGGATGAGTACGGTAATCACGCCGCAGCCGACACCGAAAATCACCTTGCCCGCCGTCGTCATGGGGGACGTCGTATAATCGGTCGCCATGAAAATCGCGCCGAGCAGGACACCGCCCGACAAAACGTGGAACAGCGGGTCCTGACCGAGCGCCCAGGAAAGCACGAACACCGTGCCGATGAAGCAAACCGGGATAGCCGGGTGGATGATTTTCCTCGCGACTAAATATATACCGCCGAGCAAAAGCGCCAGGGCGCACGTTTCGCCCAGGCAGCCGCCGGTCGTGCCTAAGAATAAATCGAAATAGCTTGTAGCGATGCCGTTCGCGTTATCCGCAAGCGGCGTCGCGCTCGTTACAGCGTCCGCCGTTTCCTGCAAATACCAAAAGGCCTTGGGCCAGGTGGTCATATGGACCGGGAACGACACGAGCAAAACGATGCGCGCGGCAAGCGCGGGGTTTACGAAATTCTGCCCGATTCCGCCGAACATCTGCTTTACGACGACAATGGCGACGATGCTTCCGAACGCCGCGATAAACAGGTTGATGTTGACCGGCAGGTTCAAGGCGAGCAGCACGCCCGTAACGACGGCGCTCAAATCGCCGATGGTATCGTCCCGCTTCATGACCTTGCGGCAGATATATTCCGCTAAAACCGCCGTCGCGGTACATACGGTGATAACGAGCAGGCTTTTCCAGCCGAAAATCACGACGGAAGCGATAACCGCCGGAACCAGGGCAATGAGCACGTTGCCCATAATCTTTGCCGTACTGACCCCGCTGCGCAGATGCGGCGACGGGGAGACATAATATTTTGTATCCATCCTGCTCACCCCTTCCCCTGCGCGGCCTTTTTGGCGGCGGCTTCTTTTACAATGGCTTTACCCAGCCTCATATTCTGTACGATGTGCTTATGCGCGGGGCAGTTGAACGCGCAGCTTCCACATTCCATGCATGTCATAACGCCCTGCTTTTCAAGCGCCTGCGCGTCCTTAAGCTTTACGCTGCGGCTGATAACGGGCGGCACAAGGTTCATCGGGCAGCTCAGCGCGCACTTTCCGCAGCGGATGCAGGCGGCAGGCTCAGGGAGCCTTGCTTCCTTTTCGCCAAAGGCCAGAATCGCGTTGTTCTGCTTTAAGACGGGAAGCGAATCGTCAGAAATGGCCAGGCCCATCATTGGCCCGCCCATTAAAAGCTTTCTCGGCGCCTCTTTATAGCCGCCGCAGAATTCAATGACGTCCTTAATCGGCGTGCCGATGGGCACGATGACGTTCTGCGGGTGCTTCACCGCGCTGCCGTCCACCGTAATGCGTTTGGACACGAGCGGGATTCCCGTTTTCAGGTAGTTCGACAAAAACGCAATCGACGTCACGTTCATCACGATACATCCGGCGTCCGCCGGCAGCTTCCCGGCGGGCACAACCCTGCCGGTACACGCCTTGACAAGCACCTTCTCAGCGCCCTGCGGGTAGCGCGCCTTTAAGGGCAGCACGCGGACATGGTTTTGCGGGTCGTTCGTTTTGCTGTCGGCGATTTCCCGAAGCACCTCGATGACGTCCGGCTTGTTGTCCTCTACGCCGATGATGACGCGTTCTATCTGTAAAAGCTCCTTGACGGCGTACACGCCCGACATGACCGCCCAGGAGTTTTCTATTGCCTCACGGTGGTCGGAGGTAATGTACGGCTCGCATTCCGCGACGTTTATAATCAGCGTATCGACCGTCTTGCCCTCCGGGATATTCAGCTTTACGTGCGCGGGAAAGCCGGCGCCGCCAAGGCCGACAAGGCCGCTCGCCCGCGCGGCCGCGAGCAGGTCGGACAAATTATGTACATTCGGCGGCACGAGGTATTCGTTCACGAGCATCTGCCCGTCGGACTCGATTACCGCCGCGTCGCAGGCGTTTCCGCCCGGCAGCCTTACCTGTGTAATTTTTTTGACGGTACCCGACACGCTGCTGTGGATTGGAGCGCCCACATACGCGTCGCTGTCCCCGATGACCGTACCCACCTTAACATAATCGCCCGCCTTTACCTTGAGCTTACAAGGCGCGCCGATATGCTGCTGCATCGGGATGATTACCTCCTTTGGCGGCGGCATTACCGCGGACGGCGCCGAGGCGGTGTTTTTCCTGTGGGGAACCTTCGCCCCCCCTCTCGTTCGGAACGGGGACGACGGAAATTTCAGTTCGGTCTGCTTCATAAAATCCCTCCATAGCGTGTGGGCTTTCATCTACTATATCTATTCACCCGGCGGCGTAAAAAGAAAAAGCTTTTCAAAGAAAAAGAAGGCACGCCGCTTGCCTTTTCCGGCGGAAATTCGCAGATTTCGCCAGAATACCACATTAAAATACAGTTTAACATTTTACCCCCTTTTTTTCAATATGAATAGGAAGAAAAAAACGGTCAAGAATAAAATTGCAAACAAAAAATCCCAATTGTAAAGAAAGGCCGGGAATATTATGCTGGATTACTTAAACGCGTTCTGGGTGGGCGGTTTAATCTGCGTCATCGGGCAGATTTTAATCGACAAAACAAAGCTTACGCCAGCGAGGATACTCGTCACCTTTGTGGTACTGGGCGTTGTGCTTACCGCAGTCGGGCTGTATAAGCCGCTGGTCGATTTTGCGGGCGCGGGCGCAACCGTTCCGCTGTCCGGGTTTGGCTACACAATGGCAGAGGGCATTAAAAAAGCGGTCACGGCGCACGGCTTGATGGGCGCGCTTTCAGGCGGTATCGCCGCCGCTGCTGCCGGAATTACGGCGGCAATCGTCTTTGGCCTGCTCGGCGCGCTGGTCGCAAAGCCAAAGGAAAAGGACTAAAAAAGAAAGGCGCGGCTTATCAGCCGCGCCTTTCTTTTTTATGTTGGGTTCAATTTTTTACTTCAATCGGGAAAGATACTGGCAGTAGATATAAACGTTCTGGATTTTTTTCGCCTCCACGCCGTCGGCGGTCGTAATAACCGGCTGCGTTTCGGACGGGGTGATGTAAAGCTTGAAGACGATGGCGTCCTGTCCGGGGCGCATGTTGCGGATATGCTTATAGGGGAATTCCCTGCGCTCAATCCCCAGATAATTGAAGATGATGGTCTGGATTCCGTCGTCGTCGAAGCAGCGCAGGACGTCGGCTTCCTCATGCATTTCGATAATGGCCTTCGCTTCCTCAAAGGAAAGGTTGGTACATTTGAACTCCCCCTGATTGACGACCGACATCATATTGCTGTTGTCGAGCAGCAGCAATGGCGTGCTTTGTACGCTTGTCATAAAAACCCCTTCTTTCATATTTTGTTAAGTCAATCATACCAATCTTTATATAAATTGTCAATTTTGTTACTATTTTAACATACTTTTTGATAATGTTGCTGCAAAATGCGATAGAAAATTCTTTATCTGCCCGCCTTTCCCCGGCAAACGGAGCCGAAATTAAAAGATGAGAAAGACGTCTGCATTTATTTTTATGCGGGAAAAACGCAGAAAAGAAGGAAGCAAGGGCGTACTTGATACTTTTTTGAAACGTTCCGTTTCAGTAAATATCCACCGGCAAAGCCGGTGGCTTTGCAGAAACGCCTAAAAGGCTCTG
>OJQY01000129.1_pt1 | contig 58768 bp, 58 predicted proteins | sample 1599091 | NCBI WGS metagenome assembly OJQY01 (sample SAMN03922524, study PRJEB24848) | human gut metagenome | isolation source: stool sample | host: Homo sapiens | place: Germany | collected 2010-02 | reverse complement strand
TGCCCTTTCAGCTGCTTAATCCATAATATTTGTCTAACTTTTTGGGGTCACTTCAGTTTCTGCTGTGCGGCGTTTTTCTTTTTACACAGGTTTTACCTCCCCTTGCGTTCCGTTTTTACAAAACGGGCTTATAGTATGAACCGTACAAGAGAAAGGTACATAACTATATGAAATAGTCAAAGGAGAAACGAAAATGAAAAAAGCAGCTTCTATTTTACTTGCCGCGGTCATGTGCGCGGCGCTGTTTGCTGGATGCAATAACAGCACCACCTCTTCCCAGGATTCCTCGAGCGGCGCGGATACGAGCTCGCAGAGCTCGCAAGCCTCTTCAGGCGGCTCGTTCGACACGAGCAAAAATATTACGGTCGTAACAAGGGAAGCAGGCTCCGGTACGAGAGACGCGTTTACAGAGCTGACGGGGGTTTTGGAGAAGGACGACGCGGGCAGTAAGACCGATAACACCTCGCAGGGCGCCGTTACGGTCAACAGCACACAGGCCGTTATCAGCAATGTAACGGGCAACGAGTATTCCATCGGCTATATTTCGCTCGGTTCTTTAAACGATACGGTCAAGGCCGTTAAGGTCGACGGGGCGGAAGCCAGCCCAGAGACAGTCAAGGACGGCACATACAAAATTTCAAGGCCCTTCAACATTGCAACCAAGAAGGACGCAAGCGAAGCCGCGCAGGATTTCATCAGCTTTATCCTGAGCACAGAGGGCCAGAAGGTCGTTACCGACAACGGCTATATTGCACTTGATGGCACAAAGGCTTATGAAGGCAGCAAGCCCTCTGGAAAAATTGTCGTAGCCGGTTCGTCCTCCGTTTCCCCGGTCATGGAGAAGCTAAAGGAAGCCTATGCACAGGTGAACCCGAACGCAACGGTTGAAATTCAGACGAGTGATTCCTCTACCGGCATGACCGCCGCGATAGAAGGCACCTGCGACATCGGCATGGCGTCCAGGGAGCTCAAGGACGAGGAAACCGCACAGCTTACGGCAACGGAAATCGCGCTCGACGGCATCGCGGTCATCGTCAGCAACGACAACTCCTGCGAGGACCTCACCATGGAGCAAATCAAGTCTATCTATACAGGCAAGACGACTGTTTGGTCAGACGTTATCAAATAACAAATAACGCTTTTCAGTGTCACATCATCCCCAAAAGGGGCGGTTTAAAACCGCCCCGCTTTTTGGAATCATAATAAATTTGCCTGTAAAGGTTTGAGTGGTAATATGAAGAAACTTTTAGAGAACGTCATGAAGGGCGTGTTTTTTGTCGCGGCGCTGACCTCGGTCACGGCCGTCGTGCTGATTTGCGTCTTTCTTTTTTCCGGCGGGCTCCCCGCAATGGGGGAGATCGGCGTGCTCGATTTCCTGTTCGGACAGACCTGGGCGCCGCAGAACTCACCCGCAAGCTATGGGATTTTCCCGATGATTGTCGGCAGTGTGTACATAACGCTCGGTGCGATTATCATCGGCGTTCCCATCGGCATACTGACGGCGGTGTTCCTTGCGAGATTCTGCCCCAAAACGCTATATAAGGTATTAAAGCCGGCGGTCGACCTGCTCGCCGGTATTCCTTCCATTGTGTACGGCTTTTTTGGGCTTGTCGTGATTGTGCCCTTTATCCGCAATACGTTCGGCGGAAACGGCAGCAGTATCCTGGCGGCGTCGCTTATCCTGGGCATTATGATTTTGCCTACAATAATCGGCGTTTCGGAGTCGGCAATCCGCGCGGTGCCGTTAAGCTACTATGAGGGCGCGCTGGCGCTCGGCGCGACGAGGGAGCGCAGCGTGTTCCGCGCGGTGCTGCCCGCGGCGAAATCAGGCATTATGGCGGGGATTATCCTCGGCATCGGCCGTGCCATCGGCGAGACGATGGCCGTCGTGCTCATTGCGGGAAACCAGGCGTGGATTCCCGGCGGTATCCTGGACGGCGTGCGCACGCTTACCACAAATATCGTGCTGGAGATGGGATACGCGACAGGCCTGCACAGGGAAGCGCTTATTGCGACCGCGGTCGTGCTGTTCGCGTTTATCCTGCTCATCAACCTGCTGTTCGCGTTCTTTAACGGGAGGAAGAAAAAGTGAAGCCAATCAATCAAATGACATTCAGACAAAAGCTTTCCTCATATAAGCGCCGCCCATGGTCGCTCGTTTTGTACCTCGTCGTCCTGCTCGCGACCGTGCTAACGGTCGGCGCGCTGCTGTTCCTGATAGGGTATATCCTTGTAATGGGCATACCGAATCTCAGTTGGGAGCTGTTCTCATGGGAATATAACTCCGACAACGTTTCGTTTATGCCGGCAATTGTCAACACCGTTATCATGACCGCCTTGTCCCTGCTTATCGCGGCGCCGCTCGGCATCTGTTCGGCTATTTACCTGGTAGAATACGCAAAGCGCGGCAATAAAATCGTAGGGGTAATCCGCACGATGGCGGAGACGCTTTCGGGCATCCCGTCGATTGTATACGGGCTGTTCGGCATGCTGTTTTTTGTTACGGCCCTTCGCTGGGGGTATTCCCTCCTGTCGGGCGCGCTTACGCTCTCCATTATGATTCTGCCGCTTATCATGCGCACGACGGAGGAGGCGCTCAAGACAGTGCCCGACACCTACCGCGAAGGCAGCTTCGGGCTGGGCGCGGGCAGGCTGCGCACGGTATTCAAGGTCGTGCTGCCGAGCGCCGTGCCGGGGATACTTGCGGGCGTGATTTTGGCAGTCGGCAGGATTGTAGGCGAAACAGCGGCCCTGATTTACACGGCGGGCACCGTCACCGATATGCCGAAGGACTTGATGTCCTCCGGGCGGACGCTCGCGGTGCATATGTACGCGCTTTCAAGCGAGGGCCTGCATACAGAACAGGCATACGCGACGGCGGTTATCCTGCTGGCGGTTGTGCTGCTGATTAATACGCTCTCCGCCTTTATTGCGAAGAGAGTGGCGAAATAAGAGGGGGAACCATGGAAAGGATGCAGACCGGTATGGATAAATTCAACATTAAAAGCCTTGATTTGTATTACGGTAAGTTTCAGGCGCTCAAGGATATCAATTTAAGAATACAGGAGAAAAACATCACCGCGTTCATCGGGCCTTCTGGCTGCGGGAAATCGACTCTTTTAAAAAGCCTCAACCGGATGAACGACCTGGTCGAGGGCTGTACCATCACGGGTAAGGTCGAGCTCGACGGCGTGGACATTTACGCGAAGATGGACGTAAACGAGCTGAGGAAGCGCGTAGGCATGGTGTTTCAAAAGCCCAACCCGTTCCCGATGAGCGTGTACGACAACATTGCGTTCGGCCCGCGCACGCACGGCGTACACGGAAAAAAGCAGCTCGATGAAATCGTTGAGACGTCCCTTAAAAACGCCGCCATCTGGGACGAGGTCAAGGACCGGCTCAATAAAAGCGCCCTGGGGCTTTCGGGCGGGCAGCAGCAGCGCCTTTGCATCGCGCGCGCCCTCGCAGTGAACCCCGACGTGCTTTTGATGGACGAACCGACAAGCGCTCTAGACCCAATTTCCACTTCAAAAATAGAAGAGCTGGCGCTTAAGCTCAAGGAGCGGTATTCCATCGTCATCGTCACGCACAATATGCAGCAGGCACTGCGCATCTCCGATATGACGGCGTTTTTCCTGCTCGGCGATATGGTGGAGTACGATACGACAGACAAGATTTTCTCTACCCCGCAAAATAAGAAAACGGAAGATTACATTACAGGGAGGTTCGGCTGATGAGGGCATACTACGATTTGCAGCTCAAACGCCTGGGCGACGAGCTGACGGAGATGGGCGCGCTGATTGAAACGTCTATCGATTACGCGACCGACGCGCTTTTAAACAAGGAGCTCCACAAGGTGGAGAAGGTCAAAAAGTATGAAAAGGCAATCGACCAGAAGGAAAAAGATATAGAAAGCCTGTGCATCAAGCTGATTTTGCATCAGCAGCCTGTAGCAAAGGATTTGCGCCTGATTTCCGCGGCGCTGAAAATGATTACCGATATGGAGCGCGTGGGCGACCATGCGGAGGATATTTCCGAAATTGCCATGCTGCTTGCCGACAGCGAGCAAACAATAGAAATCTGCCATATCAAGCAGATGGCAAAGGCTGCCGCGAAGATGGTGACCGCTGGAGTTGACGCGTTTGTGCGCGGCGACGTCGCGCTTGCGGCGTCCGTTTGCGAAAGCGACGACGTCGTAGACGGCCTGTTCAATATCGTGCGCGGGGATTTAATCGACTGTATCCGAAAGGACGCGCAGAAGGGTGCGGGCGCGCTCGATTTATTCCTTGCGGCAAAATACTATGAGCGCATTGGCGACCACGCCGTCAACATTGCGGAATGGGTCATCTATTCGGTTACCGGACGGCACGACAGCATAGACGAGCTGGAGGATATTCCGGGAACGGCGGCTGTGCTGGGGGATATTAAGCTCTGAGTGGCTTATGCTATAGATTGTAAGAATAACAAAAGGCCGCACTCAGCGGCCTTTTGTTACCTATAAAAATTCAGGCCTAATAAAATAATTTACGTATTTTTTACCAAAATAAAAAACTTTTTATGATACAATAAGGATGAAAAGGAACAGAATGAGGTGGTTTGCCGTGATTTATATTGTGGAGGACGACAGGGACATCCGGGAAATGGAGTGCTACGCTTTAAAAAACAGCGGGTTCGAGGTGCGCCCGTTTGAGGACAGCAACGGGCTTTTCGCGGCGTTTGCCGCCGAAAAGCCGAAGCTTGTTTTGCTCGATATTATGCTGCCGCAGGAGGACGGATTGACGATTTTGCAGAAAATCAGGGCGGACGAAACGTTCTGTTCCGTTCCGGTCATCATGGTTACGGCAAAATCCTCCGAGCTCGACAAGGTCAAGGGGCTCGACATGGGCGCCGACGATTACATCACCAAGCCGTTTGGCGTGATGGAGCTGGTATCGCGCGTCAAGGCGCTGCTGCGCCGCTGTGAAACAAAGCAGGAGCCTGTCGTTTTAAGCTATGAGGGCATTGTAGTGGACGACTTCAGGCACAGCGTCACGGTGGATGGGGAGCGTTGCATTTTAACCTATAAGGAATATGAGCTGTTAAAATACCTCATTGCGAATAAAGAAATCGCCCTGACCAGGGAAAAGCTACTGGAAAAGGTCTGGGGCTACGATTTTGAAGGGGAGAGCAGGACGGTCGACATGCATATCAAAACCCTGCGCCAGAAGCTGGGCGAAAAGGGTAGCCTGATTAAGACTGTCCGCCATGTCGGCTATAAGGTAGGGGAGGAATAATGAAGCTCAAAAGCAAACTGACCGGCAGGCTGTGTGTAATCGGGCTGGTATCGGTCATTCTGACTGCGGTGTCCGCAACGCTTGCCTTCTGGTTCATTTTTTCGCAGCAGGCGCAGGACGACTTGAAGATGAGCGGTACGCTGCTTGCAAGCGCTTACGACCAGAGCGCCGCTCCGTCGGGGGAGGAGCTTTCCGAAATCGCTTCGGAGGATTACAGGATAACCCTGATTTCCCCGGACGGAACCGTACTATATGAAAGCGACCCGCAGGCGTCCGAGGACCGAATGGACAATCACAGGGACCGCCCGGAAATCAAGCAGGCGCTTGAAACGGGCGACGGCTCGAGCGCGCGTGAGTCGGATACGGTCGGCCGGGTCACGTATTATTACGCGGTGCGCCTGCAAAACGGGGACGTGCTGCGCGTGTCGAGGCAGGTAGACAATGTGTTTTCTGTCTTCGGCGGCATCATCCCTATTCTGATTGTCATTACCGTTTATGTCCTGCTCGTGTGCCTCGTCATGGCGTCTGAGATGACCAAGGGCATTATCCGGCCGATTGAAAGCATGGCCAAGGACCCGGACGCGGTAGCTTACGACGAGTTGGTCCCGTTTTCCAATATGATTGAGAGCCAGCGCCGGGAAATCGAGGCGCAGATGGGGCGGATTCAGCAGGAAACCGATAAAATTAATACGATTATCGCCAATATGGAGGAAGGCTTCGTCCTGCTCGACGGCGAAAAAAATGTGCTGATGTACAACGACAGCGCCATTCGGCTGCTGCAAAGCGGGCCGGGGGAGGTCATAGGAAACAGCTTTATCCGGCTTTCGCGCAATCAAAACGTGAACCACTGTATCGATTCCGCGTCCAAGGGCAAAAGCCGCGAGGCCGCCTTTGAGGTTGGGGAACGCCAGCTGCAGCTACTTGCAAACCCGGTTTACTCCAAGGGAGAGCAAATCGGCGTTATCTGCATTATTGTAGACATGACGGGCAGGCACGCGCTCGACCAGATGCGCCAGGAATTTACGGCGAACGTATCGCACGAGCTGAAAACACCGCTGACGTCGATTTCTGGCTACGCGGAAATGATAGAGAGCGGCATAGCGAAGGATGGCGACGTGAAAACCTTCGCCGCGAAAATCCACAAGGAGGCGGGCAGGCTCGTTACCCTCATTGGCGATATTATCCGCCTGTCGCAGCTCGACGAGGAGCCGTCGCAGGTACAGCCCGTGCGGGTAGATATGGCGTCGCTCGTGGAGGAATGCACGGACTCGCTCGTCATTTCGGCAGACAAGCATAAGGTTTCGCTCGAGACGGATGTTACGCCCTGCGCGGTGCGCGGCGACCGCAATATGCTTTATGAGCTGATTTATAATCTCTGCGACAATGCCATCCGTTATAATAAAGAAAACGGCTCGGTGTTAATATCGGTAAAGCCGAGGGACGGAAAGGTTGTGCTGAAGGTAAAGGACACGGGCATCGGTATTCCAAAGGAACACCAGGCGCGTATTTTTGAACGCTTTTACCGCGTCGACAAAAGCCGTTCCAAGCAAACGGGCGGAACGGGCCTGGGGCTTGCGATTGTAAAGCACATCGCTGAGCAGCATAAGGCGCAGATTTCGCTTGAAAGCGAGGAAGGCGCGGGTTCGGTCATTACCGTGACGTTCGAACGGTAAGCTTGAAAAGCGCGCGCAAAGCGTTATCATTAGATTTGGACAGTAAAACAGGGAGGCGCGGAAATGGTCCCGCGCCTCCCTTGCGGCCTCCCAGTTTTGTAAGACGCCGGTACGCGCATGTTTTTAACATGCTGGAATAACCTGAGAAAAACAGGGGAACCTAGACCTATCAAGCAAAAGGAACGGGATGCAATATGACCTTCAGGATGTCCAGAAGAAACGCCGTGCGTGTGATAAGCTTTTCCTGCGCCGCCGTTTTGCTCATAGCGGGCGCCGCCGTATCGGGGTTCCAGCTCGTGTCGCGCTACCGCGCGACGATTGAGCATACCTACCAGCAGGCGCTCAGCGAGTTTTCCGATTATTTTACAAACCTCCAGTCCGCGCTTACCAAGGGCGTATACGCAAATACCCAGACACAGCAGTATGGGCTCGCGGTCAAGCTTGCGAGCGATTCCCAGGGGGCAAAGGCAGCGCTTTCCCGCCTTCCGCTTTCTAACGGCGAGGACGACGCGCTGCAGAAGTACCTGGCGCAGGTGGGCGATTTCGCGGAGTATGTTACCGCAAAGCTTTCACGCGGGCAGGAAATAACAGAGGACGACAAAGAGAGCCTTTCAAAGCTCAGCTGCTATGCCGAAAAGGTGTCGGGCCAGATTGAAGAAATATCCGCGCGCTACGGCGACGGGGACACCTTTATCGGGCAGACGCAGAGAATTGAGGGGAATTTGGAGAACGTCAATGCGCAGACCGCGGAAAACACGCTGGACAAAAGCTTTACCCAAGTAAGCGAAAGCTTTGAAAATTATCCGTCGCTCGTCTATGACGGCCCTTTTGCCGACCAGGTGCAGCAGAAGAAGCCGCGTATGCTCGAAGGAGCCGAGGGCTTTTCAAAAACCCAGGCGTTAAAGAACGCCGCCGCGTTTTTAAACGCATCGGACACGAGCATTTTCTACAACTCCAGCAGGCAGGGCAATATGCCTGTTTATCAATTCAAAAACGATGAGGTATACATTACCGTGACCGTGCAGGGCGGATATATAGAGGAAATGTACCGGCAGCGCGAGGTTGATAAAAAGCAAATAGAATATGACGCCGCGGTGGAAAAAGCGCAGCAGTTTTTAAAGCAGCGCGGGTATTATAATATGAAAGAGAGCTATTACGTGACCTCAGGCGGAGTCTGCACGATTAATTTTGCTTATGAGCAGGACGGCGCGGTCTGCTACAGTGATTTAATCAAGGTCGGCGTGGCGCTCGACACGGGCGAGATTATGTCCTTCAACGCGTCCGGCTACCTGATGAACCATTACGAAAGGGAAATCACAAAGCCGAAGCTTGAACAGGCAAAGGCGCAGGAAAGCCTGAGCCCGCTGCTCAAATCGGAAAGCGCGCGGCGCGCGGTCATTCCGACCGGCGGAACGAAGGAGGTCTACTGCTACGAATTTACCTGCAAGGGTGAGGACGACGACAGGGTGCTTGTATATATCAACGCCGACACCGGCCTGGAGGAACAAATATTCATTCTCCTACAGTCCGACGGCGGGACGCTCGTGATATAGAAAAAATTTGTTGCTTTTGCAACATTGCAATTTGAAAAAACTGTGGTATAATGACGTTACCGGATAGGGCGTATTGCGTCCTTAAAACTGGTAACTACTATAAATGAAAAAACAAAATAAAAAGGAGAACTTGCTATGGATACTTATATCTGTGACGTATGCGGCTGGGTTTACGATCCCGCCATCGGCGACGAAGAGGGCGGCATTGCCCCGGGCGTTGCTTTTGACGACCTGCCTGAGGACTGGGTATGTCCTCTGTGCGGCGTAGGCAAGGACCAGTTTTCCAAGCAGTAATACAAATAGAGAAGTGTTTACCGGAGGGCTTGTTTCCTCCGGTAAACTGCCCTTTGCGCGGCCTTCGCGCAGGTAAAGGCAGGCAAAAGCATAAGGAGTGATACATAATGGCAGTAAACAGGATTTCAGACCAGGTTTATTCGGTTGGCGTATTGAACCCGTCCTTGCGTGTGTTCGATATTGTAATGGAGGCAAAATACGGAACGAGCTACAACGCTTACCTGATTGCAGACCAAAAGACTGTTCTGGTGGACACGGTGCATCTTAACTATTTTGACGAATATCTCGATAATATCGGCCAGCTTGCGGATATTGGTACAATCGACTATCTAATAATGAACCACACTGAGCTCGACCATTCGGGCAGCGTGCTCAAGCTGTTGGAGCTGAGCCCTGATATGACGGTCGTCTGCACGGCGGCGGCGAAAAAATACCTGACCGCCATTACGAACAGGGAATTTAACTGCATGGTGGTCCGCGACGGCGCGGAGCTCGAAATCGGCGCGCATACGCTCAAATTCGTCGTTGCTCCCATGCTCCACTGGCCGGACTCAATGATGACCTACCACGAGGACGACAAGGTTCTGCTAAGCTGTGACTTCCTGGGCTGCCATTTCTGCGAGCCGCAGGTGTTCGACACCTGTATTAAATATCCGAATGCCTATAAAGAACAGTTTGCCTATTACTATCAGGGGATTTTCGGCCCGTTCAAGCCGTTTGTGCTCGCGGGGCTCGACAAAATAAAGGATTTGGAGCTCGAGGCGATATGCCCGAGCCACGGCCCCGTCCTGACGGAAACGATAAAAGAACGCATGGACGATTACCGCGCCTGGAGCACACCGGAGGAAAAGCCGGAAAAAACGGCCGCCGTGCTGTACGCTTCTGCCTACGGCTGTACGAAACAGCTGGCGGTAAAGGCCTTTGATACGCTTTGTGCCTGCGGCATCAAGACGCAGCTCATCGATATGGTGACCGCTCCCGTTTCGCAGAGCGCGGCCGCGGTGCAGCAGGCGGATTTGGTGCTCATCGGTTCCACCACAATTAACAAGGACGCGCCTAAGGTCGTGTGGGAGGTGCTCTCTTCCATCGACGCGATTAACATTAAAAATAAGCCGGCGGCGGCGTTCGGCTCTTATGGCTGGTCGGGAGAGGCCTCCGTCATGATAAACCAGCGCCTGCAGCAGCTGCATTTCAATGTGCTCGACGAGCCGATTCGCGCAAACTTTACGCCGGACCAATGCGACCTCGACACCATTGCGCAGGCGGCGCAGGACCTTTACGACAAGGTCACCTGTAAGGCCTGCCAAAAATAAACGCCCGTATTTGTTTTGATTAGGAAGGGAAAGATGCTTATGAGCAAGGCAAACCCGATTAAAGGCGTCATATTCGATATGGACGGCCTCCTGCTCGACACGGAACGCCTGACCTTTGATTTATGCAGCAGGGCGGCAGAGCAAATGGGCTTTACGCTTTCTATGGAGCTTTTTAAAACGACCGTTGGGCTTCGGAGCCTGGACACCAGAAAGATTTATGAGAAGGAGTTCGGGGAAGGCTTTGACTACGACCGCCTGCGGGAGCAGAACCTCGCATGGTTTTGGGAATATATCAAAGAAAAAGGGGCGCCCGTCAAAAAAGGCGTATTTGAATTGCTGTCCTTTTTAAAGGATAATGAAATTAAAAGCGCGGTCGCAACCTCGACCAGCAGCGCTACGGCACCGCGGATTCTTGAAAAAGCGGGAATTACCGTTTATGTGGACGCGGTCGTCTGCGGCGATATGGTGAAGCGCGGCAAGCCTGAGCCCGATATTTTCCTTGAGGCGGCAAGGCGTTTAAAGCTCCCGCCGGAGCAGTGCATGGGGCTTGAGGATTCCATTAACGGTATTCTTTCCGTGCACAAAGCTGGGATGCTGCCCGTTATGGTGCCCGACCTTCTGCCCCCCACGGAGGAAATTTTCCCTCTGCTTTACGCGCAGGCGGAGGACTTGGAGCAGGTCATTCCCATTATAAAAAAGCATAACGTTAGATTTTATCAGTAAAGCTACCCCCGATACAGGACGACTCCTGCGTCGGGGGTTCTTATTTATTATCCATGCTTGTTAATTCTGTCCGATAACCTGGACTGATTATATAATAAACTATTTACAAATTTGTTTTGATAAGTATAATGAATAAGTTAGTGTAAACGTTTTCATATAATTATGCGGTAATACATGCACGGGTTAAATAACATCGGGAGGATAAATAAGGAGAGAACCACAGGATGTATAGCCGAAAATGATGTGAAAAAATTTTACACTATAATAAATGACAAGTAGTTTAAACCAGGAAGAAAGAGATGAGGAAAGAAATGAAGAAAAAAATTGTGGCATTATTATTGTCGTGCCTGCTGGTGTTGTCGGGTATTCCGGCGGCGCTTGCCCTCGAAAGCCCAGAGGAGCAGGGGCCGGAGATGGTTTCCTATGATGGGGCACGGTCGATGGCGACAGGCGACCTATCGCTGACAAAAGAGGTTAACCCAAAGGGTCCGGTCATCAGCTCGATTGCGGATTATTATAAGGCGGCGAACAGTAGTCGCCTGCGCTCCGCAAGCAGTGCGCTGCCGGCTAAGGTGGACAACAGCCAGAGCCGGTTTTTTCCGGAAATTGGGGATCAGGGGCGACTTGGGTCCTGTGCCAGCTGGGCGCAGACTTACTACCAATTTACATACACAATGAATAAGGCCCTAAATCGGCCCAGCACGCCTGAAAACTGTTTTTCTCCTAAATGGACCTATAACTTAGTTAATGGGGGAACTGACACAGGCTCTTCCTGCGAATCAAATTATGAGGTTTTGAATAACCAGGGTGCCGCAACCATGAGTCAGGTTCCATATGATACCGATTATCTCAGCTGGAGCCCGGAAAACGAAATCTGGAGCGGTACCTCAGACTACCGGCTGAAGGATTACCAGTATCTTTCAGTAGGCTTAGAGCATGATGATACACCCATTACTAACCCCAGGGATGAGGACTTGGGCATAATTAAGACAGCGCTGTCCAATGGGGAAGTCCTGACATTTTCTACCTACATGTACGGTTGGATGTACAGCAAAATATCAAGACGCACGGAGGTGCCGGAAAACGCGGATTACGCGGGAGAAAACATCGCCATTGGACTGAGCAGTATGGATGGCGGCCACAGGATGACGATTGTCGGCTATAACGACGATTTGTGGGTTGACATCAACGGCGACAACATTGTTCAAGAGCAGGAAAAGGGCGCGTTTAAAGTAGCAAATTCCTGGGGCGACTCTTATATGATGAACGATGGATTTATTTGGGTCTCCTACGACGCGCTCAACAGGGTTTCGGCAATTCTGGAGCCAGGCACTTCCAATAGAATTGATTGTCCTATTTTTAGTTTGATTGCAAGAATTGATGTTGAGCCGTATGACTCTGACTCCGGTATTGTTCTGAGGTATACTTTAAATTCCAATAACCGTGGAACAACGCGGGTTAATATCACGGCTGAAAAGGATGGAACGCTCTATAGCGCGTTGGTCACACCGTATAAGGAAGTCCATTCATTTTTCGACAATTATTCCTATGATGGAACTACAGACGAAAACGATGGTTTTATGTGCTGCGATTTGGATAGGGTAGTAGAAAATCTCGATTCAGAAAATTTTCGGGATTACAATTGGACCGTTACATTTACTGACAATGAAACGGATGCTTCGGTCTTTACGGTAAAAGAAGCAACAATTGTGGATAACAACACGGGTAAAACCTACACGTCTGGTGAAAGCACCCCGTTTGCGCTCAATGGAGCAAAAAAAACCCTTAGTTTTTATCAGTCGGACAGGAAGGCTGCGGTTGTATACTACAGGGGCTTCCTTAACCCATATATCTGCTATAAAACAGGCGACGGCCAGTGGACGCAGCAGCCGGGTGTTCCAATGGAGCGTTCAGACGAAATGGAAGGCTATACGCATAAGTATGCCATCGAACTGAGCTCCGATACAGAGACCGCCGCTGTATGTTTTACAGACGGGAAGGGAAACTGGGACGACAACGGCGGCGCATATTATACGCTTGGAGATGGTTTTCACAAAATTATTACGGAGGATGTAGACATTGAGCCGCTTACAATCACCTCGTTTACAACGCAGCTTGAAGATAATACAGCCTCTACGAACCAAAAAGTTATATTTAAGTCCAATGTACAGGGAGGCTATGAACCGTACCAGTACCAATTCACAGCGGTAAATACTGTAACCGGAGAATCTGGGCAAGCCAATATTTATGAATCCGGCTCCTATACTGAAATTTACTTCAGAGGCGAAGGAATCTATAAGGTTACAGTCAAGGTAACGGATGTCGCGGGAAGCACGGCCGAAAAATCGTCCATTGTTACGGTAAAAAACAAGCCTGCCGTATTTACTTCCTTTACGGCTGATTCGCAGTCTCCAGCCTATGTCGGAAATAAAATTACATTTAGCGGCACAACGCTTTACGAGCAGCTGAATATGCCCTTTGGCAATAAATTTAGTCTGTTTATCCTCAAAGACGGGAAAACCGTCGCTGAACCGGCGGTTACCATAAAAAAGCTGGACGACTCAATTATGTCCACCACCGTGAGGGCCGTATGGACGCCAACGGAAGCAGGTAATTATACAGCCCAGATTATAGTAACAGACAAAATCGGAGTTACTGCTACAGCAAAAATTTTTCTCGAGGTCAGGGATTTAGACACGGCGACCATTTACTATAAGGGTTATGGCAGCCCCAATATCCACTATCAGGCAGGAAACGGCGCCTGGACTGCTGTGCCGGGCATAGCAATGACCCCAATAAATGACGTGGAGGGCTATACGCATAAATACACCATTCCCCTCAATGGCGCGTCATACGCCAACGTTTGTTTCAACGACGGCAATAATAGCTGGGACAGCAATAACGGTAAAAACTACCGTTTTACAGCGGGAACCTATGGTTTTGAAAGTGGAACCATCACGCCGCTTGATTTGACTACACTGCGAATTGCAGACTTTAAGCTCAATACCGATGAAACAGAGACATTTGTTTATGGAAAAATTGCTGGCTTTAACGCAAGCGCTTTGGGAGGATATTCACCATACGAATTTCAGTTCGGGCTTAAGAATCCCGACGGAACCATCAAGTGGGATACAGAGTATTCCGCAAATGACTTTTATTACTTTATGTGCTACGAAAAAGGCAATTTTACTGCGTTTGTAAATGTAAAAGACGCAACCGGCGCAATTTCGACGGAAACAATGGATATAGAAATAAAAGGAATGGAAATTACTGAGTTTGCTGTGTCTCAGGAAACCGTACCGACTGCAACAGAGCTGTTATTTACAGGGACGACGATTCACGAGCTGTACTATATGGGTAATTTTACTCATTCACTTACGATTAAAAAGGACGGCGTAACGGTTGAAACGCTTGATATGAAATCTGTTACCACTTACCCATACAATAATCTTACAGCTTCATGGACGCCGCAGGAAGCCGGTAATTACACGGCTGAACTGTATGTTGAAGATTCATACGGACAAACAGCGTCAAAGACCTTATCGTTTACCGTAACGGAAAACAAACCGAACAGCCTGACAATTTATTATAAGGGTTATACCGACCCCAACATCCATTATCAGGTTGGAAACGGCGCTTGGACAGATGTGCCGGGCGTCAAAATGGCCCAGACAAATGAAGTAAGCGGCTATACGCACAAATATACAATCGATTTAGAAGGCGCAGAATTCGCCAACGTCTGCTTTAACGACGGCAACGGCAATTGGGACAGCCAAAATGGCGCGAATTACCAATTTAAGGCGGGAACCTATGGCTACAGCGGCGGAACTATTACCCCGCTTGACCTTACAAAACCTAAGGTTACCCGGTTAACAGCAAGCTGCGGGGACGGTTCCCCCGCCGTAGGAAAAACAATCAGCCTGAACGCCGCGGCAGAGGGAGGAACAGCACCATATGAGTACCAGTTCGGCCTTCTGGACGCTAACGGGACAGAAAAATGGGTTACGCAGTATTCCCAAAATAGCAGCTGCGACTTTACGACATATGAAGGCGGTAACTACAAAGCCTTTGTCAATGTAAAGGACGCAAACGGAGTAGTAGGCACAAAAACAATCGACCTGAAAATCGAGGGTTTGGAAATTATATCGTTTACCGCTTCCCCGGAAATAGGCACGGTCGGCACGGAAATGGTGTTTACGGCGCGCACGGTCAACGAGCAGTTTAGTTATGGGCCTAACATACATGGACTGGCAATCAAGAAGGGTGATAAACCGGTAGTTTCCAGCACTTTTGACTGCACCCAGGACGGCCAATACACAGTACACACGGCAAAATGGACGCCGCAGGAGGCGGGAAATTATACTGTCAGGTTTTACATGGAGGACGCAAAAGGACAAAAGGCTGAAAAAACTATAGAGGTTACGGTTTTAGAAAAAGCGTCAAACACACTGACAATCTATTATAAGGGCTACGATAATCCCAATATCCATTATCAGGTGGGGGACAGTGCGTGGACGAACGTACCGGGCGTAAAAATGGCCGCGTCGAATGATTTGAGCGGTTACACGCACAAATATACAATCGATTTAGGCGACGCGCAATATGCCAACGTCTGCTTCAACGACGGCAACGGCAATTGGGACAGCCAAAACGGCTTCAATTACCGTTTTGAAGCGGGTGTTTACACCTATCAAAACGGAATTCAGACCAAAATCTCGTAGCGCTTTTTATACCGGACTGTGATGCGTCAAGATGAAAGAACGGGAGGGAAGGCCAGCCGGCCTTCCCTCCCTTGCTATACAGTAAGTTTTTTATTTTTGAATATCTCCCTTAATCGCCATGGACGAACGGCCCAACTCTTCAAAGCGCTGTTCCAGTATATCGCGCTCATAGCGGACGGAATAGGTGTAGTTTGGGTCGTTGAAATAGTAGTAATCCGCGTCGTAACCCGTGAGCACCAGACAATGCTCGTTTGCAATCCAGGCGCAGGTATCGCCGTTCTTGTAGGGGGAATATTCGGCCGCGTCCTCTACCGTCCATTCGTATGTAATAAAGGGTTCCCACATATACATGGTCGCCCAGATAAGCACCGGCTTGTTGTATACGATGTAATTGCGAAGCATGCTGTCAAGCGGCGTTCCGGTCGTCACGACCGCCTCGCTGCCCTCCTCCAGCACCTGCCCGGCGGCGTGCGCCATTACCGGCGGAAAACAGCCGAGCGATTCGGTAGAGTACGGACTGCCGATAAACACCGAAGAGGTGTCCGGCCCGAAAAGGGAGCCGTCGCTTTCCTCGCGCAGAAAGCCGGTTGGTACATGGTCGTCTATAAAATCATAGGGAGAAATATCATAGCCGTAATATTGCAGCAGCATGGTTGTACTGACGCATTCACAGCCGGAAGGAAAGTCTTCCCATTGACATAAAAGCGGAACGTCCTCGATAAACCACTCGTCAGGCAGCTCCGCGCGCACAACGCATACGGCGGATTTTCCGTCCTCCGTGACGGCAAACAAAGCGGTCTGCCCCATTGCTTTCATTGTAATAACGCCGCCCTGGTCAACCTTCGCAACAGAGGAATTGCCCACATACCATGTGACTTTTCCGGTCAGCCCATCCTGCGGCGTTACGGTTAAAGGGATTTTGCGCGGCTGGTAGAGCACGGCGCCGTATAGCGCGTGGTCAAAGCTAATATCTTTCGCCGCTGCGGGGGCGGTGGCGCTCCCAAGTGCTGCGGAATCCCCGGGTTCTTCTGCCGGGCTGCCTGGATTCTCGTCCACCGAGGAACGCTCTGGCAGTTTTGCTGCCGCATTAATGGAACCCGCAATGTTTAACGAGAAAAACAGGAGGCAAAGCAGGGCGCATAAGGCTCTTGTGTATGGCTTCATTCTCTTTGCAACCCCTTTCTCAACCCAAAACGGCCCGGTTGACCGTTGTTCACCACGCATTGCATATGCTGCTGAAATATAGTATACTGAAACCAAACTGTACAAATAAAAAGAGACAACCTTATTTTACCATATGGAAGCGGTGTTGTCATGCTCCATATGATGGAATTTACATAGAAAGGGAACGTTACGGATGGCTTTTATTTTTGATGTACACGCGCATTACGACGACGAGGCGTTTGATAATGACCGCGACGCTCTTTTAACAGGTTTGCCGTTAAAGGGGGTATGCGCGGTAGTAAACGGAGCAACAGATGAAAAGACAGCACGCATGGGGCTTGCATTTGCGCAGCGCTACCCATTTATGTGGACGACGGCAGGCTACCATCCCGAATGCGCCGATAAAGCGCCGGACGGATACCTCGATACGCTCACAGAACTTTTGCAAAATGAAAAAGCGGTGGCGGTTGGCGAAATTGGTCTTGATTACTACTGGAAGGAAGTCAGCCGCGAGGTTCAAAAAAGGGTATTTGAAGAACAGCTTGGACTTGCATGTGATTTGGAGCTTCCCGTAGTCGTGCATGACAGGGAGGCGCATCAGGACATCCTTGAGCTGCTTAAAAAATACCGTCCGAAGGGGTTTCTCCACTGCTTTTCAGGCAGTGTGGAAATGGCTCGTGAGGTGATAAAGCTTGGCATGTCCGTCAGCATGGGCGGTGTTGTCACTTTTAAAAACGCGCGCCACAGTGTAGACGTCGTGCGTGAGGTTCCGATTGACCGGCTTCTGCTTGAGACGGATGCGCCCTACCTTGCGCCGGTTCCGTTCAGGGGAAAACGGTGCGATTCGGCAATGATTGCATATTCCGCCGAAAGAATAGCGGATATTAGGGAAATCCCAGTGGAAGAGCTTCTTAACAAAACAAAGGAAAATGCCTGCCGCATGTTCTCCATAACCATATAACAGGCAAGGGGAGGCCGCACATGAAAAAATGCTGCGCTGTAATCCTGAGTATACTATTGTTTTTTTATGCTGCTATCCCTGTGGGAGCAGCGGCCGAGGTTCGGTATGGGCTCAATATTCCTTCACAGGCGGCCGTGGGGAAAAGCGTTTCCGCACAAATTGTACTTTCCAGCGGCAGCGGGTGCGACTTGGGTGCCATGCTGTTTACGGTGGCATACGATACTGAGGCGCTTACATACCGGGAAGCAACGCTTTGCGCCGGCGCGCCGGGTGAGCTGCGCGCGTATGACGACAACGGCATATTAAAGATAATCTATCTCAATACTTCGGGGACGTCGCTCAGCTCCGAGAGTAAAGAACTGATAACCCTGAGGTTTACGGCGTCCGCCTCCGAACAAAAAACGGCGCTTACCCTTTACGGCGAGCAGGCGGCGAGCGTGCAGGGGCAACGGCTTTCCTATGAAAATCCATCTGCGTACGATGTTTCTGTACAGAAAAAAGTGCCGGAGACCCCCGCGCCCGCAAAGGCCCGTAAAATAACGGCCTCCTCCTCGAAAAGCCCGGCATCCGGCTCGAAAAATCGCGTTTCATCCAGAGCGGACAGCTATAACGGGGCGGAGGGTAACGGAGGCTATATAGACCCATGGGAACAGAACCAAATGGGAGAAGCCCCTGAAAGCGAAGGCGGCGGATTCCTGTCATTTGGGGAGAACGGCTCGAATCCCTTTGAAAATAACGGGTTCTGGCTTACCGTGTGTGCTGTCGGTTTGGCGGTCATGCTCGCTCTGCTCATATTTGCCGCATATAAACTAGGGCAAAGAAAAAAGAGCCTTGCTTCCGGTGATGGAAAGGTGTTGGAAAGCCCTGAAGTAATACGGGTGAATGAATCCTGTGTAAAGGAAGGACAAAAGACGCTGGAAGAAACGAAAAAGAAGGAGAAGGAGCCCAATGAGCAATAAAGGAGAAAAGGCAAAACAATTGTTTGAACAAGGCTATAATTGCGCGCAGGCGGTATTCGGCGCGTTTTGTGATGAAACGGGATTCGATTTTGAAACGGCGGTGTTACTCGCCTCACCCTTCGGCGGCGGGATGGGCAGGCTCAGGGAGGTCTGTGGAACGGTTTCCGGAATGCTGATGGCAGCGGGGATACTGTACGGTTATAGTTCTCCAAAAGCCGTGCAGGAGAAAAAAGAAACCTACCAAACGGTACAAGGCCTTGCAGACGTATTTAAAAAGCGTAACGGTTCCATTATATGCAGGGAACTGCTTGGCCTTACAAACGTACAGGCGGACGATTCCCCCCAGCCGGAGCCGCGCACTCCAGCTTATTATAAAAAACGGCCATGCGCGTTGCTTGCACAGGACGCCGCTGAAATATTGGAAGCCTATATGAAGAAAAATCCGCCGAAGGCGCGGTGATTTTTGATTTTATGTATAACCCTTTGGGAAGCGGCATATAATGGATTTATACGGTGACAGATTTTTTCTTGACAAACAAGTAAGGTTGTGCTATTATTATAAAGCTGTCCGGTAACGGCAGTTCGCCGGGATTATGCCCGGAAGCCGTATTATATTGGGGCTTATAGCAATATATCGCGGAGTGGAGCAGTTGGTAGCTCGTCGGGCTCATAACCCGAAGGTCGTAGGTTCAAATCCTGCCTCCGCAACCAGTAGGAGTGTTCTTATAGCATTTAAAGCTGTAAGAACACTTTTTTCTTTATCCGGCCTGGGGATAATTATACCAGATAAAAGCACGTTGGCTCCCGGTTTTAATTTTATTGTTGATTTTTGCCAGTTCTGATTTTTCTGCGGATAAGTCAGGATTGGCATTATTTATTGTACGCTATCTTTTTTGCCTCCGTCAAAAAACGGAGGAACTTTATTTTTAGAGGTCAAAAGTTGACTGTTTGAGGTTGAATTCGGCTGTTTTAGATTGGAGCCTTGAAAGAACATTTAGAAACCTTTCAGTTGACGCGTTCGTGAATACAAATCACAAAACTTTAGGAGGAACATTTTATGAGCAAAACAGAAAACACAACCGGTACAGTTGTATTAGAGTTGGACGGTGCGTCTATCCTTAATACAAATGAAGTAGCCGAAATGAAAAAAGACATTACAACAAACCGCGATGATATTGCGCAATTGAAGTCTTATATCGGGCTTCCGCCGTCAGAGCCTCTTCCTGACCTTGTTTTTACAGTCGATGGAAAATGTTATCCGCCGCATTTGGCCATATCTAGCGGGGTACAGTCAATTGGCGCGAATGCTTACCAGAACTTTCCCCAGTTAAAAAGTGTAAGATTTTCTGATACTGTAACAACCATTGGAACCAGCGCGTTTCAAAATTGCGATGGAATAAATAAAGTGCAATTTTCTGATAGTGTGACACTGATTGGAATGAACGCATTTCAGGATTGTACAGGCTTTGCCGAGCTCACACTGCCGGTAAACACAACCACAATTGAAAAATACGCATTTAGCGGGTGTTCAGGCATTACAGGAAAAATGGTATTTCCTGAAACTCTAAAATTCATGGGAGACGGGGCGTTTGCCGGTTGTATCAATATAACTGAAGTAGAACTTCCCAAAAACAAATTTGAAACGGGGTTTGACTGCTTTAGCAATACCGGCATTCGTGAAATTCGCATCCCTGGTTATTTTGAAATTTTAAAGGGTGGCTTTGTAAAAGATATGCCGAATTTAACTGCGATATATATTGAAAACGGCGTCGAACAGTTACAGGATAGTTTTGCAAGCAATTGTCCGCTGCTAACAGATTTGTATTTACCAAATTCAATCAATAAATTGGGTGGAATACACGTGTTTAGCAATTGTCCACTGCTGAAAAATGTAACATTTGAGCAGGGCTTTAATTGTTCGCATTTAAATCTTTCGGCAAGTAAGCTTTTTACGGTTGAGACACTGGTTTCCCTCTTCGAGGCGCTGGCTGACAGAACAGAATTAGAGCCAAATACACTAATTCTCGGCGGCAGTAACCTTGCAAAGCTCACAGACGAACAGAAGGCCATAGCGACGAATAAAAACTGGGTACTTGTGTAACTCGTGCCAACAAATCAGAACGAAATTTTCAGAACAAATAAGCTGTCAGAAACGGCGGCAAATACAATTAGAGGGCAGAAGTTAATTCTTCTGCCCTCTTTTTACATTAAAATACTTATTACAAATCGCCGATGTTCAAATAATTTATCCATTAGAATTATTAATTACATAATTTGAACCAAAGTTGTTATCCCAGTAGGTCAAGCCATTTACGCGATACGAAACTGCGTATTCAAGTGTTGACCAGTCAGCAGGTAACGTCGTGTTAAAAGTCCATTCTTCAAGGCCATTGCTAATGGTACTTTCATAATTGGCCGGTATTTCTGTAAATGACTCCCAATTGTCCGTCGTATAACGAACACGGACCTCTTTCTGATAAGCCAGATTTTTAACCATGACAGGGCCTGAGAAAACGTTATCGGACGACACGAAAGGAGCGTAGTTTGAACTACTGCTATCAACCTTAATTCCAACATTGCCGACGGCGTAGTTTTCTCCAAAAGACCATAGCCATACCTTTAATTTGTAATTTTGTCCGTTATTGTTGTCCCAGTATGTTTTACCATCAACTTCATATTTGACTGCAAAGGTACAATCGCTAGTAGTTGAAAACTCTTTGTCCTGAATCGAAAAAGACCAGATTTCTTTGTTGTTCGCGGCCGATTTATAATAGCTGGCAGGCGCGTCTTTCCATGTTTTGTCGTCTAACGAATAATGAACCGTAACATTTTTGGAATAGGCAATATTTTCGACTTCAATGTAGCCATAGATAGATGCATAAGCCGGAAATGCTCCGCTCCCGTAAACATCTCCTCTGGCAAACATCATTTCTACCGGATTACCTGCGGCTGAGGCAGCAGGTATAGCCGTTACGCCTATAGCTGCCATCATAATGAGAGCAAGCAGCAACGAAATAATTTTTCTAATTTTCAATTTAAATCCGCCTTTCTTAATGGACGTTGTAGAAGCTTTTCTTGCTCCTTTTATCAAACTGTTAGCTAAAATTATAAAATTGGCATCACCCTTTAAATATATTTATTTTATACAACTATAAATCGGCATATAAATAAAGTCAATTAAATATCGGTAGAAATATTACTATATTGGTTTCGTTTAAACATAATTGTTGAAGTTTTGTGTTATAAAATTTCGCTTTATTCAGTGCTCGTATTTATTGAAAAGTTTTGAAATTTTCTGAAATTTTCTTGAAATATGTTTTTTGTGTGTTATAATAATATTAATAAAATTTATAACTAAGATTGAGGGACACTTATGGCTCGGAAAGTGACACAAAGGGAGATTGCCCGTCAGGCGAAGGTTTCGGTTTCGACGGTTTCCAGGGTTTTAAATCATAATGACGCTTTGGTAAGCGAGGAAATGCGGCGCGCCGTTGAAAAAGCGGCGGAAGCGCTTCAGTATACAGGGCCGGTAAAGAGCAAGCAGCCGGTGACAGTGCCGCCGGAGAACAGAAAAAAAATTGGCGTGCTTGTTACAAAAATTGAGCACGACTCGATAGCCGCCCTGGTGGAGGGAATTCTTGCGGTGGCTGACAGCTACGGGGTAGAGGTTGTTCTGCAAAACCACAGGGAGGACGAGCAGAAGGAGCTGCATTTGCTCGATTCCATGCGATGCAGCGGATTGGACGCGATTATTTCAATCCCGACAAATCCTTCCCGGTTAAACGGGATATATGAAGAAATGATACGGGATAAATTCCCCCTGGTCCTGCTGGTGAACGAGGCAACCCGGATTACGAGGAACGACGTTTGTGTGGTGACGAAGGATTCCTATCCCGGTACGGTTTCGGGGTTTAAATATCTGCTGGATTTAGGCCATCGCAATATCCTGATGCTGGGCGCCCCTGGCGCGAACGACAGCTTCAAAAGGCGGATTTCCGCATACCGCAACGCGTGCGGCGCGGCGCAGTCTGAATTTCAGGAGGATATGATTATCAACTGCTCCGACTCTTATAAGGATGCCTACAACGTCGTAATGGAGGAGTGCCGTAATCTGCATTTTACAGCGATTTTCGCCATGTCGGACACAATAGCGTTCGGCGCGTGGCAGGCGCTCAAGGACAACGGGCTGCGTGTGCCGGAGGATGTGTCTCTGGTTGGGTACGATAACCTGAAGGCCGCGCGATATATGGGGTTGACTACGGTTTCGGAACCGATGAAGGAGACGGGAACCTCCGCGGCATACCTTGCGATGGAGAGGCTTGGAAACAAGGGCGCGCAGCCTAAGAAAAATGTTTTGCAGGACAGTCTTATCATACGCAATTCCTGTAAGGGGGTCCCTCGGCAGCACGAATAGCTTGGTGCTTATAAAATGTCGGGAAAAATTTAAATTGTTAAATCAAACCTACAAACAGGCCGCGTTTGCGGCCTGTTTTTGGTATCCGCCGTGCATGATAAAGGCCGGCAGTTTTTTATTAAAATTAAAAGCCTTCTTTTGCACCAGAGCGCCAGTGGAACGCGTTTTTGCATAGGAAGGCTTTTTGTGTTTTTTGCTGAGGCATAGCCGGCTTTTTTAAGTAAAAGAATCCGGCCGTCTGTGCGGCCGGATTCTTCAATATGTTATTGCAGCTTATAGCTGGACGGTACGGATTCTCCGTTTTTGTATTCGACAATCGTGGAGGAGCCTTCGGACTTTCCAAACTCATCAAAGGTTATATACCCGGTAACTCCCACAAAATCCTTCTGGCCCGCCAAGGCCTTGCGTACCTCTTCGCCGGTGCTTGCCTTAGAGGTTTCCATAGAATTGAGCAGCAGATGGATGCAGTCGTACATCAGCGCAATATGCGCTTCCGGAGCGGCTCCCGTGGCCTCTGTATAGCGTTTGTTGAAATCATCGTACTTTGATTTAGTCGCGTCGTCGCTCGCAACGCCGTTCTGCGTGTAAATAAGGCGGCCGTCTAGCTGCTTTCCGACGGTATCGAACAGCTCGCCCTGAATCGCCTGGTAATCCGTGCAGATAAACACGTCGTTAAGACCGAGCTCTACAATTTGGCGCGTCATGGACATGAATTCCTCCGCGTCCGCCCTTACCCACAGAACGTCGGGCTTTGCCTGCTTAATCTGTGCCAGCTCTGTGCGGAAATCGTCTGTGCCGGAGTTGAAGGTGCTTTCGTAAACAACCTCTCCGCCGTAATCCTTCCAGAATTGGTTATAGTACTTGAACATATCGACGGTCTGGTCGTTGTAGTTGCCAAGCAGCGCGGCCTTTTTAAAGCCCTTTTCATTATAGAGGTACTGGGAAGAAAGCTTTACGGAAATTTCGTTGGCTGCGTCAAGGCTGAACACGAAGCCGTTTTGTTCAAAAATTCCCTTGTCCGCTGAGGTAGGAATCAGGGTGGGGATTTTCGCGTCGTTTACAATGGGCTTGACCGCCAGTACGCAACTGGTGAAAAGGGGGCCTACCAGCGCGTCGACCTTGGTAACGTCAACGAGCTTCTGCGCCGCCGTGACAGCGCCCGAAGAGGTGCCGGCGTCGTCCTCGATAAAGAAGGTGACGGATTTACCGTTCACGCCTCCGGCGTCGTTGATTTCTTTCTGCGCGAAATCCATCAGCTGTTTCATTTGTTCTCCCAGGAACGCTGTGTCGCCGGTGGTCGGGCCAATCATTCCAATTTTAATTTCTTGTGAACCTTCGCCTTCCGGGGAGCAGCCGGCTGCAAGTCCCAGGATTAATATGACGGCGAGCAGTAAGCAAAGTAGCTTCTTCATAGTTTCCCTCCTTGTTCATCATCGGTGTTTATTTCTTTCCTGCATGAGCAACTCCCAAATACGAAGAGATGACCTCCGGGTCGTGTATAACGGTTTTCGGGTCACCGGAGGCAATCACCTCTCCGAAATTGAGCACGGTAATCTGGTCTGAAATACTCTGGACCACCTCCGTGTTATGCTCAATAATTACGACTGTTTTATGGTCCTGCTTAATGTTGTCAATCAGCTTGAGCATCTTGTCAATCATTACGGCGTTAAGTCCCGATAAGGGCTCGTCCAGCAGGAGCACCTTGGGCTTCGATATAAGCGCCCTTGCAACCTCGACCAGCTTTTGCTGCCCATAGGACAAGTCGCTTGCCATTGATTTTTCATACTCGGACAGCCCGACGTATTCGAGCATTTCGCGTGCCTCATCCTTTTTTTCCTTATAGCTTCTTCTTGAAGAAGGCGTCTGGAAGATGGCGGAAATCAGCGAATCTCCCGACAGGTTTTGCTCTCCGCGGACGATATTGTCGAGAACGCTCATACGCGGGAATACCCTGACCAGCTGGAACGTGCGGGAAATCCCTTTCCGTACAATTTTGTACGGGGGCAGCCCCGTAATATCCTGTCCGTCAAGGAACACCTTGCCTCCGTCAGGCTTGAGAAAGCCCGTAACCAGGTTGAACAGGGTCGTTTTTCCCGCCCCGTTCGGGCCGATTACACTGGCGATATGGCCTTCCTCCACGTCAAAGGTCACCTGCTTGTTAACTACGACGCCGCCAAAGCTTTTATCGATTCCCTGAATCTGTAATATCGCTCCCATAAGTCCACCCCCCTAGCACTTCAGCTTACCAAACAGGCCCTGGGGCCGTTTGATAATAATGATAATAAGAAGCAGGCTGTACAGGATATTCTGGATTTGCTCCGTGTAATTGCTTGGAAGGCCCAGAAGGCCCAAAAGCTCCGGTACGCCGATGACCAGCACGGCGCCGGCAATCGCCCCTTTCATAGAACCCATACCGCCGATAATAACCATGGAAACCAGCAGCGAGGAGGTGGCGACCTTGAAGCCTGTAGGGTCGCAGAGCATCATGTAGTGGATATACATCACGCCCGCCACGCCTGCGAAGAACGCGCCGATGCAGAAAATCTGCACACGAAGCGACGCAACGTTTACGCCGCAGGCATAGGTTGCAATTTCATCCTCCCTGGTGGCCTGGATGCTTTTTCCGTAAGGGGAATTTAAAATACGGGAAATGATGAAGAAGCAGACGGCGCAGATAATAACGCAAAGCAGCAGATACATCGGCAGGCTTGCAAAGCTGATTCCGAAAATTTCCGGACGCATCAGGCCAGAAATACCAATTGGCCCGTTTGTGACGTCCATCCAGTTGTTCGCCACCGTGTAAATGACTACGGCAAAGCCATAGCTGCAAAACGTAATATAATCGCCCTTCAGCCTAATTGATGGAAAACCAATAATCATTCCAAACACGGCGGCCACAACACCAGCCAGGAGAAGCTCCAGGAAAAACGGAAGGTTCAGGGACGTAGCCAGCAGCGCGCCCGCGTAGGCGCCCACGGCAAAGAAACCGCCGTGGCCCATGTGGAACATACCGCCGTGACCCATAATCAAATCCAGGCTGACGCTCAGCAGGCTGTAAACCGCTATCAGGATTAAAATACTGAAAACGTAATTCATATATATGCCCCCCTTACGCCTTTTCTTCAATGCCGAACACGGAAGGCTTCAGCAGCATGAACAATACGATAAGCACCAGGGGGATTGCGTCCCTCCAGCCGCTGCCTACAAAGAGTATGGCAAAGTTTTCGATAAAGCCAATCAGCAGCCCGGCAAGCAGCGCGCCGCGGATATTTCCGACGCCGCCCACTATGGACGCGACGATTGCCTTGAGCAGCGCGGTGGAGCTGATGGTTGGCCGCAGGTCGGTATCCATACTCAGCAGGATGCCCGCGACCGTAGCCAAAACAGAGCCGAGCGCGATAACAATAATATATACCTTCTCCACATCGATGCCGACTACCTTTGCCATCCATTTGTCGTTGGAAATTGCGCGGATGCGGGTACCGGTTTTCGTCTTTCTTAAAAACAGCGTACATGCCGCCATAAGGAGCAGCGCAACAATAAACGAAACAATCTGCACGCTTGTGGCGTGAACGCCCGGCGTCAATTCAAAGCTTTGGGGGATTCCCCCGTAAACCTGGACCTTGGAGCTGCCGAATATCATTGTAATAATCGCCGTAGCCAGCGTAGCGATGGCCATGGAAACGGCAACCGACGTCCAGGAAGGCACGCGCTTCTGTCGGAACCCATGATAGCAAAGACGGTCTATGATAAGCATAAGCCCCGCGGTCACGATACATGCCAGAAGAGCGCTCAGCAGCAGCGGGATTCCGCAGAGCTGATAAAAAATGTAAAACGCGTAAGCACCCAGCATAACGTTGGCGCCATAACCCATATTGAAAAAATTCATGGTGCCGTACATCAGGGTGAAACCAAACGCAATCGTTGCGTAGATACTGCCCGTTATCAGGGAGTTTACGATTACCTGTAAAATCATTCAATATCACGTCCTTCCGTTGCCCGGCCGCATCCTTATAAGAAGCGCTCCCTCAGCCTTTGCTCCGTGCCCTCGTCTACCTGCGGCTCGGCATAGGAAATGGTTCCCGTCTTAAGCAAATATACCCGGTCCGCGATTGTGAGCATTGCGCGCACGTTCTGCTCTACAATCAACACGCTGACCCCGCGGTCCTCACGGGCGCCCGCAATCAGCCGCATTGTCTGCTCGACCAGCTGCGGGGCGAGCCCGATTGAGGGCTCGTCTACCAAAATAAATTTCGGGTTCATCATCAATCCGATACAAAATCCAACCATCTGGCGTTCGCCGCCGCTGAGCTTACCGGCAACCTTATTCCGGTAATCCTTCAGCTTGGGGAACCGCTCGTATAACGTTTCTACTCGTTCCTTCAGGGCTTTCCTGTCATCCAGCAGCACCCCGCCCATCTCCAGGTTTTCCTGGACCGTAAGATTGCTGAACACCTTGCTGCCTTGAGGGATATAGCTGATACCGGCCTTTACGTTTTCCGAGGCGCTGCGGCCCTGGATTGCTTCGCCGTTAAACAGGATTTCACCCTCGCTTGGCTTGAGCATGCCAAAAATGCTTTTGAGCACTGTGGATTTTCCGGAACCGTTGGGCCCTACAAGGCCGACGATTTCAGATTCCCCGACAGAGAGCGAAACCCCGTTTAAAACCAGCTTTTCGTGATAGCCGGCTTTTACCGATTTTAGCTCCAGCACAGTAACGTCCCTCCTGTCTTTTTCAACGACCGGTGCGGATGGCACGGGTTTCGGGCCATCCGCATCCAATAAAACGGAGACATTTGTTGTTTACACGGTAAGGTGCAGCATTTCTTCCATTTCTTTTAAATCCTGTTCCTTTTTCTGCGGGAACATATCGCCCACATACCACGGGAAGAAGAAATGAATCCAGTTATGTAAATTTGTTACATAGTAGCAATAGGCGTCAAGAAGCTCGCGGTATTCTTTTTTATCCGCAATCAAATCCAAAATGCCGAGGATTTTCTGCGTGTCGTCCCAAAGCTGTTCAAAGCCGCAGGTGGACAGGAAATTTGCGGACAGCGGCACGGAATCGCGGAAGATAGCCTTCATGTGCTCTAACGTAAAGCTCTCATTTTCGCACATGCGAATCTGGGAAAACAGCATATAGGCGTTTAATTGGCGCATATCGCCCTCCGCAAAAACCATGCAGGTAAATGCCGTATTCCACAGCCCGCCCATGTTGGAGGGGACGATACAATATTTATACAGGCGCAGCACTTCCTTAGAAGGCTCATTTTCGATGGCGGCGCCGTGCTCCATCAGCATATCGATTACTTTTCTGACTTCAGCGTTCATGTTTAAAAACTCCTTTCAAAGCTATCGGTTCATTTAGTCTTCTTTTACAGTCAATACGCAGTGGACAACCTGCTTGGTGCGCCAGATAGCGTCTTTTACGCGTGTGCCGGCTTCAATCAGCTTAGGGATGTCACGCTCTACTACTTTAAATGCAAAGTAGCCGGGCATCTTCTCGTAAGCTTCGCCCCAGTTGAAGGCGATGTGCCCGTTCTTTCCGCCCGCGAGGCCGTTGGGGATGTTGTAGGACATATGCCCCGTGCCAAGCTCCGCCAGGTCGATGCGGGTGTTGACGATTTCGTTGTCGCCCAAATCCGGCAGGTCGTCCTTCATATGGCACCAGGTGTACATAACGCCGCCGGTGCACATGGCGTGGAGCTGGATAAACTTGATGGGCATCTGGGAGAGGTAATAGTCGTAAATCCAGCGGTTCGCGCCGTCCTCGTTCGGCATGCATTCCACACTGATGTTCAGCTCGGGCCAGGTTGCGATAAAGTTCTTGGTTTCATTCATAATAAACAATCCTTCCTTTCTGTATTGCCAGAGTATTCCGGCTTGCAACATCATAGTATAATTGTTTCAGAAATAAGTCAACAGTTTTTGATTTTTTTCTGAAAATTTAGTTGTTCTTACAAAAAAATGTCTTTTTCTTTATCAATTATTCCAGTGTATTTTTCGATGAAATAAATATAAATAGCTTTAGAGTTTTGATGAATATAGAGATAATACCTAATGTGAAAACCATAATTTTTCACATTTACCTATTATTATGGAAATAATACCCAATACAGCCTCCTGAAACTTTATTGAAACTATATTTGAAAAAATTTCTGAAATATTCTGAAAAAAGTGTTGACATTTTTCGAGCGTGCTGTTAACATTTCAGTAGACAGAGGAAATGGCAGCCGCTGTGAAAACAAAATTATTACTTTAAGGAGGTAAATTTATCATGGCGAAGAAATTCATTCCCGAACCGTTCCGTATTAAAATGGTGGAGAACATCAAAATGACCACGCGTGAAGAACGCGAGCAGAAAATCAAGGAAGCCTCTTATAACCTGTTCCGCCTGAAGGGGGAGGATGTGTATATCGACACATTGACCGACTCCGGCACAAACGCGATGAGCTCCGAGCAATGGTCTGCTTTAATGCGCGGAGACGAGGCTTATGCCGGCGCGTCCTCTTACTACCGTTTGATGGACGTTTGCAGGGAAACCTTTGGTTATGGGTATTTCCAGCCAGTTCACCAGGGACGCGCGGCGGAAAAGGTTTTGTTCCCGACCATGCTCTGCAAGGGAAAATTCGCAATTGCAAACCTTTTCTTCGACACGACCCGTGCGCACGCGGAGCTTGCAGGCGCGCGCTGCCTGGAATGTGTCGTCCCGGAGGCCGGAGACACCGGGCTTAGGGTACCCTTTAAGGGCAATATGGATATTGCGAAGATGGAAGCTGCTATCAAAGAGCACGGCGCGGATAAAATCGGCCTGGTCGTCATGACGATTACCAACAACTCCGCCGGCGGACAGCCCGTATCTGTAGAAAACATGCGGCAGGTTTCCGAGGTGTGTAAAAAATATGGCATTCCGCTGTGTATTGACGCGGCGCGTTTTGCGGAAAACGCTTATTTCTGCAAACGCGACGAGGAAGCCTGCAAAGATATGACGATTGCCGAAATCGTGAAAAAAACCTTCTCATACGCGGATATGTTTACAATGTCCGCAAAAAAAGACGCTATCGTCAACATGGGCGGCATTATCGGCATTAAGGACGGGGATTCCCCGCTGATACTCAAGGTGAAGGCCAACTGTATTTCCTTTGAAGGCTTTTATACCTACGGCGGCCTCAATGGGCGAGACCTGGAATGCATCGCGGCCGGATTAAAGGAGGGCATGGAAGAGGATTACCTGCGTTACCGCATCGGCACCATGGAATACATAGGAAGCGCGTTGGACGACCTCGGCATCCCATACCAAGCGCCAGTCGGCGGCCATGGTATTTTTCTGGACGCGGCCAAGTTCTATCCGCAGCTTCCCTATTATGAGTTCCCCGGACAGGTATTGAGCGTGGAGCTTTATAAGGAATGCGGCCTGCGCGCCTGCGACATTGGCTCCTATATGATAGGAAACGACCCTGACACAGGCGAGCAGCTCAAGAGCCTCAACGAATTCACCCGTATGGCGATTCCACGGCGCGTCTACACGCAGGCGCATTATGATTTAGTAATCGATGCCATCGACGAGGTATGGAAGAACCGGGAAAATATCCTGCGCGGCTACCGCATTACCTGGGAGCCCCCGATTCTCCGCCATTTCCAGGCGTCGCTTGAACCGATTAAATAAATTACTTCATAAAACCTTGACGCATAAAAGCAGCGGGGCCGCGTTTCTCATAAAAGAGCGCGCGGCCCTGCTGCTTTTGTAATAAAATACGGCTTTCATCTTCATAGTGCGTTGTTTACCCGAAATGGAACGAATCGGAGTAAGGAACGGCTGTTATTTATTATGATGATTTTTTAATGTCTGCCGCTACCGGTGGATTAACTTTTATTTTTCCAGTATAATCAATAAAAGGCTGAGAAAAATCGCCGGCAGGGTTCAAAGTTATATTTGCCTCCCGGCGAGGTAAGGGAAAGGCGGAAAGAAGATGGCAGTAGAAAAACGGTATTTGGCGGATGTGGAAGAAATATTGTCCCACAGGGGAGACAACGGCGGCGATTTATGGGCAACACCAGACAAACGGCTGCTCAAGGGCGCACCGTTCTCCACGCTGGAGAGCGTGCTTTACCTGCTTGAGCTGGGGATGGAGCCCGGCGACTCGGTTTTAAGGGAGTCCGCAGAATTAATTTTCAGTACCTGGCAAAAAGACGGACGCTTTAAAGTGTATCCCAAGGGAGGAATATATCCGTGCCAAACCGCCCACGCCGCCGCGACGCTATGCCATCTGGGGTATGCGGAGGACGAAAGGATACAGCAGACGTTCCGGCATTTTTTACAAACGCAATATAAGGACGGCGGCTGGCGCTGTAATAAATTCAGCTTTGGCAGGGGACCCGAAACGGAGTATTCAAACCCGTTCCCGACGCTCACCGTCCTTGACGCCTTTCGATACAGTAAATACCTGAACAGGGAACCGGCGCTGGACCGGGCCGCCAATTTTTTGCTTGCGCATTGGTTGATAAGAAAGCCGATTGGCCCATGCCATTATGGGATTGGAACCCTGTTCATGCAGGTCGAATACCCTTTCCGCGGCTATAATCTTTTTCATTACGTTTACACCCTGTCTTTTTATGACAGCGCGAAGCGGGATAAACGCTTTTTGGATGCGTTCGATGCACTAAAGTCCAGAATGAGGAACGGGCAAATCGTTGTAGAGCGCGCCGTGCCAAAGCTTGCAAAGCTGTCTTTCTGCAAAAAGGGAGAAACAAGCGCGTTTGCAACGGCGCGCTACCAGGAAATATTAAAAAATTTAGGCGGGAAGCAGCTATAGCTTAAAATATAGACGTCCATTTCTGCACGGGCCGCGTGTATTCCGGCAGCTTTATGGAAAGCTTCACTTTAGAAGCATATTTAATAAATTTAAAAAAACGCTTGACTCTCACGCAGCGTCATAGTGTATGCTCAAAGCAAGCCAAGGGAGGAGATTGCTATGTTGACAGTCAAAGAGGTCAGCCGTATCAGCGGCGTGAGCGTACGCACGCTGCATTATTACGACGAAATCGGGCTGCTTACTCCCAGCGGGATAACGGACGCCAGGTACCGGCTGTATGACGATACGGCGCTTGAGCGGCTGTCTCAAATCCTGTTTTTCCGGGAGCTTGCTTTTTCGCTCAAGGAAATCAAAGAGATTCTCGACAGCCCGTCCTTTGACCGCCGCGAGGCGCTTTCACGGCAGGTCGAGCTGCTTCGCATGAAGCGCGACCGTTTGGAGCGCTTGATTGTCCTGGCTCTTGGCGCACAGGAGAAAGGAATGAGCTATATGGATTTAAACGTATTCAGCACAGAACAAATCGAGGCATATAAAAAGGAAGCCAAAAAAAGATGGGGCGCAACACCACAGTGGCAGGCGTATGAAGAACAGGCAAAGGGGAAATCCGGACAGGAGCAGCAAAGGGAGCAGGCGCTCCTTATGAGCCGGTTCGAGGAATTCTCCAGTCTGAAAGGCAGGGATTACAGCGACGATGCGGTTCAGAAGCAGGTTGAGCTGCTCCGGCAAACAATTACCGAAAACTTTTACCCCTGTACAGTGGAGGTGCTTGCCTCACTCGGGGAGATGTACCGTGCGGATGAACGGTTCCGTAAAAATATCGACCAATACGGCGAAGGAACCGCCGATTTTGTAAGCGGCGCCATTGCGCGATACTGCGAAAAAAATCAATAAAAGAGGCGCGCTATGCATTTGCATAGCGCGCCTCTCACATATGGAAGGAGGAATTGCAATCATCCGGCTTTTTTCATTTTTTTGTTTCTTATAATAACCGCCGCACAACCGAGGGACAGGGCACAGAGAACGAAGACAGCCGCCGCAGGCGCTTGGTCGCCGGTTGCAACACCCGGAGCCTTGCCTTCATCGGTGTTCTGTGTAGGCGCGTTTGTAGGGGCATCCGTCGGTGCATTTGTGGGAGCATCCGTAGGCGCGTCTGTGGGTGCGTCTGTGGGAGCGTCCGTAGGCGCGTCTGTGGGAGCGTCTGTGGGTGCGTCCGTCGGGTCTGTCGGTTCCTCGGCCAGGTTCCAGGTATAGGTGATGCTTGTGTCGTTATCCTCCGCATAGTTTTCGTCATGGATAAACGATGTAATCACGCCTGCGGCAAACGCGCCGAGCTGTGCGCGCAGCTCAGTCGTCAAAAGCCCTTCCTGTCCGCCTGAGCCGTTGATTAAATCCTTGAGCATCGCGCCGATGTCAAACGAGGCTTCAGCGCCAATGGAACCGAGAATCGTATTAATATCCCCGAGCAGGTCCCCAAGAGAATAATCCTCCGGAATATAGGCGTTTACGCCGTCAAAGTTGCTGTAGTCGCCCTCCAGCGCGCCGCATATCATCAGCATAATCATATTGAGCGTGTCCTTGGTGTTTTCGTTTGCGGCTGACAGAAGGGGCGTGCGGCCGTCAAGCGCCAAAACAGCTTTGTCGGTGACATTGACGCCCATCATGCCTGTAAATTCCCTGAGGCTGATTTGACCGGCGAGCGTATCGACGGCACCCGCTGCGTGACTGAGCACAACGTTTATCAGCTGGTCGACGAGGGAACCGTCGAGCAGCGCGTCAACCGACGCTGTGACCCAGGCTTCCGGCTCTTTTCCGTCGCTGCCGTCCAGATGGGTCTGATAGGTGTAATTTACAAGGTCAAGCAGTGTTTTTGTCTGCGTGCCGTCGTCATAAACGGTCATGGAGGTTATGGCTTCCACTAGATTTTTCACGATTTTGTCGAGAAGCTCCGGGTCTTGAAGCATTCCGTCCGCTGTCTCAAAGGTATAGCCGAGCGCCTCATTGAGCGCCTGGACCGGAATATTGATTTTATTTGCGTTGTCTCCCGAGCCATATTCCACACGGACATTCGGCGCGCTGTAATAAATATTGAGCTTTTCATTCGGGTCGGGCGCGTCCGGCAGCAGCAGGGGAAGGCCGACGCTTAGAAGCTTCTCAATTGTGAGGTCCTTGATTGGCAGAGAATCACCGAGCAAACCGCCGATGAGCTGTTCCAGCGCTTTTTTGGAACCGCCCTGCTCGATAATCTGCGTATAGAGCGTGTGAAGAAACCCGTTCGCAACCGTTTCGAGCATTTCATTAGAGAAACCGTGCTGCTTACCGTATGCGGTAATATCGCTGATTGTCTCGTCTTTTCCGGTAAGCGGGTTAGTAAAGGTAACCGGGCCGGCGTTCAAAATTGTGCGGATATCGACGTCTTCCGTTACCGCGCCGTTACCGGCGGTGCGTGTAATATCGACTCTTCTGGTGGGGGAGGGGTACGTCACCAGGGAGCCTGTCTCAATGTCGTAAAGCGTGCTGCCCTGCTCTGTCGTTATCGAGGCAATATCGTTTGCGTGCATATGGCCGGTGAATATATACTGCATGCCCGCGTCCGCGAATTCCTGTGCAAGCTGTTCGTAGCCGTTTATTAGGTATTCCGGCAGAACGTCAGGCTCCATGCTGAAATGCGGCACTATTCCGTGATGCTGCATGCCGATGACCGTGTCTCCTCTCAGCTTTGCTTCTTGAATTTGTTCGAGCACCCACTGCTTGAGGCTTTCGCTGATTGCGCCGCTCGTTTCGTGCTCGTCTCTGCCGGAGGAGGTATTGTCGCTGCTGTACCGGCCGCTGTCTATTATAATGAACGTAAAGCCGTCCTGCGGGCGTGCCGCGTAGGAGAGCTGTCCGGCCTGTTCACCCGAGGGAGGGGTAAAGCGGGCAAACACACTGCTGTCGTGATAGGTGACGTTTGCGTACGCATCGATAAAATCCTGCGGCTGCGTGCGCGTGGCAGGCACGGCCGCGCCGTCTGCGGTATTAAAATTCATTGCGTTTGCGTTGCGTACGTCGTGGTTTCCGTTTGTCACGTAAACATGGAGCTTTGGTAAATCTTTTTTCAGCGCTTCAAGCCTCTGAGCGAGCGCCCGGTGCCCCTCCAGCTCGCCGTCCTTCGTCAAATCGCCGCTGATTAATAGGACGTCGGGCTTATCTTCCCTGACAGTATCGAGCATTTTATCGAGGATTGCGCTGCTTTCGGTGAACATTTTCCGGTCGCTGTTGAGATGCGTTTTGTAGTCCGCAGTATCTTTAATCATGCCGGGCGGCAGATAATGCGTGTCGGACATGGCGGCGATTTTAAGCGTGTCGTCAGCCTTTTCTGTCAAAGCCATCGTGCTCATCCCGCCTGCCGCCAGAACGGCTGCGCACGTTAAAACGGCGACGGCTTTTTTTAGTCTGTTGTTTCCTTTCATTCCAATACCTCTTTTACTCAAATTTGCGTCGTTTTCGCGTCTCTATTATAAAAGAGCAATGTAAAGGGTAAAAATGGGCGGGGTAAAAAGAGAGAAAAAAGCTTGTAAGAATATACCAAACAATTAATAAAAAGAATTTGTTGACAACGTAACATTGTTATGTTACAGTAAAAGCAACGGATAAAACATTGTTACACAGGAGGCTATGATGTGAACCTGATTTCAAAAAAGGATTTGCTTGCAATGACCGGGATTTCATACGGGCAGCTTTACCGCTGGAAAAGGGAAAGGCTGATTCCCGAGGAATGGTTTATCAAACAGCCGTCCTATACCGGCCAGGAAACATTCTTGCCGCGGGAGCAGATACTCAGCCGTATCCGTTCTATTTTGGAGCTCAAGGACAGGTATTCCATCGAGGAAATGGCGAAAATCTTTTCACCGGAAACAGCACCGGCCGGGATACCGCCGCAGGAGCTTGCGCAGTTTGAGGAAATCGACAAGGAGTTCCTGGCGCTTCTGCCCGGAACCTACCCGAAGGAGCGGTATGAGTTTTTGGATTTGGTCTTTTTCGCGGCGTTATCTTCCTGTATTGGCAAGAACGCGTTTACCCCGCGGGACGCGGCAGCGCTTATAGGCCGTGCAAACGCTACGGTGTTTACGCTGCACAGCGTCGACCGGGTGCTCGTGCTTTTTTCCTGCGGAGGGGAATTCCATGTGGCGATTGGCAGGGACGAAAAGCCCGTTATGTTCGACACAGGGCTTGAAATCATTGAAATGATTCATTTGAACCAGACGGCGGAACAAATAAAATTACACCACAAAGACCGGTTCCCGGTTTAATTTGGAAGGAGTTATCGTTATGCAGGATTTTACCATGGACGGGGTCAGTAATATTTCAGGGGGCGAATTTGGAAAGCTCGTCATCGACGGGGTAGGGAAATGCTCCGGCAATATCAAGGCGCAATCTGTTAAAATAGACGGTACGTTTCACTGCGGCGGTGCTGTGGAAACCGGCCTGCTGCGCTGTAACGGCGTTGCGGAATTTAAGTCGGATATCCGCGCGAAGCAGCTTATCATAGACGGTGTAGTCAATTTGAAAGGCGCAACAAAAATTGAGGCGGAACGAATCGAATGCGACGGCGTTATCAAGTCGGACGGTGAGATTTCTGCCGATTTTATAAAGGCGGAGGGATGTATTCGTGCAAAGGAGCTGGTCGGTGACAGTATATGTATCTATTCCCACCCGCACCATTTATTGTTCCTGTTCAACCGGCAGGTGTCGCGCGTGGATTTGATTGAGGCGACGTCTATTGAAATAAACGGCGTGCAGGCGCACGCGGTAAACGGCACGCATATTAAAATCGGACCGCACTGTAAAATCGATACGGTCGACTGCTCCGGCACGCTGTTTATCGACCCCTCCTCCATGGTGGGGAGCGTTACCGGTAATTACACGATGCAGCGGTAATGTTTGGGTGCTTGATTAAAAAGAGCGGGGCGCTTACTGAAAAAGTGGTTTAAATGAAGAGGGCCGGCGGTACAATACGTGCCGCCGGCTTTTTATAGGGTTCGGATATTAAAATGCCGCTTGTCAAATGTTGAAGCTCGGCGGCTGGCTTTTTGCGGGGTCGAAGTTCTGGCCGCCGTTCGGGGACGGGGTGGAGAGGTCGAAATAAATACGGGAATCTTTGGAAGCGCCCCAGCTTTTCTGTGAGCCGGAATCCTGTATTTTGTTGAACGCCTCACGAAACATCGTATTGTGCGCTTCCTCGCGGTTGAGCAGGAAATCGATCATTTCGCGTACGCCCTTGTCGTCGATTTGGCGGTAAAGATTCTGGTACACGACCTTTGCGCGCTGCTCGGAGGCGATGTCCGACAGGATGTCCGCGGCGGCGTCGCCCGTTTCGTTCACATAGGCCGCGGTCCACAGATAGCCGGAAGCGTTTGTAAGCATCGGCGTCAGACCGCTTAATACGTGCGCCTCCACAGTGCCGACCGTCGCGTTTTTCGCGTCCGGCTCAGAGCCGTTCAAAAGGTTTACCGCGGTTGCCACCATCTCCAAATGGCAAAGCTCCTCCGCGGCGACGTCAAGAAACAAATCCTTGATTTCAGGGTCCTTGACGCGCATACTCTGCGCAAAATACTGCAGCGCGGCCTTCAGCTCTCCCTGCGGGCCGCCGAGCTGCTCCTGTAAAAGCGCGGCGTAGTTGGGGTTCGTGCGGTCTACGCGCACATCCTGCAGCAGCTTTTTTTCATGTTTAAACAAATTAGATAACCACCTTTCTTTTGGTATATCTTTAATATGTTTCGTTTGAAAAAAGATATACGGAAAAGGCGGCCAAAAACAAAAAAGGGACGGTTTCCCGTCCCTCTAAAAAACAGAAAGCAATTAAACGTTCGCTTCGATATACTCCACCAGATTGCCGACTGTTTTGATATTCTCAATTTCCTCGTCGGGAACCTCAATTTCAAATTCGTCCTCGATCGACATGAGCAGGTCGACGACGTCGAGCGAATCAGCCCCGAGGTCCTCCTGAATTGTTGTTTCCGCTGTAATAGAATCCTCTTCCACATCGAACTGTTCAGCAAGGATTGCCTTTACCTTTTCCAGTACCATAAATGTATTCCTCCATAATTTTTATTTTGCCGCCAGCAGATGATTGTATTGTGGACAAAATCATGCTTTTTATGCTACAATAACACCACGCACATTTCCGCTTTTTTCGAATTTCGAACCGGCATAAGATCAGTACAAAAACATATTATTAGTAAAGGTAGCCTTTGTCAATAACAAAATTGTAACTTTTCGGCAAAAACGGATTTATTTTTATAATCTAACCAAATTTTAGGTGGATGGGAGTGGGTTTATCATGAAAAAGAAAACGTACGCGGTCATCGGCCATCCGATTGGACATACTATGTCCCCGTTTATCCATAACAGGCTGTTTGAGCTCGCCGGAATCGACGCGGAATACTCTGTTCTGGACATTGCGCCCGGGGACTTGGGCGCGCGGTTTAAAGAGGAGCTCAAAAAGCTGGACGGCTTTAATATCACGATTCCCCACAAACAGCGTATCATCGGATACCTGGACGGGCTCGGCAAAAAGGCGGGGCTATACGGCAGCGTGAACACCGTAAAGAACGGGGAACAAGCCATTGGATATACGACCGACCCCGACGGCTTTTTAAAGGCGCTCGAGGCGGCTGGAATCCCGATTAAGGGCAGGGTAGTAATCCTGGGCACCGGGGGAGTAGCGCGCACCATGGCGTATGAGGCGGCAAAGGCCGGCTGCAACCTGACCATTGCCGTACGTCCCGACGATTTGCCCGACGTTGCCTGCCTTGCGGGGGAATTGAGCATCAATGTCTTTAACGCGCATGTAAATACCTGTGTGCTCGACCGGATTGAGGACGGTATCGACCTGCTCATCAACGCGACGCCCGTGGGCATGTACCCAAATACAGACGCATGCCCTGTCGGCGATGAAATCATCAAAAACAGCAAATACATATTTGACGCGGTCTACAACCCGCTCGACACCCAGCTGCTCAAAAAAGCGGAGGCGTTCGGCGTAAAGGCGCTCGGCGGCATTTCCATGCTCGTCTGGCAGGCGGTCGTCTCCCATGAAATATGGAACGGCTCCGTATATGACGGGAAGGCTATTGAGCAGCTCTGCCAGGACAGCGCGCGGGAGCTTATACGCACGTTCCAAAAATAAGTAGTAACAAAGGAATGCAAAAGTATGCAACAGTGCAGGAATATCGTCCTGTGCGGCTTTATGGGCAGCGGAAAAACGACCGTCGGCAGGCTGCTTGCCAAAAGGACGGGTCTGCCCTTTGTCGATATGGATGATTATATAGAAGATAAGGCGGGAATGGCCGTCAGCGAAATTTTTGAACGGCATGGGGAAGCTTATTTCCGGGAATTGGAGCATGAGGCGGCCAAAGAGCTTGCAAAACGGGACGGCTGCATTATCAGCGCGGGCGGCGGCACGCTCGTGTACCGGCGAAATGCGGACGTTCTGCGTGAAAGCTGCCGGCTTGTCCTGCTCGACGCGCCGCTCGAGGTAATCAAGCGCCGCCTGAAAAACGACAAAAAACGCCCGCTTTTGCAGCGGCCCGACAGGGACGAAGCGATGCTGGAGCTCTATACAAAGCGGTTGCCCCTGTACCGCGACGCCGCGCACCTGACGGTAAACGCGGCGCAGCCGCCGTACAAAACCGCGCGGGAAATTGCGAAGGCGCTTGCGCTCAGTTCACGGGCAAAAAAACGTAAATAAAAGAAAAACCGGCGGAACCATCGTGGTTCCGCCGGTTTTGTTTATGCGGGGCGCTGTGCGCTCCTTGTTTTATGGTTTGTAATACTTGTCGAGGAATTTGTCCACGTCATCGCTTAAGCCCGTTTTTCTATAGGCGCGTTCCTCTTTTGTGCCGTCTCCCTTTACGTAGGTAAATTGAGCGTCCCAAACAATCATATTCGTATATTCCTTCAAGGTGATATTTTTAACACAGCTTTCCAAATTACGCAAATCCGCAAGGCTTTCTTTGCTGTTAATCTCCACTTTAAACTCATCGGCATATACGTCATGATAGGAATAAGTTCTTAAAATTAAAGTTGCGGAAACCGCGTCCTCCCCAGGCCCTACGCCGTTTTGGTCAAGGTAAACCGCAAACGCGGACAAAACGAACACGCAGCCCAAAAACATACAGGTCAAAAGAATCAGCAGCCCGCGCGTGCTCAGCCTGCGGCGCTTCATTCGCTTTCGCTCCCCTCTGCCGGCGGCTCGTAGTACTTGTCGAGGAATTTGTCTATATCCTTATTCACATCCGTTTTCCTATAAGTGCGCACCTCCTTGGAGCCGTCCTCTTTTACATATGTGAATTCAGCCACCCAGAGTATCAAACTAGTATATTCCTTTAATGTACAATTTTTCACACAGCTTTCAAGCTCACGCATATCCGCAAGGCCCTCCCCACCATCAACCTTTACTTTTATTTCGTCCAAATAGTCGCCTTTATAAAGATAAGTTGTAAATATGACGGTTGCGGAAACCGCGCCTTCTTTTTGGCTTGTACCGTTTTGGTCGAGGTAAACCGCAAACGCGGACAAAATGAACACGCAGCCCAAAAACATACAGGTCAAAAGAATCAGCAGCCCGCGCGTGCTCAGCCTGCGGTGCTTCATTCGCCTTCGCTCCCCTCTGCCGGCGGCTCGTAGTACTTGTCAAGGAATTTATTGACGTCCTTGCTTAAATCCGATTTACGGTAGGTACGCTGTTCCCTGGTACCGTCCGCTTTGGTGTAGGTGAACGTCCCTTCCCATACAATCAAACTGGTGTATTCCTTAAGCGTCATATTTTTTACGCTTTTTTCCAGCGCGCGTAAATCGGCAATTCCCTGTTCATTATTAACCGTTACATAAAATTCATTGAGAAAATCTTCATTATAAAAATATGGGCCATGTATTATCAGTTCACCGGAAACCGCGTCCTCCTTGGGTCCTAAACCGTTTTGGTCGAGGTAAACCGCAAACGCGGACAAAGCAAACACACAGCCCAAAAACATACAGGTCAAAAGAATCAACAGCCCGCGCGTGCTCAGCCTGCGGTGCTTCATTCGCCTTCTCCCCCCTCTGCCGGCGGCTCGTAGTACTTGTCGAGGAATTTGTCGACATCCTTGCTTAAATCCGATTTACGGTAAGTGCGCTGTTCCTTGGTGCCGTCCGCTTTGGTGTAGGTGAACGTCCCTTCCCATACAATCAAACTGGTGTATTCCTTAAGCGTCATATTTTTTACGCTTTTTTCCAGCGCGCGTAAATCGGCAATTCCCTGTTCATTATTAACCGTTACATAAAATTCATTGAGAAAATCTTCATTATAAAAATATGGGCCATGTATTATCAGTTCACCGGAAACCGCGTCCTCCTTGGGTCCTAACCCGTTTTGGTCAAGGTAAACCGCAAACGCGGACAAAACGAACACGCAGCCCAAAAACATACAGGTCAAAAGAATCAGCAGCCCGCGCGTGCTCAGCCTGCGGTGCTTCATTTGCCTTCGCTCCCCTCTGCCGGCGGCTTGTAGTACTTGTCGAGGAATTTATCGACGTCCTTGCTCACGCCTGTTTTACGGTAAGTGCGCTGTTCCTTGGAGCCATCCTCTTTCACATAGGTAAACTCCGCTTCCCAGAGAACCATATTAGTATATTCCTTTAAAGTACAGTTTTTAACACAGCTTTCGACCTCGCGCATGTCCGCGAGGCCCTCCTCGCCGTCGACATTAATCCTAATTTCCTCGTAGCATTCTTCACCATATAAATAGGTCGTAAATACAACGGTTGCGGAAACCGCGCCTTCCTTTGGCCTTGTACTGGTTTGGTCAAGGTAAACCGCAAACGCGGACAAAACGAACACGCAGCCCAAAAACATACAGGTCAAAAGAATCAGCAGCCCGCGCGTGCTCAGCCTGCGGTGCTTCATTTGCCTTCGCTCCCCTCTGCCGGCGGCTTGTAGTACTTGTCGAGGAATTTATCGACGTCCTTGCTCACGCCTGTTTTACGGTAAACGCGCTGTTCCTTGGAGCCATCCTCTTTCACATAGGTAAACTCCGCTTCCCAAAGCACTATGCTGGTATACTCCTTCAGCGTACAATTCTTTACGCATTCTTCCAGCGCGCGTAAATCGGCAATTTTCTGTTTTCCACCCAGGTTGATGACCATTTTATTATAGCATTCTTCTCCATAAAGGTAGGTGGTAAATATTACATGGGCAGAAACCGCGTCTTCCTTTGGCCCTGCGCCGTTTTGGTCGAGGTAAACCGCAAACGCGGACAAAGCAAACACACAGCCCAAAAACATACAAGTCAAAAGAATCAGCAGCCCGCGCGTGCTCATTCTGCGTTTTTTCATCCGCCGTACCCCCTTATAATGCCTTGATAATATTTTAAAGTTTCTCACACTTAACGAAAGGGGCGCTGTGCGCCCCTTCCTTTTTATGGTTTATAATACTTGTCGAGGAATTTGTCTATATCCTTATTCACATCCGTTTTCCTATAAGTGCGCTCCTCCTTGGTGCCGTCCTCTTTCACATAGGTGAATTCAGCCTCCCAGAGAATCAAGCTAGTATATTCCTTCAAAGTACAATTCTTTACACAGCTTTCAAGCTCACGCATATCCGCGAGGCCCTCCTCACCATTAACCTTTACTTTTATTTCGTCTAAATAGTCGCCTCTATAAAGATAAGTTGTAAATATGACGGTTGCGGAAACCGCGCCTTCCTTTGGCCTTATACCGGTTTGGTCGAGGTAAACCGCAAACGCGGACAAAGCGAACACGCAGCCTAAAAACATACAAGTCAAAAGAATCAGCAGCCCGCGTGTGCTCAGCCTGCGCTTTTTCATCCGTCCATACTTCCTTCCGCTGTAAGCTTCTTGCAAAATTTTTAAAGCTTCTCACACTTAACAAAAAGGGGCGCTGTGCGCCCCTTTCGTTTATGGTTTGTAGTACTTGTCGAGAAACGCGTTTAAATCTTTACTCACGTCAGTTTTTCTGTAGGTACGCTCTTCCTTGGTACCGTCCTCTTTTACATAAGTAAACTCCGCTTCCCAGAGGACCATGCTGGTATATTCCTTTAAAGTACAATCCTTTACATGACTTTCCAATTCGCGCATATCTTCCACGCCTTTTTTTGTCTCAACATTTATATTGAATTTATCAATAAATTCACCGCCAAACGAGTATGGCCCTGTTAATACAAGGGTAGCGGATATCGCGTCTTCCTTCGGCTTAACGCCGCTTTCCGTCAGCCCGATGGCTGCCACCGTTAAAATAAATACACAGCTTAGAAAGATACACGTTGACAGAATCAGCATATTCCTTGTGTTCCACTTGATTTTTTTAAGCTTCCATTTTTTCATATTCAATTTGTCCCATCTCTTTCACACATGCGCCCCTTTGGGCGTTCCTTCTTATCTTATATAATCCATTATACAAAAAATGACAAATTTTTCAATACAAATAGCAAAATTTATCCTTCCGAAATGGCGGGCACTTGGTACGGCTGGGGCGTGGCGTCCCCGCTGAACACGACCTCATACTGCATGACGGGGCTGCCCTGTAGGTCGAAGGTCAGGTATTCGTCGGCAATCTCATAAGCGGCGGAGCGGTATAAGGGGCTTACCCCGGTTTCCCACAGCGCGGCGTCGAGCTGGCTGCGTGTGGCCGCGGTATCGACCGTTAAATCGAGCTGCGCGTAGCGGCCGCGCTTGAAGGTATTATAGGCGCAGACGTCCCCGCTGTCCGCACGCACCCATATGACGCAGGAGTCGTCCGTCTTGACCCCGTTTAAATAATATGCGTATTCCATAACATATACGCCGTTCTGGCTGGCATAGTAGCTGCGCTCCAACTGGTAGACGGCTTGGTTCTGACCAAACTGTGCGTCAAGGTACGCGCCTGCACTTTCCCGCGCCGCCTGCTCGGTGATGATGTCCTCTGGCTCCAGCTCGCCCGCGTAAGCGGTTTTCCATTTAAAGCCGCAGAACGTGTTCGTGTCGTAAAGGTAAATATATTCGTTGCCCTGCGCGTCGGTATAAATATCGTAGGTGCCGTACGCGTCGGGGCGGGAGATAAGCGGCGTGTCGCTCTGGTTGAAGGTTGTTTCGTAGTGCACGCTCAGGGCGCTTTGGCCCGGCAGCGTAATTTGCTTTGCTGTCGCCTCCTTGTTGCCGTCTACATACCTGCCAAAACCGCCTTGCTCTATTTCGGCGGAATTGACGTCCTGCGCAAGGGCGGACACGCCCGATATCAAAACCAGCGCGCCTAACATAACGGCTGTACAGAATAGCTTTTTCTTGTTTTTCATTTTAGTCCCCTCCTTTAGGTCAGCGTTTGGCCGGCGTCGCCGATTGCGTATTTGTTGCCGGTATTTGCCCAATAGTCGGCGTATTCCACACAGGTGTCAACGGTCGCGCCGTCATCCGCGCGTGTGATAAAGCACTGTACCCATGTGGTTTGCAAAGAGGTTCCCGGCGATTCACGGAAGCCGATGGCGTAATGCGCGCCCTTGTTGAAGGCGGCCTTTACCAGGTTATTTGAAGAACTCGTCGGGTTGCCGTTCGTATCGTTGCCCGAATAGGGAGCAGTTGAAATAAAGACGCGCATAGAGGCAAACGAATTGGTGGAAAAGCTGTTAATATCTGAGATATTAATCAACCCATTTCCAGCGCCCGAACTTGTATAATAATACATTTCCCCGGTATCACCCCTTCCATTATGCACCCAAATATCGTCACCGAGCATATTGGTCAGCGCGTTGTTCGCGCTGGTGTTTACATAGGAATAAGCGCTGTAGCCCATTGAACTGACCGAGTTTTTAAACGCGGTGTTTGCGGAGGTGGAATCGTAGCCCGTATATTTGAACGTATAGATGTCCGCGTCACCCTTCGATACCTTCTCAAACGCCCATCTTGAATAATTGCCGTTGCTCGAGGAGCTCATGATAACGCTGTTCGTCGAGGGATTGTCAATCATGTAATTCGAGCCGTTTTTAATGTTGTATGTACCGTCCGAAAGCCTGACCACCGAAAATTGCTGGTAGCTGGCGTTCGAGTCCGTATAAATATCGACGTTTCCGTTTGTGATGTCGAGCACGCGGTTCGCGGAGGAACAGCGCGCGACGAACTTGTAGTTGTCGCCCGGGTGCAGCACGCGGAACTGCTGGTTTGTCCCGCCGTTAAATGTGTATGTAATAACGTCTGTGTAGTTTGCGTCTACGCTGTTTTTTACATCCATGTAACGGCCCGAGCCTACGTTCCTTAGATAATAGTACTCACCCGCGCGTATGCCTGCGGCGTCCGCCGCATGCCCCGTTACGGCGAAGACGGTCGCCATCATTGCCAAAATTAAGACAAATGATATTAATTTCTTACTTCTCATAAATTTTCACTCCTTTATTTTAGTTGTATGAAAAGTGCAATAAAATTATAATTTATATGTTGAATATTGTCAATAAAAGGAGCTTATGAAATGGAAAAATTTCACAAACTCCTTAAAAATGAACTATTTTATTTTCCTGTGGCGCATATTACTCTATCACATAATCCCGCACATACGCATACAGCCGCTCGTCGACGACCGCCTCCACCGATATTCCGTCATCGGTATATTTCTCTTGGAGCAGTGTACCCTGCTGTCTCAGCGTCGCCGTCAGCGGCGCCTGGCCGAACGGCAAAAGCAGCCTGACGCGCCGCATTTTGACCGGCAGGTTTTTTTCCACCGCCTGGAGCAGGCCGTCCACACCCCTGCCTGTCTTTGCGCTGATGCGCACAGCGTCGCCTATCATCGGGATGTTATCGAGCCCGCTTACCAAATCGCATTTGTTGAGCACGGGGATAATCGGCCTGTTTTCGCAGCCGAGCTCACGCAGCAGCTCGCTGGTTACGGTCAGGTGTACCTGCGCTTCCTCGCTCGAAGCGTCGCATACATTTAAAATAATATCGGCCTGCGCCGCCTCCTCGAGCGTGGATTTAAAGGCGTTGACCAGATGGTGGGGCAGACGGCGCACCAGTCCGACCGTGTCGGTCAGCATAACGCTTACGCCGTTTGGAAGCTTCAAGGCGCGCGAGGTTGGGTCGAGCGTTGCGAAAAGCTTATCCTGCGCAAGCACGCCCGCGTCTGTCAGGCAGTTCATCAGCGTCGATTTGCCGGCGTTCGTATAGCCGACGATTGCAACGGTAATCACACCGTCCTTTTCGCGGCGGCGCTTGAGCTGCCCGCGGTGCTTTTCTACCTCGGAAAGCTGCTCCTGCAGCGTTTCCATGCGCCTGCGAATGTGGCGCTTGTCTGTCTCGAGCTTTGTTTCACCCGGGCCTCTCGTGCCGATGCCGCCGCCCAGCCGCGACATCTCGGCGCCCTTGCCCGTCAGACGCGGCAGCATATATTTGAGCTGTGCCAGCTCCACCTGCAGCTTGCCCTCCTTTGAACGCGCGCGCTGCGCGAATATATCGAGGATAAGCATTGTGCGGTCAATGACGCGCACGTCCGTTTCCTTTTCGATATTGCGGATTTGCGTGGGGGAAAGCTCCCGGTCGAAAATAATCAGGTCGATTTCATCGTTTTTGCAGTATTCGGCAATTTCCTGCAAGCGTCCGGAGCCGACGCAGGTTGCGACGTCCGGCTTGTCTTTTTTTTGCGTTACGCTCGTAACCGTCTCGGCGCCCGCGCTCTGCGCAAGCTCAAACAGCTCGTTTAATGAAGCCTGCGCGTCGTATTCGCCCGTATCGACAGACACGAGCAGCGCGCGCTGCGGCTTAATTTCATTTTCAAAAATTTCCATAGGCTTCTCCATTGTTTGTTATTGATTGAATCGTCCGGCGCGGCCGGATGCTTTCACTGTACCACTTCAGGGCGCGCAGGTCAACCGCGCGGCGGGGAAAAAACTGTTTCCATTATGCCCGATTTGTGATAAAATAAGCACTAAAGCAAAAACCGACATGCTTTGCGCCGTTTTTCATGCGGCGCGCTGCTATTGAAAGGTTGTAACGCAGGTGAAACAGCAATACGACGTAATCATTGCGGGTACGGGCGCGGCAGGCCTATACGCGTCTTTACAGTTCGATGAGGACGTAAGCGTCCTACTGATTTCCAAGCGGGAGCTGCCGCTTTCCAACAGCTCGCTCGCGCAGGGCGGCGTGGCCGCGGTGCTCGACCAGGGGCACGACAATTTTAAGCTGCACATCGCGGATACCTTAATCGCGGGCAAATACAAAAACAACCTGGCCGCAATCGAGGTGCTCGTCACCGAGGGACCGAAGGACGTTTTAAGGCTCAAGGAGCTTGGGGTCGATTTCGATAGGGACGAGAAGGGCCATTTGATGATGACGCTCGAGGCGGGGCATTCCCGCCACCGAATTGTCCATCATAAGGACAGCACCGGCAAAGCGATTACCGATACGCTCATTGAAGCGGTCAGGGAACGGGGCAACGCCGATATTGCGGAAAACACGATGCTGTTTTCCCTGCAAAAGACGCAAAACGGCTTTTATGCAGGGCTGATGCGCGACGGCAGCATAGAATGGATTGGCGCGCGCTATTGCATTTTGGCGACCGGCGGGGTCGGCAGAGTGTATGAATATACGACAAATTCCGCCATCGCCACGGGCGACGGCATTACGCTTGCTTATGAGCTAGGGGCGGATATTGGGAATTTGAGCCGCATCCAGTTCCATCCGACCGCGTTTGCGGCCGATAAGGACCGCGAGCGGTTCCTTATCAGCGAGGCGGTGCGCGGAGAGGGCGCCGTTCTGCTCAACTGCAACGGCGAGCGCTTTGCGCACAAATACGACGAACGCGGGGAGCTTGCCCCGCGCGACGTGGTTTCAAACGCCATCATGCAGGAGGCAAAGGCGACGCGGAGCGAACGGTTTTATCTCGACATCACGCACAAAGACCCGGCGTTCGTGAAAAACCGCTTTCCAATGATTTACGCGCGCTGCCTGGAAGAGGGTATCGACATTACCAAAGACAGGATACCCGTTTTCCCGTGCCAGCATTACCTGATGGGCGGCATCGACGTCGACTTGTTTGCGCGTACCTCAATCGACAGGCTGTACGCGGCGGGCGAATGCTCGCACACGGGCGTGCACGGCGCAAACCGATTGGCGAGCAACTCGCTGTTGGAGGCGCTCGTGTTTTCACGCAGGGCGGCCTGCGATATCATGAAAAAGCTGAAGGCCGGTCAGGGCGCGCTGCTTGGGGATGCGCCTCTAGTCCCCAGCACAGAGGGTAAACCCCTGCCGCACGGGCTGCGCACAGAAATCCGCCGGATTATGCAGCGTACGCACTTTGTGCTGCCCAGCCCTGAAAGCGTGCCGGAGGGGCTTAGGCGCACAAGGGAAATCCTGGAACAGGTGAAAACGGGCGGCTACGCGCTCAACCCTGACTTTGTAGAGGCGAAGAGCCTTGCGACAGTCGCGTGCCTTATCCTGGAGGACGTGCTGCAAAAAAGCAATGGAGAAGCAAATAAGAGGGACGGAAAGGAAACATGAATATGGTGAATCCAATCTACATAGACAATCTGATTAAAACGGCGCTGCTTGAGGATATGAATTACCTCGACACGACGACGGACTATCTTATTCCGCGGGAGCAGGAGGGAAGCGCGCGCTTTCTCGCAAAGGCGGAGGGCGTGCTGTGCGGGATGGATATTACCCTGCGCGTGTTTGAGCTGCTGCAGCCGGATTTTCAGGCGGAGGTATTCTTCCACGACGGCGATATTGTAAAAAAAGGCGATATTTTAGCGCGCGTAAGCGGTAAGATGCGCACGCTGCTCAAGGGGGAGCGTACGGCACTCAACCTGCTGCAGCACATGAGCGGAATCGCCACCGCGACAAATGAGGCTGTTAAGCTCGTAGAAGGCACGCGCGCCTCGATTGCGGACACGCGCAAGACCCTGCCCGGCCTGCGCCCGCTCCAGAAATACGCCGTCACGGTAGGCGGCGGGCGAAACCACCGCTATAACCTGTCCGACGCTGCGATGCTCAAGGACAACCATATCGACGCGTGCGGCGGTATTGCAAACGCGGTCGGCGCGCTCAAGGGAAAGCTGGGCCATATGGTAAAAACAGAGGTCGAGGTCAGAAGCCTTGAAGAGCTCAACGAGGCGCTTACCGCGGGGGCCGATGTGATTATGCTTGACAACATGAGCCCGGAGCTTATGAAGCAGGCGGTCGAAATTACAAACGGGCGCGCGCTGTTGGAAGCGTCCGGCGGTATCACGGCGGAGACGCTCAGGGAGGCTGCGCTTTCAGGCGTCGATATTATATCCATCGGCGCGCTGACGCATTCGGTAAAGGCGTTCGATGTTTCAATGAAAATAGACTAAGAATAAATTTAACAAAACAAAGCCGGCGCGGGATTTATTTCCCGCGTCGGCTTTGTTTTTATACAGGTTTTACCGGCACATCCACTGTTTAAGCCGCATAGGCTGTGCTGAAAACAATACATACAAGCACCATCACGGCCATAGAAATCAGACCTAAAATCAAAGCCACAGTTGGGATGATGAACCACACCGCCCTCGGCTTTGCTTTCCCTTTCCGGCGGAATACAGCCCGCGTGATAAAATAGGCGATTAGGCCGGCGATGCCGAGCAGAATAAGGCCTGCGGAAACACAGAACCATACCACAAACAGCACATAAGCCGCAAGAATGGCTGTCGTGAGCAATATCATAATTCTTCCCCCTCAAAATACATTTGTATCATTCTTTTTATCAGCGGAAGGCCATAACCGCCCAGTCGGCAAGCGGCCTCCAGATGCCGGGGAATACGCGCCCGATTAATTCATAGGCTTCCGCCTTCGTTACATAGATAATATCCCCGGGGTTCGGCACCTGGATGGTTTCTATACCGTCCGGCAATACGCCGATTGCAACCGGCGCGGCGCACCACCCGCCGACCGCGATGTGCGTGCCCGCTGCAACGCCGCCCACGCTTGACATGCCCGCCGCAACCCCGCCGAGCGCGAACACACCGACGGCCGTTCCGGCAATCGCGACAATACCCGCTGCAACGCCACCCATTGCGAATAAACCGAGCGCAATACCCGCCATGGCAAAAAGGCCGAGCGCGACGGCGCCAAACGAAATAAGTCCCACTGCGGCGATGCCGATTGAAATAATCCCCTTGCTAATCATCCCAATTGCGACAAAGCCCTTCGCCTTATAAAGGCCGTTGCCTATATTGACGTGCACAAGCGGCATTCCGCATACCGTTCGTTTGCTCTTGTATTCATAATGAAAGCGGCCTGCCTGTTCATTTTTTAGCACCCGCTCCTCACTTGCCGGCTGCTGCGGCGCGGATGCGTCCGTAACCAGGCTGTCCACCGATACGGAAAAAAAGCTGCTGATAGCCATCAGGTTGAGCATATCTGGGTAGGACGTCCCCGTTTCCCTTAGTTAAAGATATTGTTGGGTAAAAAAGAAAGGTCAGTCGATTTTGCCGATAAAGCGGTAGTAGATTTCTACTTCCTGCTCACGGCTTCCGTCCTCACCCTTGACAGCTTCATGGACGGTTATCTTTTCAATCAGAGTGTTCAGAAGTTCTGCGGTCAGCTCCACAGGGTTGACATACTGCTTCATCAGGGCAATCCACTTTTCAGCGTCCGTTGCGGTCTGTACGGCGGCTTCCATTGTTTCGTGAAGCTGCCGGATTTTTGTTTCAAGCTCTTTTTGCTCGTTCTGGTACTTCTCGGAAAGCATATTGAAGTTATACTCGGTAATGCGTCCGGCAGACCAGTCCTCATACATCTTAGCAAACAGCCCGTCAACCTCGGCTTTGCGCTTCTCTGCCTTTTTCAGCTCCGCAGCCTGCTTTTTCTTCGCAAAGGTTCGTTCTTTGTCGCTGGCATTGAGCAGCTGTTTCAACAGCTTGTCCTCGTCTTTCTGTGCCAGTACAGACCAGTATTGCAGTCTCGTAAGCACATAGGCATACAGCACATCATAGCGGATATAGTGCATGGAGCATTGACGCAGTCCCTGTCCGTTCTTGCTGCAATGGTAGTAGCCGTAAGGGTTTTTATTCTGTTTGTTTTCCCCATAGGCTAAAGACCAGCCGCAGTCAGCACATTTTATCAGTCCTGCAAAAATCTGTGTCGTACCGTTTCTGCGTTTCCTGCGTCTGCTGGCAATCAGCTCCTGCACCTTTTGGAACGCTTCCTCGGAAATGATGGCTTCGTGGGTATTCTCCACACGATACCATTCTTCCTGCGGCTTCCGCACTTTCTTCTTGTTCTTGAATGAAATGTTGCTCTGCTTGTTGTGGACGCTGTGACCGATGTAGGTTTCCTCTTTCAAAATGCTCTTGACCTGTGCAATCGTCCACGCATAGGCTTTTTCTGCGGGCGCACCGGCGTAGATATTTGCAAAAGTCCCGTACCTGTCATAGTTCAGCCAGCCGGGGGTAGGTACTTTTTCTTCCACCAGAATCCTTGTAATGCTGGCAGCTCCCCGTCCGTGTACGGCAAGGTCAAAAATCTTCTCCACAATCCAGCGGGTTTCCGGGTCAATCAGAAGATGACCTTTTTTGTCCGGGTCTTTCACATAGCCCAGCGGTGCATAGGCTCCATAGTGTGCGCCATTGGCAAACCTTGTGTGCATGGCAGCCTTGACCTTTTTGCTGGTCTGGCGGGCGTGCATCTCATTCAGGATGTTCAAGAACGGGGCAAGCTCGCTTTCTCCGTTGAGCGTGTCCACATTGTCATTGATGGCAATGTAGCGTACACCCTTGCTGGGGAAATAGATGTCCGTGTACTGTCCGGTCAGGATGTAGTTTCTTCCCAGACGGGATAAATCCTTTGTGACAACGCAGTTGATTTTCCCATCCTCGATGTCATCAATCATTCTCTGGAAGCTGGGACGCTCAAAATTCGTTCCGCTCCATCCATCGTCAATGTACTCGTCTGCCACGGTCAGCCCATGCTCGGCGGCGTACTGCCGTAACATCATGCGCTGAGTCTGGATGCTGCCGCTTTCGCCCTGTAATTCATCGTCACGGCTCAGTCTCAAATAAAGTGCTGTGTTATAAATCGTTGTATTGTATGGTTGTTTCACGGTTAAAAATCCTCCTTCAAAAAGAAACAACCCACGCTTATACAATACTCGCTGGTACAAGTATATCATAAGCGTGGGCTGATTGACAGTCATGATTCCGTATTTTTTCAGGAAGCGGCGGCAGCGTGCTGAATCACATCTTCCAGCAGGCTGTCAAGCGGCTTCCCGTCCTGTGCGAAATGCTCCGATACCTTGATTCGTACTTTCCCCATGACAAAATACTGGGTGCCGTCTTTATCGGTAAGCAGGGTGCCGCTGTTTTCGTTGTTACTCTCGTTTTTGCTTTTTACCATAGGCAGTTACCTCCATAAAATAGATTATCCGGCGGGGAGCAGCCCTGCCGGAATGAAAAAATAGTTGTATATTCAGTTCAAGTGGCGAAGTGGCAATACTGGCAATCTATAAAAATCCTGCCACTTGGATGTTCTTTGCCACTTCATTATGCTTTCAGAGACAGCAGCCATTGTGTACTGCTCCGCTCGGAAATCAGTTTGTTTCCCAAACTCTGCTTTGCGGTTCGGACTGTCCGGGCAGAAATGCCACGCTGGGCTGCCGCTTTGTCTATATCTGCACTTAACATCTGCTTTCCGTCTGCCAGCAGGTCAAGTATCAGCTTTTCCGCCTGTTCCGCTTTGGTTTCCGTATGCTCCACACCGGCAAGCAGCTCATCTGCGGTCATGTCATATTCGCCTATCCACTGAAAACCGTTGCCGTCCCCTAAAGAGAACGCCAGCGACTTCCCCGGCGGGGCAAGGGAGCTTTTCTCCTGTATCAGCACCCTCGTGGTGGGGTCATTCTTTACTTTGCCGATAAACAGCAGGCTGCGGACAACCGCTGTGATGTCGATGGAGCCTAAGCCCCGGTAGGTACTCTGGCTTCCGGCGGCTTTGTTCAGATGCCCGATCAGGATAATGGCACAGCCTGTTTCCTGTGCGATTTCTCCCAGCTTTCGGAAAATGGGGCGTACCTCGTTTGCCCGGTTCATATCCACATCAGCCCCTAAAAACGCCTGCACCGGGTCGATAATCAGCAGTCTTGCATGATTCTCCCGGATAGCCCTTTCAAGCCTTTTATCAGAAAGTGTCAGCGGCTTATCTCCATCGTCAATGACCATCACCCGGTCAAGGTCTGCCCCAGCTTCCAGAAGCCGTGGCTTTACCGTATCGCCCAGCCCGTCCTCGGCGGTCTGGTAAATGACGTTGAAAGGCTCCAGCGGTTCCATGTTGGGGAGAGTACGGCGATTGGTACAGGCAGCCGCAAGCTGCATGGCAAAATAGGTCTTGCCCTCGCCGGGGTTGCCCTGTAAAATTGTCAGCTTCCCAAAAGGCAGGTACGGCTCCCACAGCCATTCCACCGCCACCTCCTGCACCTCGCTCATGCGTATCATGGGAACGGGCGGCTCCGCTGCCGGTTCTTTCAGTGTGATTGTCTCCACTATATATTTGCGGTTTGGTATTTCCTCCCGGTGCTGCAACACTTCATTCCAGTCTTTCATAGCCGGGAGCAGACGCAGGACGGTCAAGTCCTCCGGCAGTTCAGAAGAAAGGCGGGTGCAGCCCTCGTTCCCGGCATTGTCATTATCCAGACACAGAAATATCCTGCGGATGTCCGGGCGTTCAGAAAGGAAATGCGTCAATGCTTTTCCAGCCACACCGCCCAGCGAAAGATAGCTGCGTTTCGTCCAGTCTTTGGGATAAAGGCAGATAAAGGACAGCATATCAATCGGGGCTTCAAAGACAAAGAGCTGGTCGCTGTCTCCTTGATAGCTGAAATTACAGGCTTTATCCGAACCGCTCACATCCTGCCGGAACTGATCGGCTGTTCCCCGGCAGTGTGCATATCTGGGAATACCGGGTGTACCTTGTGTTCCGCTGTCCCGTCCTACAAACACCACATTATGGTGGGTGTCCTCGTAAATATCCCCGGCGGCAACAAAGGTATCGACAATGCCCCGGTCAATCTTTCGTTCCTCTGTCAGATATTTTATCGCTTTTGTGTTGGTGGTATTGTGCAATGGGAGCCGGAAGTCAGGCGATGGGGCGGGGCAAGCGTCCGGCTTGCCTGCGCCTGCTTCGCCGGTCAACAGCTGCACCGCTTCCGGGAATGACTTGCCGTAAAACTCCATCACAAAATCCACCGGATAGCCGCCCCTGCTCTGGCTGTGCCGGAACCATTTATTTCCTCGTACTGTCAGGCTGTCATGGCATTTCCAGCGGTATTCCTTTCCGCTGCGTATGAGGGTTTCCCCTTGTGACCGTAAGAAATCTTCCATATTGGTCTGATTTGCCCGGTCTATCTGTTCCTGCGAATAATACAAAATCGTCTCACCTCCAAAATCATAATTCTATCTCGTGTTTCTTTCTCTGTATGTCCATTGGCTGTTCTCTGTGACGCAGTGCGGTATCTACAGCATTCTGTACCTGCCGAAGCCGTATGACTTCCTCCCGCAGCGGCTTGTGCTGTGGGGACAGCCCGGCATACTCTGCTTTTAATTGTGCATATTCCTGTTTCCATGCTTTCAGGGCAATGGGTTCTCCATCCAGCTTTTCTTTCAGAATACGGCGGGCGGCATAAAACAGCCGCAGGTCTGCGCCGTGGGCTTCTTCAAATTTTTCCCTCTGTTTCTTAAATTTGATAGTGTTCAGTTCCGTATGAACAGGCTTTAGACGCTGGTAATTTTCACCCTGCCGTATCAATTCCTCTAATTCTTTCATCCGGGCGGATTTTTCTTTCATGGAGCCGCCCAGCGTTTCAAATTCCCCGCTGACAGTGGAAAGACGTTCCTGCAAATCTTCCAGCGTAAACAGCTTGTTTTCTGTCAGATAATTGACCGCTTCCGCAAACTGTTTTAGGTTGCCGGTTCTGGCTTTATTGCTCCATGCCCCAGCATTTCGTTCATCATAATAAGCGATCAGCAGGTCGGCAAGGCTGGGTGTCTGGGGTTTGGAAAGTTCTTCTTTTACTTCTGCCATCCAGCCGAACAGGGCTTTGATTTTCTTGCGTACATCCTGCATGAGCCGGTTAGTGGCTTTAATCCAGCGGTTCAGTTCCCCTTTCTCGGTGCGGATGCCTTTTGCTTCCATCTGCCGGACGTTGGCTCCCTCATGGACAGTAGGTATCAGGTCAACCCCCTGCCGCACATAGGAGCGGTGGTCGATACGCACATCCAGCCCCTTTTCTTCAAATTTCCCATTGCATAACACGCTCCATGCTTCCCGCCAGCGTTCCAGCGTTTCCGGCTCGTGCCAGTCGGTGGTATGGACAGCGTTAAACACATAATCGCCGTTCTTATCCCGGACACGGTTTCCATCTTCATCAAGGATATATTCCCGCCGCTGTTTCTGTCCCCATGTACCATCAGGATTCAAGGGGCGCATGGTTGTCATTACATGGAAATGTGGGTTGGGGATACCGCCCTTTTCCTTGTCCGGGGTGTGAAAGGCAAGGTCGGCAATCATACCATTTGCCACAAACTGCTCCTGCACAAACTTCCTCGCCAGCTCTATATTTTCTTCCATCGTCAATTCATTCTGCATAGCAATGTCAAAAGAATAGGCAAGCTGGGCTTTGGGGTGCTTCTCACATTTCTCCACGGCGTTCCAGAGGGCTGCCCGGTCAAGATATTCTTCCGGGGCATGGGGCGGCAGCATGATTTCACAAGCAATCACACCGCCTTTTCTCGTGTAGTCGCTGACCTCTCCATAGTAGCTGCTGAAAAGACGTTCCCCGGAACGGTAGGCTGCGCTGGCAATGGCGCTCTGACCGGCACTTCGTTTAATCTGGTCGATTGAAAAATGATAAAGTGCTATCCTTAGTCACCGCCTTTCTCCTGCGCTGTACTCCGGCTGTGGCTCTCCATAGCGGACTGGATGAGCTGTACCGATTGCGGCAGGTGCAGGAGATTATCCATCAGGGAATAAAATTCTGTTTCGGTCAGCTCCTTTGTCTGTGGCACAATGCTCTCAATGGCTGCCCCGTGGGTAATCAGCCGGTGCGTCCGCTGTTTCCGGGAGCCGCTTTCCAGATATGCCTGCCGGTTTTTCAAACGCTGCATTTTCCGTTTTTCCTGTTCCAGCAGGACGGTGGTTTTTTCATATTCTCTTTTTAACTGTTCTAAAGATTTTCCCATGTTCTCACATCCTTTCTTTCAGATAAAAATAGTGTCTTCGACACTTCAACTCCCCTGCCCCTCAATCATGAGGGATAGGGGTTTCTTTTTGCTTCATTTTGCTTCATAATGGTCTTATGAATATCTTACAAAAAATTTTTATCGAACATTATGAAGAAATGATTTATCTTCAACATCCTCGTGATGCTATTGTTGAGAATGTAGAAAAAATGATTCATTGTGGCGATCCATCTTATGGTGGCGCCATGTATATTTGTCCCAATTGTGGTAATTTCAAATTTACTGCTTTTCGTTGTCATTCTCGCTTCTGTCCAACTTGTGGTAACATGTATTCCATTGACAGAACTACTGCTATGTCTTTTAAGATTATTGATGTACAACATCGGCATTGTGTTTTTACCATTGATGATTCTTTGCGGCCTTTTTTTCTTAAAGACCGTTCTCTTCTTAACTGCCTTTTTTCGGCAGTCAACAGCGTGATTTCTCGTATGTTCCATAAAGAAAATAAATCTGAATTATTTACTCCTGGATTTATTTGCGTCCTTCATACCTTTGGCAGAGATTTAAAATGGAATCCTCACATTCACTGCCTTGTTTCTGAAGGTGGTGTTGGTAATACTCTTTCCTGGCGACACTTCAAACATTTTAACTATCATTTTTTACGTGATGCGTTCCAAACTGCTCTTTTAAATGAACTCCATCAAAAAATAGGTCCAGCTTTCAAAAAAGTAAAATCTGCTATCTATGCAAAAGATAAAAATGGTTTTTATGTTCGCGCCATGCCTAACAAGTGTAATCCTTCTCAGGTTATCAAATATATCGGTCGTTATCTTGGCAGACCTGTTATTGCTACTTCTCGCATTGATTCTTACGATGGTGATTTTGTCACCTTCCATTACAACCGTCATGAAGACAATAAACTTATTACAGAAACTGTTCCTGTTTTGGAATTCATTGACCGCTTAACACAACACATCCCTGAAAAACATTTTAAAATGATTCGCTATTATGGTATTTACGCTCGTCACCGTAATTCTGACAATTTTTTACGAAAAGCCATTTCCAGAGAAAAACATAACTTTTTTCTTTCACTCAATAGGTGGCGTGATTCAATCTTACATTCTTTTGGTTACGATCCTTTAAAATGTCCGAACTGTGGAAAAACCATGCTATTTTTAGAACTATATTTTAATCATAATCCTGTTCCTTTGCATGAATTATACGAAAAGGCTATGCAAAAACATAGATGTCGTTCGCCTGCCTCGTTTTCATATCTTCCAAAACCTCTTTTCTCATGATAAACTCAATATATCTTAAGAACGGAGGCCACACTATGAAACGTATAACAGAAGCAGAACTCGCAAAGGAACTAAGGGAACAGTACATTAAAAATCCACCGGAAGGTATGACTTCTAAAGAAGTCCATGACATGAGTGACGACGAACTTCTGGATATGGATTATTTCTTACATGAATTTGATAACCTTGATGATGACGATTTTGGTGAAGAGGGCTTTTACATCTTTTAATCCAAACCGTCTGATTCACTATGCCCGCTTTTGAGCGGGCTATTTTAGTCCCCAAGTTCTCCGAAAGGAGAACTTTCCTATAAAGTAAAGAAAGACCATCCGCAGACGGTCAGTGTGTCGGTACTTCTATAAAACCCGATGAAAAGGGAAAGACGCAAAGCGGATTTCTCTTTTCGGCGGGTACACAGGGGATAGCCGCTTTAGCGGCGCAAGGGAGCGCGGGTCTCCAGTGGAGACCTCAAAGTGCGAAGCGCTTTGAAGCGCCGACCGAGTCGGCAGACGAGAGAGCCACCTTGTCGGAGCGAAGCGAACGCAGACTTCCTCTGACTGCAAAAGCTGGCGGTCAGGGAAGCAGCTCCGCAGGACGCACGATACGGGTCTGAAAGACCTGTATAGAAGTGCGCCCTTAGTTCCTAAGGGATTTTTGGCTTCCTGCGCTTCCCCTGCAAAAAATCAATCCTTTTCCCGGTCAGCCTTTCTCGCTGAACGCTTGGAAAGATACTTCGGGCAGTCAACCACAACCACCCGGAAGCTCTGTTTACATTGGTGCTGGCATTTCCGGCACAGTTCGTTGTAAGTGATACGGGTGCGGTCATTTAAGAAGAAAGACCATTCCAGCCGCCGCTTGTTGCTCATTCTCGCCATAACCGGCTCCTTTCTCCGTTTCTATCCGCTGTACGCAGATAGGCGGGTTTGGTGTAGCGTTTCGGTATCATTTTCAAGGTTTTTTCCCTCTGTATGCGCCTTTGGGAAAGGCGGCAGTATTGCAGATAGGAAATGATACTTTCCATTTATTTGTTGCTTTTCGGTACGGTCTCGGAGCCTTTTGCCATCCATTCAAAAAAAGCAATCTTGCTGACCTTGATAAGTCTGCCCCTGCGGAACGCTGGGAAGCCGGGGGTGTGTACCAGCTCATATGCGCTCACTCTTGAAATTCCCATAATCCGCTGGATGTCTGCCACATCCAGAACCAGCGGTAAATCGTCATAGCTGCTCAATCTTTTTTTATCGTTCATTCTGTTCCTCCCATAAATCAAATAAGTTAAAATGCTTCCTGCTGCCGTTCTCCCCAAAAGCCGTTATCCTAAAAGCTACATCTCTGTAACTGCCCCATTCCTGTGGCGTTTCCCGGCATTGGTGCGCTGGATGCGTCACTTCTCCTGCCGGTCATATCCCTTTTGGACGGTCATTCACTTGTC
>OJQY01000126.1_pt1 | contig 59585 bp, 57 predicted proteins | sample 1599091 | NCBI WGS metagenome assembly OJQY01 (sample SAMN03922524, study PRJEB24848) | human gut metagenome | isolation source: stool sample | host: Homo sapiens | place: Germany | collected 2010-02 | reverse complement strand
CCTTTCTGCCTTCTAGCGAATTTCCTAAACAGTAACTTTCGCTATCTTCTTCTGCATATCGAGCGCGTCTTTCATATTGATTTCTCCGTTTCCATCAAAATCATAAAGCAAAAGCATAAAAGGATCTTCTGTAACCCAAATTTTTGCAAGGCGTTTCTGCACAGTTAAAACATCGCTTATTTCTACTTTTCCATTCCTGTCTAAATCCCCTGGCTGGTAAACTTTCGGATAAGGAGTCCCAGGATGAGGTTGACTGCACCACTGCGCTATTTCGTCTACATTTATCACTCCCGCGTTATGCGCATCTTTTAAAGTGAAAACCTGCCCATTTTTCTCCGTGTATATCCCAATTTCATATGGATAATGATAATTTAACGAAAAAAATATGTGATTTCCTATCCGTTCATAAGACCAGGCAGGCTGCCCTAAATCTTGCGAAAACACAGCCCAACCGTTAGAGTAGAGCATGAATGAAATTTTTTCATTGCTATTAGGCCATCCATGTTCATCCAAATATGCATTAAACTTCCTCTGCAGTGCCTCCATATCCGGCTGCGTCGGTTCCTCCGCGCTTGCCGCCGCTACGCAAGAGAAAGCAAGCAGCAAAACCGCCAGCATCATACAAAGTAATTTTTTTATCTTTTTCATAATCAAGCCCTTCTTTCGTCGTTTTACAAAGTTATATTTATGTACAATACGGAAATTTTATCCAATCCGCATTATTATTATAGCAATAAATAAAGTTTTTGTAAATAAAAATACCCTGTTTTTTCAAGAAACAGGGCGGAAAAATTATTCTAAATTTATATTTATTTTTATTAGACAAGCACGCTCAAGCAGCAACTTTCGCGATTTTTTTCTGCATGTCCAGAACGTCATTCACATTAATTTTCCCGTTGCTGTCAAAATCATAAAATGCCAAATCAATAAATTCAATTATCACATCTTGTTTTGCAATTACTTTTTGTACTTTTAATACATCGCTTACTGAAACTGTACCGTCTAAGTCTATATCTCCGGGAAAATAAACTTCAATATGGGAATGCTCTGTTTTTCCGGCTAATTCATCCAAATTAAATGTTCCCGTTTCATATGTATCCTTTAACGTGTAAACTTTCCCGCCTTTCTCTGCGTACAAGCCAATTTTATAAGGGTGGCAATATGAAGACTGCACAAACACATATTTTCCTATACGCTCCGATACATATGCCGGTTCTATTGCACCCGCTGTTCCATAAAAAACAGTCCAGCCGTTAATTTCAGCAATATATTCTACAGTCGAGTCCTCTATACCGTTAAATTCATGCGCTGCCCCCTGTTCGTCCAAATACGCAATAAACTTTTGATGCAATTCCTCCATATCCGGCCCTGCCGGTTCCTCCGCGCTTACCGCCGCTACGCAAGAGAAAGCAAGCAGCAAAACCGCCAGCATGATACACAGTAATTTTTTTATCTTTTTCATAACCAAGCCCCTCTTTCGTCGTTTAAAACTTTATTTGTGTCAGACAAAAATATTATTATAATTCAATAATAATTATAACTTATAAAAGCTTTTTTGTAAATAAAAATACCCTATCTTTTTGAAGCAGGGTAAAGTTATCATTTTAGTCATTATATAATTTTTATGTTTTAAATTAATACCGCAGATTAAAACCCGCAGTACAACAAAAAAAGGAGGGTGTCCCCTCCTTTCATAATACACGCCTAACTTTTTAAAAAAACAGCTTTTTCAAGTCCTCCAAATTATACGGTGTTTGCTGGTAAACGTAGTAGTTGAGCCAGTTTGTATAGAGCAAAGACGCGTGCCCGCGCCAGTTCATCGGCGGGGTAGCGGACGGGTCGCCGTCAGGGAAATAGTTGTACGGAACCTGCGGGTTGCTCCCCTTCTTCTGGTCGCGGAAGTATTCCGTCGCAAGGGTGTTCCTGTCGTATTCCGCATGGCCCAAAATAAAAAACTGCCTGCCGTCCTTATTACAAATTACGGCCACGCCCGCCATCCTGGAGGTCGCCAGTACCTCAAGCTCATCGTGCTGCTCTATGTCCTCGCGCCATACGCCCGTATAGCGCGAATGCGGCATGGGAAACCGGTCGTCAAACCCGCGCATAAGCGGATGGCTCGGGTTTAAAACCCTGTGGCTGTATATTCCGCTGAGCTTTTCTCCCAGTTCGCGCTTCGGAACTCCAAAATGATAATAAAGCCCCGCCTGCGCGCCCCAGCAGATATGGAACGTGGAATAGACGTTCTTTTTTCCCCATTCCATAATGGAGCACAGCTCTTCCCAGTAGTCGACCTGCTCAAAATCGAGCAGCTCCACCGGCGCGCCGGTAATAATCATGCCGTCATAGCTGTTATTTTTAATTTCGTCAAACGTTTTATAGAACGTTGTGAGATGACGCTGCGACGTGTTTTTCGACACGTGGCTTGCCATCTGCAAAAGCTCGATGTCCACCTGAAGGGGGCTGTTTCCGAGCAAACGCAGCAGCTGCGTCTCGGTCTCTACCTTGGTGGGCATCAGGTTGACAATCACGATTTTCAAGGGGCGGATATCCTGCGTCAGCGCCCGCTGGTCCGACATGACGAAAATGTTCTCCGATTCTAAAATTTTCCTTGCGGGCAGGTCGTCTTTAATCCTGATAGGCATCCGCGGCACCCCTTTCTATTATATATAGGACTCGCTTTCTTTTATCAATATGCCTTGCCCCAGTAGAGCATGCTTTTCGCGGGCTTTCCGCAGCAAACGCAGGTGTCAGACAGATTCTCCTGCTCAAACGGGATACAGCGCGAGCCTACGCCCGTTTTTTCCTTTACGGTATCCTCGCACGCCTCGTCGCCGCACCACATTGCTTTGATGAAGCCGTCGCCCTTTTCCTCGAGCGTTTTCGTAATCTCATCCATCGAGGTACAAGCGTATGTTTTGTTTTCCCTGTTCTCAAGCGCCTTTTGGTAAATGCCGTCGTGTACCTCTTTGAGCTTCGCCTCGACCGCTGCTTCCAGCTCATCGAGCGATACGACCGTTTTCTCACGGTTGTGGCGCGTTACGAGCACACACTGGTTGTTTTCAATGTCGCGCGGGCCAAGCTCAATACGAACCGGCACGCCCTTCATCTCATACTCAGAAAACTTCCAGCCCGGGCTGTTGTCGCTGTCGTCCACCTTTACGCGTACAGATTTTTCAAGCCTTTCCTTAAGCTCCGCCGCTTTTTCCAGTACGCCGCCCTTATGCTGGGCAATCGGGATAATAACCGCCTGAATGGGGGCAACCGCCGGCGGAAGCACCAGGCCGCTGTCGTCGCCGTGCGTCATGATGACGGCGCCGATGAGCCTTGTCGTCACGCCCCAGGAGGTCTGGAACGGATGCACCTGCTTATTTTCTTTGTCCGTATAGGTAATATCGAACGCCTTTGCAAAGCCGTCGCCGAAATAGTGGGACGTACCGGCCTGCAGCGCCTTACCGTCGTGCATGAGCGCTTCAATGGCATAGGTCGCCTCCGCGCCCGCAAATTTGTCGCTGTCCGTCTTTCTGCCCTTTACAACCGGCATACAAAGCGAATTTTCACAGAAATCGGCATAAACGTTCAGCATGCGCTCCGTTTCTTCCACCGCTTCTTCCGAGGTCGCGTGAATCGTGTGGCCCTCCTGCCAGAGAAATTCCCTGCTGCGCAGGAAGGGGCGCGTCGTCTTTTCCCAGCGCACGACGCTGACCCACTGGTTATAGAGCTTGGGCAAATCGCGCCAGCTTTGGATAATATTCGCGTAATGCTCACAAAAAAGCGTTTCAGAGGTCGGACGCACACACAGCCGGTCCTCCAGCTTTTCCTCGCCGCCGTGCGTTACCCAGGCAACCTCAGGCGCAAAGCCCTCTACATGGTCTTTTTCCTTCTGGAGAAGGCTCTCGGGAATGAACATCGGCATGCACACGTTTTCGTGGCCCGTCGCCTTGAACATGCCGTCGAGGATGCGCTGGATGTTCTCCCAAATCGCATAGCCGTACGGGCGAATCACCATACAGCCCTTTACGCTCGTATATTCAATCAGCTCCGCTTTTTTTACAATGTCCGTATACCATTTGGCAAAATCCTCGTCCATCGGGGTAATTGCCTCAACCAATTTCTTATCCGCCATATTGTACGCGCCCTTTCCCTGTAGCATTTTTCAGAAAACGCCATAATATTTGTATTATACCGAATGCGCCCTGCTTTTTCAATATCTAAATTCTATACCAAAGAGGAACGCGCCTTGTCAAAACGGGCAATTGACGATGTTGGTTACGATACCTGCTTCTGTTATGTCTAGAATTCCATAGGTCGCGTATGCCCCATGCAGGCTGCCCGGGTTCATAACGTACAGCCCGTCGTCGTAGTCGGTCATCGCGTTGTGCGTATGCCCGAACAGCAGGATGTCGGCTTTTTGCTCCCTCGCGGCCATATATGCGCTGTAATAGCCCATCTTAACCTGATAAAGATGGCCGTGGGTCGCAAATATCCTTTTCCCCGCTATCTGCAGCGTCTGCACTGCCGGCAAATCAGAGCCCCAGTCACCGTTGCCGCGCACACGCACAATCATTTTTTCGGGAAAATCCGTTACAAGCTGCATCGACTGCTGTTCCCCGTCACCCAGGTGAATGACAATCTCCGCCTTCGGCTGCGCCGTCACAACCCGCTGCAGGGTAAAATAGTCTCCGTGCGTATCTGAGACGACAAGAATCCTCATAATCGTTCTCCTTTGAAAGTATAAATAAAAAACGGCCGGCATAAGTATATGCTGTAGCCTTATTTTTTGAACAGGTGGTGTTTTTATGCCAAACAAAGACAACAATGAAAATCTGCAGGACCTCATCAATACGGCGTCACAGCGGCTCGGCACGACGCCGGAGAATTTAAAGCAGGCAAGCCAGCAGGGTAACGTACAGAATCTTTTAAACCAGCTCGACGGCGAGCAGGCAAAAAAAGTCCAGCAAATATTGAACGATAAGGAAGCCTCGCAAAAGCTTCTCAACTCACCCCAGGCGCAGGCGCTTTTAAAAAAGCTGATGGGCGGCGGCAAGTAAACCTATCTTGTATTGACGCAGTATGGAATGCGGGAATCGCCGAAGGAGTGATACAATGGACGATTTGACAGATAAGATATCAAAGATGCTCAGCGACCCGGAAACCATGGAGCAAATCAAAGGGCTCGCCGGTATGCTCGGACAGAATAATTCGTCGCAGGAACCCTCCGGCGCACTTCCCGCGGCTGCTTCCACAGAGCAGGGCGCTTCGGAAAACAGCAAGGGCGGCGGACTCGATTTGTCCGCCCTGTCCGGCCTTTTGTCGGGTGCCGCGGGCGAAAAAAAGGGCGGCGGGCCTGACCTATCCGCCCTGTCCGGCCTTTTGTCGGGCGCCGCAGGCGAAAAAAAGAGCGGCGGGCCTGACCTGTCTGCCCTGTCCGGCCTTTTGTCGGGCGCCGCAGGCGGGAAAAAAGGCGGCGGGCTGCTGGGGGCGGGCGATCTGCTTTCCGGCCTGTCAGGAGATACGCTACAGTCGATTATGCGGATTCTCCCCATGCTCAGCGAGGTAAACAAAGAAGACGACACCTCGCGTCTGCTCAATGCCCTGCGCCCGTTTTTAGGGCCTGACCGGCGCAAAAAGCTCGATGAATCCGCAAAAATGCTACATATGATGAAGCTGCTTCCCCTGCTCAAGGGATTGCAGCTTTAGAGGTGATTGGTGTGAGAGAGCAGTCCGGCGATATGGACCGTATCCAGCAGGACGCCATGCGGCGTATGCAGGAGATGCAGGCGCGCGCAAAAAACCAGCCGCCGCGCGCGGGGCAGCAAAATACACAGCAGGGGAACATGGGGCACAGCCCTCATAATCCGCAGGCGCCGCAAAGAAGCGCACAGCACGGCGTCGCTCCTCCTTTACAAAGAGAAACTCCTCCGGTAAAAACGCCGGAGGAAAAAAAGCCCGTGGTGGCAGCGCATACGCATAACGACCTGCTCGGCAGCTTATTCGAGGACAAGGAGCGCAGCCTGATTTTAATTCTTATCCTTATTCTGTCGAGTGAAAAAGCCGACAGCAGCCTCATCCTTGCGCTGATGTACCTAATTATTTAGGTCAACGGATTTGTCCGTCGCCTTTGATGATGTATTTCATGGAGGTCAGCTCATTGAGGCCCATCGGCCCCCTTGCGTGCAGTTTTTGGGTTGAAATGCCGATTTCAGCGCCCAGCCCGAACTGCGCGCCGTCTGTAAAGCGCGTGGAGGAATTCACATAAACGGCGGCGCTGTCCACGCGCGCCGTAAACTCACGGGAAGCGCGGTAATCGCTTGTGATGATGCACTCGCTGTGCCCGCTGGAATATTTCGCGATGTGGTCGATTGCCTCGTCCATGCTGTCCACTACTTTTACGGCAAGGATAAAATCGAGGTACTCCTTATACCAGTCGTCCTCCGACGCGGGAACGACGCTGTCCCCGAGAATTTTTCTCGTCCTTTCACAGCCGCGCAGCTCCACCTGCTTTTCGTCTAGCCTTGCCTTAATTTGGGGCAGGGCTTTTTCCGCAATGTCTTTGTGGAGCAGAATGGTTTCAATCGCGTTGCATACCGACGGGCGCGAGGTTTTCGCGTTATAAATAATGTCCGCCGCCATTTTAAGCTCGGCAGATTTGTCTACATATACATGGCAGTTGCCGACGCCCGTTTCAATTACGGGCACATGCGCGTTTTCAACGACCGCCTTAATCAGGCCCGCGCCCCCTCTTGGAATCAGCACATCGAGGTAATCGGTCAGCCCCATCATTTCAACGGATGACTGGCGGGTCGTGTCCTGGACAAGCTGGATGCAATCCTCGGGAAGCTCCGCTTCCTTTACCGCCGCGCGCATCACCTGGGCAATGCGCCGGTTAGAATGAATGGCCTCCTTACCCCCGCGCAGAATCACGGCATTTCCGGATTTCAGGCAGAGCGCGGCGGCGTCCGCCGTTACGTTCGGGCGCGCTTCAAAGATAATACCGATAACGCCCAGCGGAACGCGCACCTTCGTGACCTCCAGGCCGTTTTCAAGCGTACCGCCGCTTAAAACCGTTCCAATCGGGTCGGGTAAGGCGGCTACCTCCAGCACGCCGTTTGCCATACTCTCCACGCGTTCCGGCGTCAGGCGAAGCCTGTCGAGCAGTGACTGGGTGAGTCCCGCAGCCTTACCGTTTTCAATATCCTTATCGTTTTCCTCACGGATACCCGCACTGTTTTCCATTAGAGCAGCGGCGATTTTCTGCAATGCAAGGTTCTTTTTCTCTCCCGCTATGCTCAAAACGCGCGCGGCCTCCTTTGCGTTTTGCCCCATCTGTTCCAGTACCGTCATATCGCTCTTCCTTTCCAAAGGGTTTTTCTTATTTTTGTGCCAAAAACCTGGTGCCGACCGGCTTCTCTTCCAAAAGCTTATACAGGTTTTCCGGGTCTTCGCCGTTTATCACGCAGCACTCGATTCCAGCGGCTGTCGCGACCTGTGCAGCAAGCAGCTTTGTTCGCATACCTCCCGTTCCACGGTTAGAGCCGGTTCCCTCTGCCATTTGCTTAATCGTATCGTCTATCCGCTCCACCAGCGGGATAAGCTTTGCGTCTGGATGTGTTTTCGGGTTTTTGTCGAACAGGCCTTCAATATCGGTCAGGATAACGAGCCTGTCTGCTGAAATGATTTCCGCGACGATTGCGGAGAGCATATCGTTGTCTCCGAAATTTTCGCCGTCCAGCTCGTCGATGGCTACGGTATCGTTTTCGTTGACAATCGGGATAATCCCCATTTCCAGCAGCGTATGAAACGTATTGATAACGTTTTCCTTCGTATGTCCGTTTTCCACGATATTCCTTGTCAGGAGCACCTGCGCCACCGTATGGTTGTATTCGCCGAAAAATTTATCGTACATGAACATCAGCTCACACTGCCCGACGGCCGCGAGCGCCTGTTTTTTCCTTGTTTCCGAGGGCCGCGTTTTGAGCCCAAGCTTACCGATGCCAACTCCGATTGCTCCAGAGCTTACGAGCACGACGTCACAGCCGGAATTCTGCAGGTTGCACAGCACCTTGCAGAGCTGTTCGAGCCTGCGCAGGTTGAGCCTGCCGCTTTCATATGTAAGGGTCGAGGTGCCGACCTTCACTACTATTTTATGACAAGACATAGAATAACCTTCTCCCACGGTCAATAGTTTTTACGTACCCCCTGCGCGTCCAGCCCTTCGAGAAGCTTAAACGGCTAATCAATCAGCTCGGTTACGGCCGTGCGTTCCTTTTCAAAAAAAGAAAACGATGTCCGTACCCTTGCCAGTATTCCCGTTCCGTACAGCCGTAAACTCCCAGGCCCTGCGCTTCGCATAGATAATCCTGTGCCTGCCGTCCGCCGTGAACTGGGTAACATGCACGGAAATGAGCTAGCATACCGCGTTAGGAAATCGGCCTACAGAAACAGCGCCGCAGTATTTCATCTGCAAATGCCGCAATTTCACTCTTCTCCATTTGTTATGGTATGCGAACTCCTTTTAGTGCGTTCGGAAAGGCTGCTTTGAAAATCCTACCGCAATAACAGCGGCCCGGCTGTCCAGTCTGTAAACCGGCTTCGTTCCCGATTATAACACAGCCGCCGTCATACTTACAGCGTTTTCTGTAAAATATCAGCCTTCCTCGTTAAAACGCGCGAGAAACGCTTTTGTCCGGTCGTTCTGGGTATTTCCGAAAAGCTCCTGCGGCGTTCCGCTTTCGACAATTACGCCGTCATCCATAAAAATAACCCGGTCGGCGACATTGCGCGCAAACGCCATTTCATGCGTAACGACGACCATCGTCATCCTTTCGGCAGCGAGTGAACGGATTACCCTTAAAATTTCGCCGGTCAGCTCCGGGTCGAGCGCTGAGGTCGGCTCGTCGAACAGCAAAAGCTGCGGTTTGAGCGCAAGCGCGCGCGCAATCGAAACGCGCTGCTGCTGCCCGCCTGAAAGCTGGTGCGGGTAGGCGTCCGCCCTGTCGCGCAGGCCCATTTTGCCGAGCAGCTCATACGCCGCTTTTTCCGCTTCGTCCTTCGGCGTTTTTAACACGGTTACCGCCGCCTCCGTAATATTGCGCAAAACGGAAAAATGCGGGAATAAATTGAAGTTTTGGAATACCAATCCCAGGTTCAGGCCAATGCGGACGCAGGTTTTTTTATCGGCATACTGCGCCTTTCCATTCTCGCCGGTTTTCACAAGCGTCTCGCCGCAAATGACGATTTCGCCGCTGTCGATGGTTTCGAGCTGTGTAATGCAGCGCAGGAGCGTGCTCTTTCCTGAGCCGGACGGCCCGATAATCGCAAGCACCTCGCCCTCGTTTACATCGACCGAAATATCTTTGAGCACCTCAGTTTTTCCGAAGTCCTTCTTTATATTGTTTGCGCTGAGAATTTTCATCGTGCTTCTCCCTTCACATAAATCCTGTACGCCTTCTTATTTATAATAGCTGAGCTTTTTCTCCGCGGCGGAGAAGAAAAGCGTAACCACGCCGTTCATAATCAGGTAGAACAGCGCCGCGACAATATACGGTACAACGCTTACCGAAGAATTCGCGAACATCTTCGTAATGTTCATGAGCTCCACGACAGAGATGGTCAGCGCCAAAGAAGTATCCTTGACGAGCGTAATGAACTCGTTGCCCATGGGCGGCAGAATCCGCTTGACGACCTGCGGCAGCACGATTTTGAAAAAGGTCTGTCCGCGAGTAAAGCCCAGCACCCGTGACGCTTCATACTGCCCCTGCGATATGCTTTCGATTCCGCCGCGGTAAATCTCAGCAAAATAGGCCGCGTAATTCAATGAAAACGCGATGATACACGCCGTAAACCGGTCGAACACAATGCCAATGAGCGGCATTCCGAAAAAAACAAACATCAGCTGGAGCATCAGCGGCGTTCCGCGCATGACAAGCAGGTAAAGCTGTACCGGGTAACGAATAATCTTATATTTCGACATCCTGCCAAACGAAACAATCAGGCCAAGCGGCAAAGAAAACAGCAGCGTCAGCAAAAAAATCAATACCGTAAACTGGGTTCCCTTGAGCATTTCCTGTAATAAGAGCTGAAAATTCATACGGATTCCCCTTTATGTAAAATGTAAGACGTACGTATCAATCCAAGTGTACAGAATCGCTATGCACTTGAATTGCCCCGCAAGCCTGCGGAAAGATAATAAGGGCGGACGTTTCGTCCGCCCTTAAGCATTCCAGATGCAGCTTTATTCAACCGTTGTAATATCCTTTTCAAACCATTTGTTTGAAATTTCAGCAAGCGTTCCGTCCGCCTTCATCTCTTCCAGGGCGGCATAAACCTTTTCCATCAGTGCGGTATCGCCTTTGCGGAAGCCAATGACATAATCCTCGGCCGCAAGGGAGGCGTTTTCGCCCTTATCATCCTGGACGATCTGATAGACGCCTGGTTCGTTTTGCAGGTAATAGCGCGCGACGACCTCGTCGATGGCGACAACCTGAATCGTGTTGTTCTTAAGCTCCATAAGCGCCGAGGTATAGTTTTCAATACCGACCACTTCACCGAGCGTAGACTTAAACGCTTCATTTTTATTCAGTGCCGATTCCGCCGAGCTGTCCTTCTGAACGCCGAGCGTTGTTCCCTTAAGGGACTCCATCGTGCTGTAATCGGAACTTTTGAGTGTCAGCAGGTACTGCTCATTTTTCATATACGGCTTGGATACGAGCATCGACTTGGCGCGTTCCTCCGTATAGCTCATGCCGTTCCATACGCAATCGATATTTCCGCCGTCAAGCTCCATCTGCTTGTTGTCCCAATTAATCGGCTGTGCGACAAATTCTACGCCGAGCCGCTTACATGCTTCTTTTGCCACGTCGATGTCAAAACCGATAACATCACCCGTCTCGGTATCCTTAAAACCCATCGGCGGGAATTCCGCGTCAAGCCCGAGGACAAATTTTCCGGCATCCTTTACCTTTGTCCAGGACTCGTCCTTTTCCTGGGCGGACGTTCCGCTGTCTGAACCCGCGCCGCCGTTTTGGGAAGGCGCGCTGCTTTCTCCGCCGCCGGAACAGCCCGCGGCAATCACCGCCATCATTGCTGCGGCAAGCAAAACCGCAATAATCTTCTTCATAAAATTTCCTCCGAATTCTTTTTTTGCCGGGCCTTTTTGCGGCCTGGCCGACAAGCAAAATTTTATCATATTAATAAAGTGAAGTAAATAGGCAAATTCGACAAACGCTTACAACTAAATAAAAACTGCTACGATATGTAAACGATAAGCAAAATTTATGCTTATTTTATTGCAATCTATGTTCGCAACGATTCTAATATATTTTCACAATTTTTTTAAAACATTGAATATTTTTTTATTTGTATTATAATAAAAGTTAGAAGCAACTAGGGAGGTGGTTCCAACGGGCTTTTGATTGATGGTAAAAATTCATGACGGCCACAAATACATATAAACTCTCAAAAAGGAGAACGAGTATGAACAAAAAGATATTGTCTTTTATACTGGCGGTATCCATGCTTTGCAGTATGGGAATTATACAGTTAAATGTTTATGCTGAAACTGAAAGCGGGACAGAATTCCATACAGACCAAAACGGCACAATCCTTACAGATGAACCAATAGTCACAGAAACGTATTACTCTGAGGTCTATAAACAATATCTAAAAGATAAAGAAAACGGCGAATTGGAAAAATACGGCGGCGCTGTGCCCGATTCGGGCTATAAGCTCCGGCGTGAAGACATAAAAGCCGTTAAAACAAAAAGCGCTTTCTCCCTGCCCCCGGTTTACGACCCTCGTATAACCGGTATGACGACTCCTGTAAAAGACCAGGGCACCAGAGGCCTGTGCTGGTCTTTTGCGGCCTGTGCCAATCTGGAAACGGCAGCTAAGTATGAATTCAATAAAGAATTTGATTTTTCAGAAAACTTTTATAATTACCTGTTCGCATCCGATGCACTGGGGCCGGACACGGTAAATCCTTACATGCCAACCGGTCGAAAGCTCGAGGACGAAGGAGTGACCAGATATGTTCAAACACAATACTCTGGAATCATTGGGCGCGGACCTATTTTAGAGAATCAGTTTCCTTATTCTATTACCGGGTATTTGCCAGATTTAACCCTTCTGGAACAGGAACCTGCCTATTATATTTATAATTATGATAGTAAGAAAGGCTATGACTATCGTTTAGATATCTCTGAGGCACAAGGACGTATTGCCGAAATTAAAAATATGGTTTATCAAGACCATTCAGCCACTATAGATATAATATACAACTCCAAATATTGTAATCATTCTACCGGTGCGTTATATTATCCTAAACAGGCTGGGGAAACCCTTGGGGATCATCGCGTCTGTATTGTAGGATGGGACGATAATTACAGCCGGGAAAATTTTTTAGAATCCTGCCGTCCAGACAGCAACGGTGCCTTTATTGTAAAAAACAGCTGGGGGACTAAATATGGCGACAGGGGGTATTATTACCTGTCGTATCAGGATGACCGTGTCTTTCAGTCGGATATTTTTTCTGTATCTGATATTTCTGAAACACAGCGTTATGATAATCTATATTACTACACAGAATTCACTCCGTATGAACGTATTGTTATGAATACAGGAGATGTTTGGTGCGCAAACGTCTATGACATTACTTCTAAAAATCAGGTTCTTAACGCAGTTGGAATTGCAACTTTATTTAAAAATACTGAGCTTGAAATATATGTAAACCCAAACAGCGGCATGCTCAATCCTGACAACCTTCAGCTTGTTTACAGCGGTGTAAAACAGGAACCCGGCTATGAAACAATTGAGTTGCAAGACACTTTGGCGCTTCCAGACAAGGGTAAGTTTGCTATAGCGGTACGAATTATCTCGGACGATTTCAGTCTAAAAGACCGTAAGTTTATTCCAACAGGCGGTTGGCATACCAATGCCGGGCAAAGCTATTTATCCTTTGACGCGCAGACCTGGACAGACACCTCCGCACAACAGATAGGCTATAATTTCTTTATCAACGCTTATACCAATGATAAAGGCAACAGCCTTTGGGTTCGCTTTCGCACGCCGAATAATTGGGGAAGCCGCACCAATATTACACTACAAAACGCTGGAAAATACAGTGGTAAGACCTACCCCATGACATATGTCTCCGCGGGCTTGTATGAGTACAGAAACAATAACCTTTTTCGCGCTGATTTTGTCATCGACGATGGAGCCAGCGGGCATATGACGAGTTCCCTGTGTGCCAAGGGCAACGTTACAGTAGAAAACAATACAGTAACGCCGGAATTGCACCCCATGCTTGTTGAATTTAAAAAACCGGAAAGCTGGGGGGAGAAAATCAGGATATACTACTACAGTAACGATAGCCAGGAAACAGAGCACGCCCCATGGCCTGGAGACGTCATGAACGCCCGGGCGGACGGATGGTATACATATGAAATCAAAGATATGAATAACGTGCGTATTATTTTCACCGACGGTCAGAAACAATTTCCCGGTCTGCTTCAGCCAGGTATTCCGCTTGAAAGGGGGCGGAACCTTATTTGGCAGAATTACAGCTATGCATACGACGATGGCAGCCCATTCCAGTTTCACTTTTATCCTGACAGCGCCAGTTGGGGACAACAGGCAGTCCTGCGCATTGCAAATGGGCCAACACAAACTACTGTAACGCTGCAAAAGACAAGCGACGGCTACTTCGAGTATATTTCCCCAAGTATCAACCGCGCACTGGTCACCATCAGCAATGGAGGAAGCCAATCTACCAATTCACTTCTTCTGGGCGGAGCTCTGACAATGAAGGGGAATGACTTCGTCATCCGGCCCGATAAAACAAGCACCATTACCTTTAAACCGCCTGCAGAATGGCAAAATGCGCAGACCGTATACCTTTATTATTATACGGACAACGCCCGCGCTCTAACGCTGTACGACTGGCCGGGTATTCCCATGGAACCGGACGGCAGCGGCAGATTCAATGCTAATATTTCGGACTTAGGCGATGTTCGCGTAGTTTTCAGTGACGGTGGCAAACATCAGCTTCCAGCGTTCAATCAGCCCGGGATCAAGGTGAAGTCCGGTCAACATTTAATTAACGAGAATAAAACCAATTTTTATGAAGACGGAACCCCTTTGAGCGTGTACTTTGTTCCAGGCGATGACTGGGGTGAAAACGCCGTCATTACACTTCGTTATATGCTAAACGGAAAGGAACATTCCATGGTAACTCCCATGTCCCTCAACCAAGACGGCATCTATATAAAAGACTATTCGGCTGTCAAATGTTCCACCGGAACTGTTTCTATCCGAGATTCTGCCGGTCATTCCACCAATGAGTTCCTGATAACAGGCCCTGTTACAATTTCTTACATAAAAAGCATAGCAGTACAAAGACCCAAGGAACCCCTGCACGTTGTCTTTGAAAAACCAGAAGGCTGGGGCGATAACGTGTACATTTATTATTATGCAAATGACGACAGTTACGCGTCTACTATTATGTGGCCCGGAAAACGAATGCAGAAAACAACTGAAGGGAAATATACTTATGACATAACCGACATGAAATTTGCCCGCGCCATCTTTACCGACGGAACGAACCGCTATCCCGCGGGATCAAATGGTATTCCAATTAATGACGAAGGTTCCACTTCTATTAAAGGAAGATGACCACAGTCTATGTAAAAAACAATTCATTAAAAAGCCCCTCCGAATTCGGAGGGGCCTTTCTTTTCGCACCGTTAAAACTCTATATCAAAGAATTTTATTCCTGCTCTTCTCTCATATTAGCGAAGCATTCGCTGCAATAGACAGGGCGGTCTTCCCTGGGCCTGAACGGAACCTTGGCTTCCTGTCCGCAGGACGCGCAGGTAGCGGTATACATTTCACGCTCGGGTCTGCCGGCGTTCTTGCGTGCGTCACGGCAGGGCTTGCATCTCTGGGGCTCATTGACAAAGCCTTTTTCCGCATAAAATTCCTGCTCGCCAGCGGTGAAAATAAATTCCGAACCGCAGTCCTTGCAAATGAGAGTCTTGTCTTCGTACATGTGATTTACCTCGCTTTGGATTAAATAAATTTTCGCCCCAGGACGGATTTGCACCGACGCCTTTGTAAAACAACGCTCTTCTGTGAAATAAGCTACATGGGACATTTTTATCGAACGCTTCTGAGCTTCCTGCGGATTCTCTGTAAAGCGTTGTCAACTGATTTTACGGATGTCTTTAATGCATCTGCCGTCTGGGCATATGATAGGCCGCTCAGGTAAAACGATAATATCTTTTGTTCAAACGGGGTAAGCTCCGTCCGTATTCGTACCATCATTTGATGGTACGCCTCTTTATCAATCAATTCCTGCTCAGGAGACGCTCCCGCTTCTCCCTTTTTCTCGATAGTATCGTCCGTCAATGGGACAAGCCTGTCGGAAGGTATGTTTTTAAGGCGCTTTTCACTTTTATAGACTGATTTAAACCTACGCTCTATACAAATGCCTGCATAAGTTGAAAAGCTGGCGCCCGCTTTATCATCAAAACCCTTGACCGCATGGAGAAACGCCAGAAAACCTTCCTGGATAAAATCGTCAAATTCTGTCTTAGCCCCCCCATAAAGGGAAGCCTTTGCCCGGATTAACGGAAGATAACGCTGCGCGAGCACATCGAAGGCACCGTTTTGCCCCCGCCGGGTCAGTTCTATCAGCCGGTCATCAGAATATTCTTTCAAATCTTGTTCTGACTCCCTGTTTAACATAAAACAACCCCGCTGACGCCACGTTCACTTATACGATTCTCATGATACATCATTTATTTGAATAAGTCAACAACTTTTCTGTATTCCTCGTAAAATCAAAAAAATATGTGTTTTATTTTTATGCAGATTCTACATAATCTGTACAAAATCGCCTTTGTTTGACTTAAGCTGTAAGCACTTATTTTGCATCTACTTGTGAACAATTCAAACATATATCAAATTTATTATGCATTCGATATATAATATAATAATCTATTGTATAAAAAGGAGAAATATTATGGTAGTATGCTGCCGCAGCATGGGGCTGTACGGACTCGAAGCATTTCCCGTCCGCGTGGAGGCTGACGTTCAAAACGGTATAAGCGCGTTCGACATTGTCGGCCTGCCCGACGCCGCTGTAAAAGAATCGCGTGACCGGGTGCGCGCCGCTTTGAAAAATTGCGGATATGAATTTCCCATCGGACGGATTACAGTGAACTTAGCGCCCGCTGACATCCGCAAGGAGGGGCCGCTGTACGATTTGCCGATTTTAATCGCCCTGCTGCGTGCAACCGGACAAATTGCAGATTACGCGCCGGAAAGCGCTTTTTTGGGTGAGCTTTCATTAAGCGGCAGTGTACAGGGCGTAACCGGTGTTCTCCCTATGACGATTGCAGCACGGCAAAAAGGAATCCGCAGCCTATACGTTCCGTCAGATAACGCTCCGGAAGGTGGGATTGTTGAAGGAATCGATGTTTATCCAGTAAAAACTTTAGAGCAGCTTATTCTTCATCTTCGGGGCAGCAAGCTTATCTCACCCGCCTCCCCTCCGGAAATAGCCCCCGTACCCGACGGTGCGGTTCCTGATTTTTCACAAGTTAAAGGGCAGAACGAGGCAAAACGAGCGATAGAAATTGCCGCCGCGGGCGGGCATAATATTCTATTAATCGGCCCGCCCGGCTCCGGAAAAAGTATGCTCGCAAAACGCCTGCCGTCTATTCTGCCCGATATGACTTTTGAGGAAACAATAGAAACGACAAAAATCCATTCCATCGCGAGCCAGCTAAAAAATGGAAGTTCCCTGATTACCCGCAGGCCGTTTCGCAGCCCGCATCATACCGTGTCAGCAGCCGGACTCTCCGGCGGCGGCGTTATCCCCAAGCCCGGCGAGCTGTCTCTTGCCCACAACGGCGTGTTGTTTCTCGACGAGCTGCCGGAATTTTCACGCCATACGCTTGAGGTGCTGCGCCAGCCGATTGAAGACGGCTGTGTTACCATTTCGCGCGTCAGCGGCTCGCTTAGTTATCCCTGCTCTATAATGCTCGCCGCCGCTATGAACCCCTGCCCATGCGGGTATTACGGCCATCCGTCTAAAAGGTGCTCCTGCTCACACAACGCCGTCGCGCGTTATCTGTCACGCGTTTCAGGGCCTCTGCTCGACCGGCTCGATTTACATATTGAAGTACCTCCCGTCGCCTTTGAAGAGCTTACCCAAAAACAAAGCAGCGAAACCTCCGCGCAGATAAAGCTGCGGGTGGAAGAAGCGCGAAGCATTCAGCGTGAACGTTACCATAACAAAGGTATATCCTGCAATGCGCGGCTAAGCCCCTCTATGCTGAGGGAAGCCTGCCCTTTGGATTCACAGGCTGAGCGTATCCTCCGGCGTTCATTTGATGAGCTCGGTTTTTCAGCAAGGGCATACGACCGCGTGCTTAAGGTTTCCCGAACAATTGCGGACATGCAAAAGAGCGATGTCATACGCGCGCCCCACATCGCGGAAGCTATTCAATATCGCAGCTTGGATAGGAAATATTGGCGTTCTGGATAATACGCTGCAAAATATAAATATAAATCGAAACGGTAAAAACGGAAAGCCCACATAAGCGCGTAAATTACTTTTAAAAACACAGGCAGCCATAACGCGAAACCGGCTGCCTGTCTTTCTTTATATATTTTAGATAGGATAAAGTGAAATTTGGACGCCTGTCCCTTATTCCATTAACTGTTCGATTACGGTCATAACCAGCCGGATATGCTTATCTGAAAGCCCCTCGACGCTGAGTGACAGCTCCTTATCGATTCCGACCAGGTAATCGATAGATACGCCAAAAAACCTGGCCAAACGAATCATTACTTCATAAGTCGGATGCCGCGTCGAAAGCTCATAGGAAGAAATCATAACATTGCTTACCCCGACCATTCGTCCTAGTTCCTCCTGTGTCATGCGTTTCGCTTTTCTGAGTCTTCGCAGCTTGCTGCCCATTTCAACCATGTTCTATCACCTTTCAAAAGCTGTTTTGCGTCTTTTACGGACATGTTATACATCTTCCAAGGCAAATATAGCACAATATCAGCATAAAGTAAATACGCAATACCTGTAATACAAAGTGAAATTATATCACAATTAATGGAAAAACCAGGGAATTTATGGCATGATATTAAGGGTAGGACACTTAATTCAAAACATACAGTCATCTTTTTAGGAAATTAAATGAAATAAATAGATGCAATTTAAATATATTTTAAATTTAAATTCAGCAATTGCACATAAAAAAGAGTTAAATTTAACGTAACATAAGCTTGAAATAAATATAAAACGAGGTATGAATTATGGCGATTAAAAGTTTATCCATACGCATCGATGAAAAAATGCTTCACAAACTGCACGTCCTCGCGGATTATGAAGGACGTTCCGCAAACAGCCAAATCATTATTTTGATTCGCGACGCTGTTAAAGAATATGAAGCAAAGTATGGCCCAATTGAAATCGACAGCTAATCAAACGGCCGTTTGCGCTCTATTGGGTCCGGGTCTGGGGGTTTTCTTTTTCTGTTTGGGATAGGCAGAAGAAGGAAGCCCCCGCTGTATTATTCCTGTATCAATCAGCCATATTTCGTCACTGTTCATCTTTATTCCTTCAAATAACGCGCGCCCGTACGCATGTCTCTGCGCCTGTTGGCACAGAATTCTGTTATCTCTCCCCCGCATTGTGTAAATATTTACAAAATTGGTTAAAATGGTGTTACCATGGGGAAATCCGGTTGACATTGGAAGCAATTTGTATTATGATTGCAGGTAGTGTTTTTTGGTAATGTTGCATTATTGTGTGCCTTCTTGTTTGATGATAACAGCCAAAAAAAACGAGCTTTATTTTTGATTACGACATGTTTCGGTTTTATCCGAATGTTTCTCTACATATAACAAATGAATAAAATACTACGTAACGCTTGTTGGATGAAAAATGTATTTGGGAGTGTACCGTATTGGATAAATATGTGATTAACGGCGGGCGCCGTTTATCGGGAGAGGTCTCCGTCAGCGGGGCAAAAAACGCAGCAGTAGCGATTATACCGGCAGTCGTCCTTGCGGACGGGCCGTGCCGTATAGAGAATATACCAAACATCAGCGACGTCACCTTTATTGCGAAAATCCTTCAGGAAATCGGGGCAAACGTTAAAAGAATCAACAAATCCACTCTGGAAATCGACCCGCGGACGGTCAGCACGTCCGTCGCGACATATGAACAGGTCAAGGGAATGCGCGCCTCCTATTACCTGCTGGGCGCGCTGCTCGGCAGATATAAAAAAGCGCAGGTCGCCATGCCCGGCGGCTGTGACTTCGGCGTGCGCCCCGTAGACCAGCATCTCAAGGGCTTTGCCGCCCTTGGAGCAAAGCATGAGCTGATTAACGGCGCTGTCATCAGCGTCCAGGCCGATAAGCTGCTGGGCAGCCATATTTATCTCGACGTGGTTTCTGTCGGCGCGACGATGAACATCATGCTCGCGGCTGTAAAGGCCGAGGGCCTGACGGTAATCGAAAATGCCGCGAAGGAGCCGCATATCGTTGACCTTGCAAACTTTTTAAACTCCATGGGCGCCGATGTGCGCGGCGCGGGAACCGACGTAATCAAAATCAGGGGCGTCGAGCATTTGCACGGCACCACCTATTCCATTATCCCTGACCAAATCGAGGCGGGGACATACATGGTCGCGGCGGCGGCTACCAACGGGAATGTCCTTATCCGCAACGTCATACCCAAGCATCTGGAATCCATTACGGCGAAGCTGCGCGAAATGGGCGCGGTTGTCGAGGAATACGACGAGGACATCCGTGTCAGGAGTGAGGGCAGGCTTTCGCGCTGCAATATCAAGACGATGCCGCATCCGGGTTTCCCGACCGATATGCAGCCGCAGTTCGCGGCGCTGCTTTCCGTCGCGAACGGTACGAGCATTATCAATGAAAACGTGTGGGATAACCGTTTCCGGTATGTCGCGGAGCTGTGCAGAATGGGCGCGCAGATTTCCGTCGATGGAAGGCTTGCGATTATCGAAGGTGTGGAAGAGCTGATTGCCGCGCCTGTCAAGGCAACAGACCTGCGCGCGGGCGCCGCGATGATTATCGCCGGCCTTGTGGCGAACGGTGCGACCGAAATTGAAAATATCATCCACATTGAGCGCGGCTATGAGGAAATCGTCGATAAATTCCAAAAGCTCGGCGCGGATATCAAAAAAGAACGCACCCGTACAACAACCGAAATCGTTACGGCTTGATTACCATCTGGAAAACAAGTCACGCGGAGTTTGGTTTGGAAATTTTTAATTCCGCTTTTCAAACGGAGCTCCTTCTGATATAATAAACACGGCAAGGCGGACATTTTGTCTGCCTTATTTTTTCATAATAAAGATGAAAGACGGAAAAGGTGAAATTGGGATGGCACGTTTATGCCCGCTCTACAGCGGAAGCAAGGGAAATTGCTATTACATAGGCAGCGGAAACGGCGGCGTATTGATTGACGCGGGCCGCAGCGCCAAGCAGATTGAAACTGCCATGCGCGACAATGGGCTCGACATGGCAGGCGTCCGTGGAATATTCGTTACACACGAGCATACCGACCATATCCAGGGGCTTCGGGTGCTTGCGTCGCGCTATCACCTCAACGTTTACGCTTCCAAGGGAACGCTCGAAGCGCTCGAACGGCAGGGCGTGCTGTGCGACAAGTACAAAACCTACGTTATCCCGAGCGGAGGCGTGCAAACGGACGATATGCATATCATCCCGTTCCACACGTCGCACGATTGCAGCGAAAGCATGGGCTTCGTCGTACGCACAGGCGATGGAAGGAGTATTGCGGTTGCGACCGACACCGGTATTTTGTCGGAGGAAATCGAAACGGCCGTCTCCGGCTGCGACGCGGTCGTAATCGAATCGAACCATGACGTCGGCATGCTTTTAAACGGCATCTACCCTTATCCGCTCAAGCGCCGTATCCTTTCTGATAAAGGCCATCTTTCTAACGATACCTGCGCAGAATTCCTGCCAAGGCTTATCGACAGCGGGACGACGCGGCTGGTCCTTGCGCATTTGAGCCGGGAAAACAACATGCCGCGCATTGCGGAGCAGTCGGCGCTCTGTGCGCTCGAGGGCTTCGGTATGCGAAGGGGAATCGATTTTATGCTTTCGGTTGCTCCTGAAGTGAATAAAGGGGAAATGGTCGTACTGTAAAGAAACAAAAACCGGGGAGAATAACCATATGGTCACGGTAAACATTATCTGCGTAGGGAGCCTGAAGGAGCAATACTGGCGGGACGCCTGCGCCGAATACGAAAAACGCCTGCGCCCCTTCTGCCGGTTTGCTGTAAACCAGGTGGACGAGCAGCGCCTCCCGCAGAACCCTTCCCAGGCACAGATAGACGCCTGTGTCGCGGAAGAAGGCAAGCGCCTGCTTGCAAGGCTCCCGCGCGGCGCGTATTCTATTGCCATGTGTATTGAGGGCAGTGAGCTTTCCTCTCCACAGCTTGCGCAAAGGCTGGAACAGGCGGCGGTCGGCGGATACAGCAGCATCGCCATTTTTATCGGCGGCTCGTGGGGATTGTCCGAAGAGGTTAAGCGGCAGGCTGATTTCAGGCTTTCCATGTCCCCGATGACCTTCCCGCACCAGTTAGCGCGCGTCATGCTCTGCGAGCAGCTATACCGCGCGTTTCAAATTTCCTCCGGCGGTAAATACCATAAATAAGCCTTGAGTATTGTGCAAACAATCTAAGGCTATTACACAATGAAAAAGCGGAAAATCCTAAACCGTTCTAATATTTATAACAGAAAGGGGGCGTTTTTATGGCGCTCGACGGCGCTTTTCTGCGTCATATCAAACAAGAGCTGGAAGATACGCTGCTTGGCTTCCGGGTAGAAAAAATTTACCAGCCCGCTAAGGATGAAATCGTCCTCTCCATGCGCGGCCAGGGCGGCGCGCAGAAGCTGTTGATGTCCGCTAAGGCGGATTCCCCGCGCGTACACCTGACAGGCTTCGCGCCGGAAAACCCGCAGACGCCGCCGATGCTCTGTATGCTCCTGCGCAAGCGCCTTGCTGGCGCAAAGCTCCGGGCAATCCGCCAGCCACAGCTTGAGCGGCTGCTGATGTTCGATTTTGACGCGACGGACGAGCTCGGTGACCGCGTAAGCCTAACCCTGGCGGTTGAAATCATGGGAAAATACAGCAACGTCATCCTGATTGACGATACGGATATTATCATCGACGCGCTCAAGCGTGTGGACGCGTCAATGTCCTCCCAGCGCCTGGTCCTGCCGGGCCTGCCCTATGAAATGCCGCCCGCGCAGGATAAGCCCTGTGTGCTCGACACCCCTGCTGAGGCTATTATAAATAGACTCGATAGCCTTGACCGGGACATGGCGCTCCACAAGGCGCTGCTGCAAAACATCCAGGGAGTGTCCCCCATCGTCTGCCGGGAGCTCGAGCACCTGACGGGCAGGGGCGTTGATATTACCGTCAAAACCATGACCGCAGAGCATAGACAACGGTTGTCTTTCTTTTTAAACAGATTATCGGGAATAATCAGGGAAACCTCCGGCACACCGCATATGGTCTGCGAATTAAAGGGAAAACCGCTCGATTTTTCCTTTACCGACATCGTTCAGTACGGCACAGCGGCACAGATTAAACGGCTCGAGCGGTTCAGCTCTCTGCTCGACAGCTTTTATTTTGAACGCGACCGCGCCGACCGGATGAAGAACAAGGCGCACGATTTGTTAAAGCTGCTTGCAAACGCGTCCGACCGCCTTTCGCGTAAAATCAACACCCAGCAGGCGGAGCTGCAAAAATGCGCAGACCGTGAGCCGCTGCGTGTCTGTGGGGATTTAATCCAGGCAAACCTCTACCGTATTGAAAAGGGTGCACCGTTTGCGGACCTTGAGAATTTTTATGAAGAAAACTCCCCTACTCTGCGCGTAAAGCTCAACCCGGCGCTCTCCGCGTCGCAGAATGCACAAAAGTACTATAAAGAGTACCGCAAGGCTAAGACTGCCGAGCAGGTGCTGGCTGTACAGATTGAAAAGGCTCAAGAGGAGCTCCAGTATATCGACACCGTGTTCGACGCGCTTTCACGCGCGCAGACGGAACGCGAGCTGTCGGAAATCCGGCAGGAGCTTATCGAACAGGGCTATGTCAAAAAGGCGCGCGGCAAACAGAAACCGCCGGCCGCGCTCCCGCCGCTTCAATTTACGTCGAGCGAAGGGTTTGCCATTCTCGTCGGGCGCAACAACCGCCAGAACGACAAGCTTACGCTCAGAACGGCGAACAACAACGATATTTGGTTCCATACGAAAAACATCCCGGGTTCGCATACCGTCATCGTGACGGACGGCAAAACACCGGGAGAAGAAACCATATTGCAGGCGGCACAGCTTGCCGCCTACCACAGCCGGGCAAAGGACAGCGCGCAGGTGCCGGTCGATTACACGCAAATCCGGCATGTCAGCAAGCCGCAGGGCGCAAAGCCCGGTATGGTGATTTATAAAAACAACAAGACGCTCTACGTCACACCGGCAGCCGGTACAGAAGGCCCATAAAAAATATGATGGGGGAATCGACCTATGCTGCAATTCAGATTGCTTGACGACAATGATTTACTGTTGGTAGAAACCTGGCTGAACAAGGAACATGTAAAAAGGTGGTATGAAATACCGCGCCTTGGCGTTTCAATTGAGGATTGGATGTATGAAATCAAAGAGCGCAATGGAGAATTCAAATGGCTGACATATCTCATGGTACTGTATGATGGACGCCCGATTGGACTTTGCCAATACTATAAATGTGAGGATAGTTTGGATGAAGCTTTTGGGACTCTGCCGCTAAAAGGTTCATATGGGATTGATTACCTGATTGGCGAAGAAGCTTATATTGGCAAAGGACTGGGTAAAGCAATGATTACTTTGCTTGCGGACAAAATCTTTTCTTTCCCAGACGCGCAGAGAGTTACCGCCGACATCGACAAAGATAACAAGGCCTCCGAAAAGACATTGTTATCCTGCGGCTTTACTTTATTGGACGCCGGGCACAGCCGTTATATTCTTAACAAAGACGGCCAATAAAATCATGCTGACAGTGTGCCGAATTATAGGCCCGACGCGGTTTGCGGGGTTTACGCTGAAAAGCCGCCGTCTTTTGATGTGCAATATGATTTCAGGCAATATGAAAGGGACGGATGAAACCGCCCCTTTTCTATTTGCAGGCTTGTCAATAGCCCATATCTTTGTCTGTTTTTAAAAGCATTATAATTCCCCTGCGGATAGCCTTTCCTTTTGATACGCCTTTTTTTGCGCAGTATTCCAACAACTGTTTGTCGGTTAGCGCGTCGAGGCGGACCGTTGTTTTGATATTAATCGGGTTTTCAAGCCGCGGCCTGCCCGGTTTCCTGTTCCCCATTTTATTTTCACCTCATTTCACGTCACAACAAAGCATAAAATATGTTTGTTATGAAGTGGGGAATACTTGAAAAACTATCACCAAATAATTTTTGACAGGAAAGCCCGCTTATTGATTTTTTCTTTTTCTTCGGCTATAATCATAAAAAGACAGAATATACGCAAAATAGCGACAGAAATAAACGGAGGTATAAACAACATGGCACAGATTACAAAAGATACGATTATCGGCGACATTCTCGATATGGACAACACAACGGCCCCCTTCTTTCTGGAGATGGGCATGCACTGCCTCGGATGCCCCGCGTCACGCGGCGAAACAGTCGCGGAGGCCTGCATGGTGCACGGCGTTGACGCGGACGAGCTGATTAAAAAAATCAACGCGCATCTCGCAAAATAAACAGTCCGGTGCTTGGGGCAGGGTTACCTGCCCCTTTTTACGTTGTTCATTCGCTGTTCTTTCAAATCCAGACAGAAAGGTGGGCTGCTCGTGAGTCGTCCGTTATTCCAGCTTGACAACCGCCTTGCGCTTTGCGCAAAATATGTAAGGCAGGACGCAGCGCTTGCCGATATTGGAACCGACCATGCCTACCTCCCCGTATGGCTTGCGCGCACTGGTAAGATTAAAAGCGCGCTCGCGTGTGATTTACGGGAAGAGCCGCTCCGCCACGGACAGGCGACGATTGAAAAATACCACGCCGGTGCGCTCGTACAAACAAGGATTTCCGACGGCCTTCAAAGCGTTTCCCCCAGCGAATGCGGCGATATTGTAATCGCCGGCATGGGCGGGGAGCTAATCGTACAAATCCTTTCCCATGCCCCTTGGGTAAAAGACAGCAGCAAACGGCTTATCCTACAGCCGATGTCGAAGGCGGAGGTTCTCAGAAGCTATCTATCAAACGAAGGCTTTGCAATTTTGCGGGAGGAGGCCGTCCGCTCGCTCGGGCGGATTTACAGCGTGATGCAGTGCGCCTATACCGCCGAAAAATCACTGTCCGGTATTTTGTACAGCTACACCGGCGCGCTCAAGCCGGAGGAAAGGCCGCTCGACCGGGAATATATAGAAGCGGTTTGCCGCAACCTGCACAAGAAGGCAGCCGGACTTCATGCCGCGGGCAACGATATGGAGGCAAAGCCGCTTTTCGATTTAATATCCGCGCTGCAAAAGCGGGCGGGAAGCATAAAAGGAGGAACCGGTTAAATGGCAACCGTTCAGGAAATTTATAATTTTATTGACAGCTTCGCGCCGTTTCAAACGGCAATGGATTTTGACAACGCGGGCATTTTGGCGGGCGACGGGAAAGCGGGCGTAACAACGGCGGTGGCCGCGCTCGATATTACGCCCGCCGTCATTGAAGAGGCGGCGGAAAGCGGCGCACAGCTAATCATCAGCCACCATCCCATTATCTTTCAGCCGCTGCGCAGCCTTCCAAGCGATTGCCCCGCGGCCCTGCTGATTAAAAACGGGCTGAGCGCCCTGTGCGCGCATACGAATCTGGATTTGTCCCCCAAGGGGGTCAATATTTGCCTGGCGCAGGCGCTTTCCCTGCGGGAGGTCCGGTTGGTGGAAAACGAATGCATTGCTGTCGGTACGCTTATGAAGGAACAAAACGCCAGGGACTTTGCGCTATATGTCAAGAAGGCCCTTTCTTGTAAAGGTGTACGTTTTATTGGACTTAATAAAACGATAAAAACCGTAGCCGTTAGCTCAGGCGCGGGTGGCGACAGCCTGTACCGCTGCAAAGAGCTTCAGGCCGACGCGCTCGTCACGGGTGAAATCAAGCACCACCAGCTGTTAGACGCATACAAAATGAACGTCGCGGTCGTTGACGCGGGGCATTTTTGCACGGAGAATATCGTCATCAAACCGCTTGTCCAAATGCTGCAAAAGGAATTCCCCTCTGTGAAGTTTATTGAATCGAAAAGCTGTACCGACGCGGTCGAATACGTTTGAGGTAACGCGCATACATTTAAATAGAAAAACCGGCGCACATATCGGCTGCTGCGCCGGTTTTTCTATGCCGCCTTTTTATACCGCTCCCCTGTTTTTTACAGAAACACAAAGCTCCCTGTAAAAATTCGCCAAAAAAGCGCAGGAAATCGCATTTTATATTGACTTGCATATTATAAAATACTATAATTAGAGCGTTAGCAATTTCACAAACCTACCCGGTTTGTATTACAGTAAAGCGCCCATCCAGGCGCAGAAGAAAGGAAATGTTTCACAGATGAGCAGAGTTTACAATTTTTCAGCGGGTCCCTCTATGCTGCCTGAGTCCGTACTGAAAAGGGCGGCGGCGGAAATGCTCGATTACGAGGGCAGCGGCCAGTCCGTTATGGAAATGTCCCACCGTTCCAAGGTATATGACGGTATCATCAAGGGTGCTGAGGCGCTGCTTCGGGAGGTCATGAACATTCCCGACAACTACAAGGTCCTCTTTTTGCAGGGCGGCGCGTCCTCTCAGTTTGCAATGGTTCCTTTAAACCTCGCTGTCAAAAGCGGCAAGGCCGATTATGTCCTGACCGGCCAGTGGGCGAAAAAGGCATATAAAGAAGGCGCACGCTACGCGCAGGCTAACGTGGTCGCCTCCTCTGAGGACAAAACGTTCTCCTACATACCAAAGCTTGACCCGTCCACCTTTACAAAGGACGCGGACTACTTCCATATCTGCATGAACAACACCATCTACGGCACCCTTTACCACGAGCTTCCGGATACGGGCAGTGTGCCGCTGGTTGCTGACATCTCCTCCTGCATCCTGTCCCAGCCGATTGACGTATCGAAGTTCGGCGTGCTTTACGCGGGCGCGCAGAAAAACATGGCGCCTGCAGGCCTTACGGTCGTCATTGTGCGCGAGGACCTCATCGGCAGCGCGCAGGACGTCACGCCGACGATGTTCAACTACCAGACTCATTCCGACAACGATTCCATGTTCAACACACCGCCGTGCTACACCATCTACATGGCAAAGCTCGTGCTTGAATGGATTAAAAACGAAATCGGCGGACTCGATAAAATGAAAGAGCGCAACGAAAAGAAGGCAAAGCTTCTGTATGATTTCCTCGACGGCTCCAAGCTCTTCAAGGGCACCGTCGTCAAGGAGGACCGCTCCCTTATGAACGTACCGTTCGTTACGGGCGACGCGGACATGGACGCAAAGTTCGTCAAAGAAGCGGGCGAACGCGGCTTTGTAAACATCAAGGGCCACCGTTCCGTCGGTGGCATGCGCGCTTCCATTTACAACGCTATGCCGTATGAGGGCGTGGAAGCGCTCGTCAGCTTCATGGCCGAATTTGAGAAAGCCAATTCCTGATTCCGTCAAATAATTTATCGAAGGAAGATGAACGATATGTACAACATTCTCACACTCAACAAAATCGCAAAAACAGGGCTTGACCGCCTTGGCGAGAACTATACCTGCGCGGACGACGCGCAGAACCCCGACGCTATCCTCGTGCGCAGCGCTTCCATGCACGACATGCAGCTCGGCGACAACCTGCTCGCCATTGCAAGAGCCGGCGCGGGCGTCAATAACATCCCGGTCGACAAGTGCGCGCAGGACGGCATCGTCGTGTTCAACACGCCCGGCGCGAACGCGAACGCCGTAAAGGAGCTCGTCATTGCCGGTATGCTTATCAGCTCCAGAAAGGTCATCAGCGGCATCGAATGGGCCAAAACCCTGAAGGGCAACGGCGCTGAGGTCGGCAAGATGGTCGAAAAGGGCAAGAGCCAGTTCGCGGGCCCCGAAATCAAGGGCAAGAAGCTCGGCGTTATCGGCCTGGGCGCAATCGGCGTGCTCGTCGCAAACGCGGCTACCTCTTTGGGTATGGAGGTTTACGGCTACGACCCGTACCTCTCCGTAGACGCGGCATGGCAGCTTGAAAGCAACATCAAGCATTCCACCTCGGTAGACACCATCTTTGCGGAGTGCGACTACATCACCATCCATGTTCCGCTTACGCCGGACACAAAGGAAATCATCAACGCGGAAAACATCGCGAAGATGAAGGACGGCGTGCGCATCCTGAACTTCTCCAGAGCCGACCTTGTCTGCTCCAAGGATGTTGTGGAAGGCCTTCAGTCCGGCAAAATCACAGCGTATGTTACAGACTTTGCGACCGACGAGGTGCTGGGTGTTGACGGCGTAATCGCGCTGCCGCATCTCGGCGCTTCCACACCGGAAAGCGAAGACAACTGCGCGCGTATGGCGGCCGACGAGGTCAAGGATTATCTTGAGAACGGCAATATCACCAATTCCGTCAACTTCCCGTCCATCTGCATGCCGAGAAGCGGCGACGTGCGTTACTGCATCCTGCATAAGAACGCGCCGAACATCTTAAAGCAGGCGCTCTCCCTCATCGGCGACCTGGGCGCAAACGTTGAGAATATGGAGAACAAATCCAAGAAGGAAAACGCGTACACCATCATCGACGCGACGAACGTAACCGCCGAAATCAGCAAGGAGCTTGCAAGCATCGACGGCGTAATTCGCGTTCGTGTAATTAAATAAGAATAGCTTACCGCATATAGAAAGCCTCCTGTTTGTGCAGGAGGCTTTTTTATATTACTGCGGCATCATCAGCGCGGCGCCCGGCCCAAGCGGCAGGCCAAGGAGCATCCAGGTAATCAGCAGCAGCGACCAGCCGATGAGGAAAAACAGGCTGTACGGGAGCATCATCGAAATCAACGTACCAATGCCCGCCTTCTTGTCGTACCGCTTTGCGAAGACCACAATCATCGCAAAGTAGGACATCAGCGGCGTTATCAAATTGGTGCAGGAATCGCCGATACGGTAGGCAACCTGTGTGAGCGCAGGGGAGTAGCCGAGCATCATAAACATCGGTACAAAAATCGGCGCCAAAATCGTCCATTTTGCTGTCGCGGAGCCCATAAGCAGGTTGATAAAGGCCGTAAACAAAACGAAAATCACCATTAGTACCGGCCCGCTGATACCGGAGGATTTAAGAAAATCCGCCCCGCTGATGGCTAGAATTGTACCCAGCTTGCTGTAATTGAAGAAGTTGATAAACTGTGCGGCCACAAAAATCAAAGCGATATAGCTTCCCATAGTCGCCATATTCTTTTCAAGCTGCCGGGCGACGTCGCCCTCTCCCTTGTACGTTCCGGCAATCCTGCCGTAAACGACAGACGGTATAAAAAAGACAAGCGCCAAAAGGACAATCAGCCCGTCAATAAGCGGCGCGCCCGTCGTCAGGCTGCCTGTATCCGGGTTACGCAGCAGGGAATTTTGCGGGATGCAGGCGATTACAAGCCCTAAAACGAGCAGTAGCAGGACAATGCCGCCCGCCTTCAGGCCCTTTGACTCACGCGGTGACAGCCTCGTCAAAGTGTCCGCGCCGTGGTGCTCCTCCGGCTCGAACTTGCCAAGCCGCGGCTCCACGATTTTGTTCGTGACAAAGGTTCCGATGGCGACAATCAGCAAAGTCGATACAATCATAAAAAACCAGTTGTCTGTCGCGTGCACGGCAAACCCGTTGTCCACAATCTGCGCTGCCTCCGTGCTGATGCCCGCAAGCAGCGGGTCGAGCGCGCCGATAATCAGGTTTGCGCTGAACCCGCCCGATACGCCGGCAAACGCCGCGGCAAGCCCCGCGAGCGGATGCCTGCCGTACGCCATGAAGACGAGCGCGCCGACGGGTATCAATATGACATAGCCGATGTCGGTCGCCACGTTCGACATAACGCCCAGGAACACAAGCATTGGCGTGACGATGGCGCGCGGCGTGACGGCGACCATTTTTTTAAGCGCAGCCGATAAGAACCCACTGCCCTCCGCGCACCCAACGCCAAGCATGGTGACAAGCACCACGCCGAGCGGGGCAAAGCTTGTAAAGTTGCCGATTAGGTTCGTAAGCATATAGACGATGCCGTCACGTGAAAGCAGCGACACGGCGGTGACTGTCTGTGTCGTCGTTTCGAGCGTATGCGAATCGATAAGCTCGCCCGTTGCGGATACGCCTAGCCAGCTGCACAGTGCCGAAATTAAGATAATAGCAAGCGCAAAAATGCCAAACAGCGTAATCGGGTGTGGCAGCTTATTGCCCACACGCTCAATCCCATTGAGTATCCTGTTAAAAACGGAAGGTTTTTTCGTCCTAGTTTTTCCGGGTGACATAATCCACCTCTTTATTTTTAAAGGCTGAATACGCCTCTTTTTCCACTCCTTATTGTTGCTGGATTTTTAGAAAAAAACCGGAAAAATTAAAATTTGCTGTTTTAGATTGTAAAATTTTTAATTACTTATCCGCAAGCTGGTTATAAACGTTGATTGCGTCCAAAATGTGAAACGGTTCTGTTTTTAGCGTGCCGTCTGCTTTTGCCGTGACCAAAATATATTCCGTCCCGTTTACTTGCGCAAGGCTTGCAAGGCATAATCCCGCCTCGTCAGTAAAACCCGTTTTCCCGCCCAGGATTTCTCCGCCCTGAATTTCTGTGCCGTCCAAATTTTTAAACAGAGTACTGTAAAACGTAAACCCCTGCGGATGCTGTTTGGTAGAAACCGTCGTATAAAAGCTGCCGGTAAAGGCCGTCCGGAAATTCCGGTTCTCCAGGGCATACCGCAGAAGGATAGCAATATCCTCCACAGTGGAATAATGGTCAGGGTCATGCAGGCCCGTGGTATTGCAAAAATGCGTATTTTTCATTCCCAGTTCCTCGGCTTTTTGGTTCATCAGCGCAGTAAACGCTTCCTCTGAGCCGGAAATTCTTTCGGCAAACGCCATACAGCATTCAGCGCCCGACGGGAGGAGTATCCCATACAATAAATCCCGGTACGTTACCTCCTCTCCCGGCTCAAAGCCCGCCATAGAAGCGCCCTCTTCATACAGCTTTTCAAAATCCCATGGGAGCGCCGCCGCGCTGTTTAAGTTTTTCGTGTGTTCAATTGCTAAAACTGCGGTCATAATTTTTGTAAGGGACGCCGGATAAATCCGTTGTGCGCTGTTATGTTCTGCAAGCGTATTGCCTGTTTCCCGGTTAATCAAAACAGCGTTTGGGCTATTTAAAAATTCTAAATGAACGGCTGACCCCGTATTTTTACTGCTGAAGGTTTTTCCAGCCGTATGGGTGTCCGGGGCAGGAGGCGGCAAGAAGGGCGTATACACAAAATACAAAAATCCAATCGCTGCCGCTGCTGCGACAGCAATGACTGCGATTGAATAGAAACGCAGGCCGGCCCTCCTATTTGCGCGCTGTTTTCTTTGACGTTGATTGTTCATGAACGCACCTTCCTTCCTTTTTTACAGCCAGACAGCTTTAGGCTGGTAACAGAAGGCAGTATGCGCACAAAACATAAAAGCACCATGACAGACCCCGCCGCGGCGGCTATAATAGTCATACAATTAAAACAGGTGCCCCATTTACGGCGGGAGGCTTTAATCCCCCCTGATTGCTGTTTAATCCGACTTAAATTCTCCATAATATACCTTTCCTTCCCTTTATAAAACCGGACAGCTGCTGTCCGGTATTTATTCTACCGCACAGCAGCTGCCTGCGCTTTAATATTCGGTTGTTCTATTCTTAAGAAAAGGCTAAGAAAGGATAAAGCTTTTATTAAGCTTTCAGCGGGAGCGAAACGCAGAAGGTCGTCAGCTCGTTTTCACTTTTTGCTGTAATGCTTCCTCCGTGCAGCGTGACGATTTCCTTTGCTATAGCAAGGCCCAGCCCGGCTCCGCCCGTATTGGTCGTGCGGGCTTCATCCAAGCGGAAAAACTTTTCAAAAATACTCTTAAGCTTTACCGCGGGTATGGTTTTCCCCCGGTTGCAAAAGGATACCTGTACCCTGTCTGAAGTGGTTTCTGCCCAAACCTCGATTAAAGTATCCGGGTAGCTGTAGGCAATCGCGTTTTTCAAAACGTTGTTGAATACCCGCGCCAGCTTTTCGGCGTCCCCATATACCGTTATGTTTTCTTCCACGCGCATCTCAATAGTATTGCCGTGCGCGTTTAAAAGAGGATAGAATTCGTCGGTCATTTGAACGAGCATGTAGTACAGGTCGATGGTTTCTTTTTCACAATCGATTTGCTGCAAATTATAACGCGTGATTTCAAAGAACTCATTAATCAGCTTCTCCAGCCTGTCCGCCTTATCCAGCGCAATATGGACGTACTTTTCCTTTTGCGGCGCGGGCATATCAGGGGCCTCGTCCAAAAGGCTCAGATACCCGATTACCGAGGTAAGCGGCGTTTTTAAATCATGCGCCAAATAGGTGATTAAATCATTTTTGCGGGACGCTTCATCCTTTAAAAGCTGCGCATTGCGCTGCATGGCCGACCTGATTTCAGCCATCTGCGCCGATATTTCCGCATATTCTTTTGGAAAATACGCCGTGCTTTCCTTTTCCTGAGTCATATAGCCGTGCATCATCCGGCATACAGACGTAATGGTCTTTTTTACCCTTGACCTTGCATAGAGGAAAGAGGATATAAATACAGTCAGCAGCCAGAGCACTACGGCGCTTAACGATACGGTTAAAAGCAAAACCTTTACCCTGGACCACAACGGTTCACGAACCAAGACTTCCTGCCCGGCCTCCGGCAGGTACTCAGACTGAATAAATATAAAATTGTCCTCGAACCACTCTACAAAGGCGCCATTAAAATAAGTGTCCACCAAATAGAAAACGCCAAAACACAGGGCTGCGCCGGCAACGCAGGCAATTAAAACGACGACCGGCTTTGGAATTTTAAGTTTCAATTTTATATCCGCACCCCCAGACTGTTTTAATATATTTGGGCGACTCGAAGGAATCCCCCATTTTCTCTCTTAAATGGCGGATATGGACGGTAATGGTGTTGTTGCTTTTGCTGAAATACTCGTCGCCCCAAATTTCGTGGAACAGCTGTTCCGAGCTTACCACGTTCCCCTTTTGCCTGCATAAAATCCGCAGAATGGAAAACTCGGTAGGAGTAAGGTTCAGCGGCTTTTCATTCAGCGTACATTCATGCGTTTTCGTGTTCATGACCAAGCCCGAATGAATGATAACATTCTCCTCAGGCTGCGGGCTGTTATTATACCGCTTGTACCTTCTCAGCTGCGCCTTCACACGGGCTACCAGCTCCAGCGGCATAAAGGGCTTTGTCATGTAATCGTCGGCGCCTAAAGTCAGCCCTGTAATTTTATCGACCTCTTCCCCCTTGGCCGTTAGCATTATCACAGGATAGCGGTATTGCTGTTCCCGAATTTTTTGGCAGAGCGCAAGGCCGCTCATGCCGGGCATCATCACGTCGAGTATCGCCAAATCCAGCGTTTCTTCCTGTATGCATTTCAAAGCATCCAAAGAGCTATAAAACTTAAAAACCGTGAAATTCTCGTTTTCAAGATAAAGGGCAACAAGGTCGGCAATTTCCTTTTCATCATCTGCAATCAATATCTTTTCCGGCATAATTTGGCTCCTTTCATCCATTATATCATTTTACATCTTAATAACAGCTCATTTATAAAGATTAGAATAAGGCGGCATTAAGATTTTCCTAAGACGTCTCTTTTCCTCTGTTTACATGGAGACGCTGCTTTTCGTTTTTCCAGTCTTTAAAGCTGAGCCGTACTATTTCGGAATTTTAAAAAACCGACTTCGGATTCTAAGCTTCATTATAAACGCAAGGACAGATAAGCACAATGAAACCACTTATAAGAATTTTATACAATCATGTTCCACAAACAAAAACGTCCCACGGAAATTCCGCGGGGCACGCATTGTTTATTTTTCCGGGCCTTCCAGATAACCGATACCGCAGGACATGATGGTTTCCGCCGTCCGGCCTATCTCCTGCGCGGAGCGCACCATGCCCTCTTCGAGCCACTGGCGCAAAAGCCCAATGCAGCCTGAGCTTACAAACGAATAAAAATACTCGATTTGCTTCGCAGTCGCGTTTTTAAAGTGGCGCGAATATGTTTCCAGGCACTTTTCCCTGCCGAGGTTCAAAAGCTTTGCCATAAACTGTTTATCGCTGTAATCGCCGAGCATAATAATACACATATCATAATTTTCCCGCAGGCACTCAAAAATCCCCATGCAGATGGCGACCGGGCTTCCGTCCCCGTGTGAGAGCAGCGGCTCAAGCGCTTTTTGGAAGGAGGCGTACATTTCGCCCTCTATTTCCTCCAGCAGGGCGTAAATATCCTGATAATGCGTATAGAAGGTGCCGCGGTTTACGCCCGCCAGCTCGCACAGCTCCTTTACCGAAATGCTCTGTAACGGCTTTTTACTCAAAAGCTCGGTAAACGCCTTGCGCAGCATTAGCTTTGTCACGCGTACGCGATGGTCGCTTTGTATCTTTTTCATGAATACGCACTCCTTTTGAACAGGTAATGTTCATTATGTCCGGTAAGTCACAAAACCTTTACAGATTGGAAATTGTATATTTCGTATAATCTGATTATAATACAATTAGGGAAGATATTCAACACCTTGTCAATTAAAAGACAAGCATGTTCACAGGAGTGACCTTTATGAAACAGCTTTATATCATCACAGGCGCGAACGGGCATTTGGGCGGTACGCTCATGCGTATGCTCAAAAACACGCCCCATACGGTGCGCGGACTGGTCCTGCCGGGTGAGCCGGCGCATGACAGCGAAAACGTGGAGTATATCCGCGGAGACGTGCGCGACAAAGAGACTCTGCGCCCTTTGTTTGAAGGAACCGGCGGGTTTGACCGCGTAACCGTCATCCATACGGCGGGCATCGTCGATATTTCCGAGCACATCTCAAAAAACATGTACGATGTCAACGTAAACGGTACGAAAAACCTCTGCGCGCTCTGCATGGAATACAGCGTGTCGCGCCTCGTTTATGTAAGCTCCGTGCATGCCATTCCCGAACAGGATAAGCTGCATGTGCTGCGTGAGGTAGAATCGTTCTCCCCGCTTGCCGTTACGGGCGGCTACGCCAAAACAAAGGCGGAGGCAACGCAGGCCGTGCTCGATTGCGTGAAACACGGGCTTGACGCGGTGGTCGTCCATCCCTCCGGTATTTTGGGGCCGTACGACGGCGCGGGCAATCATCTGGTGCAGCTGGTCAGGGACTATATTTTCGGGAAGCTCCCGGCATGCGTAAAGGGCGGGTACGACTTTGTGGACGTGCGCGACGTGGCCGCCGGATGCCTTGCGGCGGCGGAAAAGGGCAAAACAGGCGAATGCTATATCCTGTCAAACCGCCATTATGAAATCAGGGACGTTCTGCATATGGTACGCTCCGTCAAGGGCGGCAGGCGTATTCCCACGCTGCCGGTCTGGATGGCTAAAGCTGCGGCGCCAATGCTCGGATGGTTTTTCAAAATAAGGAAGCAGCGCCCGCTCTATACAAAATATTCGCTTTATACGTTAAACAGCAACGATAAATTCTCCCACGATAAAGCCACTAAGGAGCTCGGCTACCACCCGCGCGACTTATACCAGACGATTGCCGACACGGTCAAGTGGGTCTGCGCCCACGGCAAAAAATCCGCGCCCACAGCGGCGTAGCAGGTTACAAAACGATATAAAGATAAACGAAGGACAGACTTCTTTAAGAGGTTTGTCCTTCGTTGTTTTCTATGTTATAATAACCTCACGGCGTATGCCGCAGCCTTGCTGAGCAAGCCTTGCGGACGCCTGAGAGAACATTGAAACAGGTGCGGGAAGCGTCAAGCGCTTCCCTTGCATCGGGCACGCCCGCTTCGCGGACGGCCATCCTGTTATAATAACCTCACGCCGCAGACGGAAGCCTTGCTGCGCAAGCCTTGCGGATGCCTGAGAGAACATTGAAACAGGTGCGGGAAGCGTCAAGCGCTTCCCTTGCATCGGGCACGCCCGCTTCGCGGACGGCCATCCTGTTATAATAACCTCACGCCGCAGACGGAAGCCTTGCTGCGCAAGCCTTGCGGATGCCTGAGAGAACATTGAAACAGGTGCGGGAAGCGTCAAGCGCTTCCCTTGCATCGGGTACGCCCGCTTCGCGGACGGCCATCCTGTTATAATAACCTCACGCCGAAAACGAAAGCATAGCTTACACCATCCCCGCTGAGGATGTATCCGATTCGCGGACGGTTATCATACCAACATAACTTTTAGTTCAGCAATTTGTTGAATTCACGCCGAAACAAGGAGGCTTTCCCATGCCGTTTACTCCCCAGACGCTCGATTTTCTCGCGGAAAACAAGCTGCGCAACGACAAGCAATGGTACCAGGAGCACAAGCCACAGTTCAAGCAAAATGTGTTTGAGCCGCTCGCGGAGCTTGTCACACAGCTCGCTCCCGTCATACACGAGATTGACCCCATGCTAATCGCGGAGCCGAAAACGGGCAAAAGCATCAGCCGCGTTTTCCGCGACACGCGCTTTACAAAAGACCCTTCCCTGTTCCGGGAAGAAATGTGGTGCGTCTTTACGCGCGACAAAAAAGCATACACGAGCGCGCCGGGCTTTTTCTTTGAGCTTTCGCCCGACGGGTTCCGTTACGGGTGCGGCTACTTCGACGCGCCGCCGAAGGTGATGGACGCCATGCGCACATTGATATTAAAGCGGGACAAAAGCTTTCTCACGGCAAAGCAGGTTTATGAAAAGCAGGACGTTTTCCAAATGGAAGGCGATTTTTATAAGCGCGTGCGCTACCCGGAGCAGCCGCAGGACATACAGGACTGGCTGCAAAGGAAAGGGATTTCCTTCAACCATAACAGCAAGGATTTTAATCTGCTGTTCTCGCCGGAGCTGCACCGCACGGTTGCGCGGCATTTCCGTTTGCTTGCGCCGGTATATGCGTTATTTCTGCGGGTCCGCCTGCTTCTTCTTGAGGAAACGGGCGTTTGACCGTGTACTTTTTGTTTTGAGAGAACAGCTCACGCCCCAAATGGACGCCCATGCGGAACCCATATTTAAAATTGCGGTAGGCCGCATAATCGATTCTGTCTGAGTATTCGTCCATAATTTTCAGCAAAAGGCTTTTTTGTTCCTTTGAAATTCCCGCACGCAGCTTTTGTATTGCGCTTTCCAGCGCCGGGGAATCTTCTCCTTCATCCACATACGTTTCAGCGATTTTTTGTAAAACTTTCATTTTTATCCTCCAATTTAATTTAGTGAGCTTAGAGGGTTCAAGCTATTATAGATAGGTAAACGCTTTACCATACCTGCAAACTGGAATTTATTTGAGCTTATTATATCTTATTAAAATTAGAATGTCAATATAATTTCTAAATTTTTTTATATTTAAAAACAGGGTGATTTTTATGTTTTGGGATGTATTTTATAATCTTTGTATAGCCAATGGAACTTCCCCAAATGCTGTATGTAAAAAGCTTGATTTATCAAATGCAACTGCTACGAGCTGGAAGAAAAGCGCAGCGCTGCCTAACGGCGAAACACTCTTAAAGCTTGCGGATTATTTTGGCTGCTCTGTAGACTATCTGCTCGACCGTCCCCTTCCATCTGTTCAGGATGACCATATCAAAAAAGAACTTCTTATTTACTGTGATAAGTTAAATAAAGAAGGAAAGTCACGGTTGCTTCAATACGCGGAGGATTTAAGTGATATTAATAGGTATCTTACTGTAAAGTAGTTACTACAGGGCTATGTTCCAAATATTGAAACATATCGTTTTTCTTGATAAAACTTTCTATGTTATATTCTTCAAAAGATGGGAACCATTTCGATGGTTCCCCCCTTTTGCAATCCCCCTTCCGACGACTTAAGGGAACCCAGAGTTCCCTTAAGAATCCTTCGGGGGTGCTATAGGCTTTGTGGTCGCTCCTCGTTTTATGCGCGGGGGTGTAGAACATATACTACGGGACCGCTGTGCGCCGCGCCTTCGCGCGGAGTACTTCGTGGGTGCGGTACTTGGTACGCTTTTAATCGTCTTCTACACAGTTCATTGGAATTTATGTGCAGCCCGTTTTCTATCAGGGGGATTTAGGGGGGGCTTCGCTCCTTGAATCGGCTGTGGAGGGATAGGCGCAGGGCGGCGTGATGCTTCGCCGCCCTGAAGCCGTAAGGGAACCCATCGAAAGGGTTCCCTTGGAAAAGCGCTCGAAGAGGGGTTACAAAGGGGAGGAACAGCCGCAACTGTTCCCTCCCCTTTGAATTAACATAATAAGTTTGATGAAAAAAATAAGAAGCAGAATGCTTCAATATAAAATGAAGCAGTACGCTTCAAAAAAGAAACGGAACGTTTCATAAATATCAATGAAAAGAATTTGCAAAAACACTTTTTGCATACAACAGGAGGTCACTTAAGTGGCGATTCTTTCCGTTCAAAACCTATCGCTCTCCTTTTCGGAGCGCGTCCTGTTCGAGGACGTGAGCTTCGACGTGGAGGCAAAGGATAAAATCGGTTTTATCGGCGCGAACGGCGCGGGTAAAACCACCATATTCAAAATCATATCGGGTTTGCTGGAGCCGGGCGCGGGCAGCGTGTTCAAGGCAAAGGAGGTGCGCGCCGGCTGGATGGAACAGCACGCAAACGCCGACAAAAGCAAGACGGTATACAACGAGCTGTTGACCGTCTTTTCCCATTTTGAGGCGATGGAGCAGCAGCTCGAAACGCTCGCGCGGCAGATTGAATCGGAGGAAATTAACCGCGATGCGTTGATAGCAAGACAGCTCGACCTCCACGAGCAATACGAAAGCGGCGGCGGGCTTACCTACAAAAGCCGCACGCGCTCGGCCTTGATGGGGCTGGGCTTTTCCGATGCCGAAATGCAGCTGCCCTGCGGCGCGCTGTCCGGCGGCCAGCTTTCAAAGCTGAGCCTTGCAAAGCTTTTGCTTTCCGGCGCGAACCTGCTTTTGCTCGACGAGCCGACCAACCATCTCGACATTCCGTCGGTGGAATGGCTCGAAGGGTTTATCCGCGATTTCAGGGGCGCGGTCATCGTAATTTCACATGACCGCTATTTTCTCGACGCGGTAACCAACCGCACAATCGAGCTGGAGCACCAAAGCATCGCCTCCTACAGCGGCTCTTACACGGAATTCATGAAAAAGAAGGAAAAAATAAACGAGGACTTAAAGCGCCGGTACGATAACGATTTAAAGGAAATCAAGCGAATCGAGGGAATTATCGAACAGCAGAAGCGCTGGGGGCGCGAGCGGAATTTCATCACGGCCGAAAGCAAGCAAAAGCAGGTCGACCGCCTGAAAGAGGCGCTCGTCAAGCCGGACGGAGAGGTCGAGACAATTCATTTCTCCTTCAATCCCAAGCGCGAAAGCGGCAACGACGTTTTAATCTGCGAGGATTTATCGAAAGCCTACGGCGATAAGACGCTCTTTGAGCACGTAAACCTGCACATCACAAAGGGAGACCGCGTCTTCCTGCTCGGCGCAAACGGCTGCGGGAAAACGACGCTCTTTAAAATCCTGACCGGACGGATTGACGCCGGCGGAGAAGTGCGCTTCGGCGCTAATGTGGACGCCGGCTATTTCGACCAGGTACAGTCCGACCTGCACCTTGAAAAAACAGCGCTCGACGAGGTCTGGGACACCTTCCCACATATGACGCAGACGCAGGTGCGCACGGCGCTCGGCTCTTTCCTGTTCAAGGGGGACGACGTATTCAAGCAGGTAAAAGCCTTGAGCGGCGGGGAACGCGCGCGGGTCGCCTTATTAAAATTGATGCTCGCGGGCTCAAACTTCCTTCTGCTCGACGAGCCGACCAACCATCTCGACACGGCCTCGCGCGAGGCGCTTGAGGATACGCTCAAATCCTACGGCGGTACAATGCTTATCATCTCGCATGACCGTTATTTTATCAATAAGCTTGCCGATAAGGTCGTTACGCTGTCGCAAAACGGCGCGAAGGAATATCTCGGAAATTACGACAATTATCTGGAAAAGATAAAGGGCCTTCCCTCCCCCGCAGCTTCTGCCGCCAAGGAGGAAAAGCCGAAGCAAAACGATTACTTCCTTCGCAAAGAACAGCAGGCGGCAAGGCGCAGGCTCCAGACAAAGCTGAAAAACTGTGAAACGCTGATTGAACAGCTTGAAATACAGGCAAAGGAAATTGAAAGAGAGCTCGACATGCCTGAAACGGCCTCGGATTTTGAAAAGCTTACAGAGCTTACCGCGCAGCTTGAAAGCCTTCACAAGGAACAGGAGCAGCAGATGGGGCTTTGGGAGGAGCTAAGCCTTTCGCTCGAGGAGCTTGAAGAGGAAGCCTTTTAAAAAGATAAGTAAAAAAAGAGGGAAACCATATAAATGGTTTCCCTTGTTTATTCGTTTGCGCTTACTCAAAAAACTCCCTGGAATACTCGACAACGCCCCGTATCCCGCTCAATCCATTTTCCTGCAATTCAATTGCCATAAAGGATTCGTCCGGAACCTCAAACGGCGCGGAGATATGGTACCTGCTTGCGGGTACATAACCGAACCTCGGGTAATATCCGGCGTGGCCGAGCACTAGGCAGCCCTTGTAGCCGAGCGCGGCTGCAATACTATGCCCTTCCCGAATCAGCTTTCCGCCGACGCCCTGGTTCTGCGCGTCCGGCAAAACGGAGAGCGGGGCCAGCGCCAGCAGCGTATGGCCGGAGACCTTTACCTCTGTAAAGAGAATATGGCCGGCAAGTTTTCCGCCGTCCTCAACCGCGACGAGCGATAGCTGCGGGACGAACGCACGGCTTTTTCGCAGGCGGATGACAAGCTCCTGTTCGTCAGGCGCCGGACAGTCGTCCGCTGTAAACGCGGCCTTGACCAGATCGTAAACGTGCTCGTAATCGCTGATGGTTTCCTGTCTGATCGTAATATTCATCAATACCGTCTCCTTTCTAAGCGGGTCTTGTTTACAGTGTACCACACTTTTCTTTCGTTTGTCATGAGAAATTTATCCCAATTACACGGTAAATTGCGTAAAAAACGAAAAAACCGGCGCGGATTTGCCCCGCGCCGGTGATTTTATACGTTTATTAGCCCTTCAAAAGTCCTGAAACGACCTTTGCGATGTTCTCGCTGCAAAGGCCAAATTCCTTTAGCAGCTCCTTAGCCGGACCGGAATGGCCGTAGCAGTCGTTCACGCCGATTTTCGTAACCGGTACGGGGCAGGCCTCGCTCGTAACGGCACAAACGCTGTCGCCGAGCCCGCCGATGACGTTATGCTCCTCCACCGTAACAATCCGGCCTGTTTCTTTTGCGGCCTTGATGATGATGTCGCGGTCGATGGGCTTGATGGTATGGATATTGATAAGCCTTGCGTGGATTCCCTGCCCTTCCAGCTCGCGCACTGCCTTCAACGCTTCGTTTACGACAAGGCCCGTCGCGACGACGGTAATATCATTGCCTTCATGCAGGGTAATACCCTTTCCGATTTCAAATTTATAGTTGCCGTCCGGGTCGTTGAAGCTGTCGATTGCAAGCCGCCCAAGACGAATATATACAGGGCCTTTGTGCTCTGCCGCCGCTTTGACGGCCTCTATCATTTCGTAATGGTCGGAGGGGTTTAATACCACCATGCCGGGAATCGTCTTCATTAAGGCGATATCCTCACAGCACTGGTGTGTCGCGCCGTCCTCACCGACTGAAATACCCGCGTGCGAGCCGATGATTTTTACGTTCAGCTTCGGGTAGCCGATGGAATTGCGCACCTGCTCGAACGCCCTGCCCGTAGAGAACATGGCAAACGACGCCGCGAACGGGATTTTTCCACAGGCGGCAAGACCGGCTGCCACGCCCATCATATTGCATTCCGCAATGCCGCAGTCGACAAAACGGTCGGGGAACGCCTTCTGGAAGATTGAGGTTTTCGTAGCCGCGGCAAGGTCCGCGTCAAGCACGACGATGTCCTTGTTCGTTTTGGCAAGCTCACTTACCGCCATACCAAAGCTTTCCCTAGTCGCTTTATTGATTACATCTGCCATTATGCCTTCGCCTCCAATCCCTTCAAAGCGGCTTCAAGCTCCGCCATTGCTTTGTTATACTGTTCTTCGTTCGGGGCCGTACCATGCCAGCCGACCTGGTTTTCCATAAAGGAAACGCCCTTGCCCTTGACGGTATCCGCCAGGATTGCGGTGGGCTTTCCCTTCACGGCCTTTGCCTGTTCAAAGGCTTCCTCTATCTGGGTAAAGCAGTGACCGCATATTTTTATTACATGAAAGCCAAAGGATTCAAACTTTTTGTCGAGCGGCTCGATTCCGCCTACCTCCGCGACCGGACCGTCGATTTGCAGTCCGTTGCAGTCTACGATAACGCACAGGTTATCGAGCTCATGGTGCGCCGCGAACATGGCGGCCTCCCAAACCTGCCCTTCCTCGCACTCGCCGTCGCCGAGCAGCGTATAAACCCTATAATCCTTTTGGTCGAGCTTTCCGGCAAGCGCCATGCCGCACGCTGCGGAGATGCCCTGCCCGAGCGAGCCGGAGCTCATATCGATACCGGGCGTGCCCTTCATATCGGGATGGCCCTGGAGCATCGCGCCAACGTGCCGCAGCTTCTTAAGCTCATCGAACGCAAAATAGCCCTTGAGCGCCAGCACGGCGTAAAGGCTCGGGCAGCAATGGCCCTTTGAAAGGACAAAGCGGTCCCTGTCCGGATTTTTCGCGTCCTGCGGGTCTACGTTCATTTCCTTAAAATAAAGGTAAGTGTAAAGGTCGGCCGCAGACAAGGAGCCGCCCGGATGGCCTGACTTTGCATGATAGGTGCCGATGACGGCGCCCATTCTCGCCTGACAGGCAAGCTTTTTGAGCATAAGCTTTTCTGTACTGTTCATTTTTTTCGTCCTTTCCCTGTAAGAAGTCACGTGTGAAAGCAGGCGTTTCGCCGCTGTGTTCTCGCGGAACCGGAATTCCGCAACCGTTTCCATAATATCATAGATATATTGCGCTATTTTTCATCTGGAGCAAAAAAACTACTTTAAAATGACAAAATAAGTTGCGCGGACCGTGTAATCTTGATATAATCAGGTAGTCAAAGGAGGCGCGTTTCATGCTGTTGGTACTCGACGTCGGGAACACCAATATCAAAATGGGGATTTACAACGGAAAAAAGCTGGAATTCCAGGCGAGGCTTTCGACCGACCGGTTTAAAACCGAGGATGAATACGCTGTGGAGTTCTATTCGATTTTCCGAGTTTACCATGTGCCGGCCAAAGAGATTGACGGCGTGATTATAGGCAGCGTCGTCCCGCAGATTACGGGCCATCTGAGAAACGCTCTGCGCACGCTTACGGGCGTAGCGCCTGTACTGGTCGGACCCGGCGTAAAGACGGGGCTCAATATTAAAATCAACAATCCGGCGACTATGGGAGCGGACCTTGTGGCAAGCGGCGTGGCGGCGGCGGAGCTTTACCCCTGCCCCTGTATCATCTTTACCCTCGGCACGGCGACGACGATTTCCGTTATCGACGGGGACAAGGCGTTTGCCGGCGGGTGTATTATGCCGGGCGTAAGCATTTCGCTCAACGCGCTGACGGCAAAGAGCGCCCTGCTTTCTGCTATTGGTCTGGAGGCGCCTGAGCGCGTTATCGGCAAAAACACGGAGGACTGTATGAAAAGCGGCGTCGTGCTCGGTACGGCGGCAATGCTCGACGGCATGTGTCAGCGTATCGAAGAGGAGCTTGGAAGCCACTGCAGCACTGTTGCGACAGGCGGCCTGTCAAACGTGATTGTCCCAAGCTGCAAACGCAAAATAGATTTGCGCGACGATTTGATTCTTGAAGGGCTGCGCATCATATACAGCAGGAACAGCATTTAATAGGATAAAGTAGGTGTGGTATGAAATTTCAGCTTGCTCTGCTCGCGGTCAAAGACGTGGAGGTATCCAAAAGGTTTTACGGGGAGCTGTTCGGCCAGACGGTCGCGCTCGACCTTGGCAGGAACGTGACCTTCAGCGGCGGCTTTGCCATACAGCAGGATTTCGCGTGGCTTACAGGGATTGAAGAGGCTTCCGTTAAGGAGCAGGCCCATAATATGGAGCTGTATTTTGAGGTGGACGATTTCGACGCGTTTATGCAGAAGCTCGGCGCGTATGAAAATGTGCGCTATGTTCATCCCCCAAAAAAGCATGAATGGCAGCAGCGCGTCGTCCGTATTTACGACCCGGACGGGCATATGATTGAAATTGGCGAATCGATGCAGGTCATAGCAAGGCGTTATCTTGCGCAGGGCTATACCGTGGAAGAAACGTCGGAAATCATCCAGCATCCCGTTGAATTCGTGAAAAGCTGCATCTGAAGATACCAGCCTAACATAAAAATTGAATAACGCCTGTGCGGGCGGTAAACGCATACCTGTCAAAATTGGTTATAATCCCCATAGCGGGTTATAATAAATAAAGTTTGCGTCGCATCCAAAGTGAGCGGCAGCAGGAGGAATGTAGTATGACACAGGTAAAAAGACTTACGAATCTGCAGCGGATGGTTTTCATCGCGGTGCTCGCGGCTATCATCGTATTTTTGATGCTGACAAACCTAGGGTATATTCCGACGGGGTTCGGTTTCACCATCACGATTTTGATGATTCCGGTAGCAATCGGAGCAATTCTTTTAGGCCCTGCGGCGGGCGCAATCTTAGGCGCCGTTTTCGGGCTGACGAGCCTTGCGACCTGCTTCTTGGGCATGGACCCTTTTGGAGTGGCACTTCTGGCCATATCCCCGTGGAAGACCGCGCTTGTATGCATTGTGCCGCGGGTACTCGTCGGCTTTTTGTGCGGCTGGATTTTCCGGGCGCTTCGCAGGGTCGATAAAACAAAAATCATTTCTTACGGCGTGGCGAGTGTCAGCGCGGCTTTGCTCAACACAGCCATGTTTTTAACCGGCATTTGGCTTGCGTTCGGCAGCGACCCTGCCGTGACGCAGTATACGGGCGGCTCGTCGAGCCTGTTTGTCGTCATCGGCGTGCTCGGCGGTATCAACGCCATTGTCGAGGCTGTCGCGTGCCTGGTTCTCGGTACGGCGATTGCGAAAACGCTTGACGTCGTTATGAGCAAATCGCGTATGTAATAGTATAGAAATCTGTCCGGCGGGCGGGGCTTCCCGTCCCGCCGCCTTTTTATATAGAAAGGATGCAGGATAAGATGAAAGAGGAAATTCTGCGGATGCTGAAGGAATCGGAAGCTTATGTTTCCGGGCAGGAGCTGTCCGAGCGGCTTAATGTATCACGCAGCGCCGTATGGAAGCATATCAAGGCGCTCAAGGAAGAGGGCTATGTAATCGATTCTGTCACCAACCGGGGCTATCTGCTAAAAGATATACCGGAGCTTTGGAACGAGCAGCAGGTGAAAGAAAACCTGAAAACGCTCCGGCTTGGGCGTAAGCTTTTGCTCCTGCGTGAGGTGGACAGCACCAACGAAGAACTGAAAAGAAGGGCGCGCGCGGGCGCCGCGCACGGGCTTGTCTGCGTAGCTGAAAAGCAGGGCGCCGGCAAAGGGCGGCTTGGGCGCGCATGGAGCTCGCCCGCTGGGACAGGCATGTGGATGAGCGTTCTGCTGCGGCCCGATATTTCGCCGTTTGAGGTATCCGGCATTACGCTCGCCGCAGGGCTTGCCGTATGCAAAGCGGTACAAGGTCTTACCGGGTGCGCTGCGAAAATCAAGTGGCCGAACGATGTGGTAATCGGCAGGAAAAAAATCTGCGGTATATTGACGGAGATGTCGGCGGAATCCGACCGCGTCGATTTTGTGGTCGTAGGAATCGGCGTCAATGTCAATACGGATGGCTTTCCGGAAGGGCTGGCGCATAAGGCTACTTCACTTAAAATTGAAACAGGCAGACCCTTCAGCCGAACGCTCCTGCTGTGCGAGGTACTCCGGCAGCTTGAAATATATACGGATGAATTTGTGCTCAATACCTGCGGAAGCATCACGGGCGAATACAAGGAAAACTGCGTCACAATCGGCAGGGAGGTTTCAGCCGTCCGCGGCGGCGTGCAGGTGATGGGCGAGGCGGTAGACGTAACGCTTTCCGGCGCGCTCGTCATTCGGCAAAAGAATGGAAAGCTCACGGAAATCAATTCCGGCGAGGTTGTCGTCCAGGGGATTTATTAAAGATACAAAATAGTTTGTGGAGAAATTTTACAAATTAATACACCTATTTTTATTTGTGTTAATATGAAGAAAAGCCGTCATTACATGATGACTTATCGTATGCATAGATAAAGGACTAGCTAATTTTTCGGTTGCTGTTTTGAACGGAGATGTATTGTCATGGGTAAAAAAATAGAATGTTTTTTATGCACCCTTCTCGCTTTTCTGCTGTGTACCGGTGCTCTCTGCTTTCCAGCGGCCGCCGCGGAAAGTGAAGATTGGCCCAAACCCGTTCTTGTTAAATTTGGCACCTCTCGTGGTTATGACCTCGGAATATATGTTGAACACGTTTCTCCTTCGGGTTCGTTGGTAAAAATCGGCCCGTACTGTTTTAGAAACGAGTATTATCATCCGGACCAAGTCGGTATCTACGTATTTAAGGGCGACGAAATCCATACGCTGCAGGACGCATACCGGGCAGATTTGGTGGATATCCACGAAACGGTAGACCAGCTCAGGGCATACCGAAAAAGCGGGATGCCCGGTTATGAGGGTGTGCCTTATTCCTGCTACATTTACCGCTTTGGCGACGCGAACCTGGATGAGGAGGTCAACCTGCAGGACGTGCTGCTCGTCCAAAAGGGGATTGCCGGGATAATTGACTTGAGCGACATCAATTATTACATCAGCGGGCTCGGCAGCCAAAAATCTTATTTCCTCGGAGATTATAATGACGACGGGGAAGTAAACATGGAGGATGTCCTGTCCATCCAAAAGTACATTGTAAAATTTGAAAAATAAAATGATTTATAGCCCCCTTCATCCCGCTTTGCCTGCCGGGTGAAGGGGTTATTTTATAAAAAAGTTTAAATAGTAACAAAATAGTATAATTTTAGGTTTTTTCAACTATCCGATAGTTCCCTATTTTTCATGTGAAAGATTTTTATTTATTATGGCTATTTATATATTTTTTATCGTATTTTGTTGATTTTTTAGTGCCATATTTATATAATGAGGCTGGCATAGATGATGCCTGATTATTAGAAGGAGGATTATGTATGAAGAAGAGAAGCATCAAATTTTCAAGTGCGCTTCTGACCTTCGCGCTGCTTTTGTCGATGCTGGGACTTAGCGTTTCGGCAAAGACGCAGGACGAGGAAATGGCCGACAACGGGATTTCATATGGGGACGTCAACTCTGACGGTAAAATCTCGGTTGCCGACGTATTAATGGTTCAGAAGCACCTGGCGTCCGTTATTGCCTTGACGCAGCCGCAGACCGCGGCAGCGGACGTAGACGGCGACAAGCGCATTACGCTGCAGGATGTGCTGCTGGTTCAGAAGTATCTGGCAAATGTGATTGCGTCGTTCCCGGCGGAGGAAGCCGGCAAAGACGCATCCTGGGCGAAAAACACCATTACCTATGAAATTTTCGTCAGGAGCTTTTACGATGCGGACGGGGACGGAATCGGTGATTTCCGGGGCGTTGCGGAAAAGGTGGATTATCTGAAGTCATTAAACGTAGGAACCGTTTGGCTGATGCCGGTTATGGACTCCACGACCTATCACGGATATGACGTGGTGGATTACCAGTCCGTTAACCCCGACTACGGCACGATGGAAGACTTTGAGTATATGCTGAAGGTGCTCCACGACAACGGTATCCGGGTTATCCTGGATTTTGTGGCGAACCATACGTCCTCTTCAAACGTCTGGTTTAAAGAGGCGCTTGCCGACAAGGACAGCAAATACCGGGATTACTATTTTATCTCAGAAGAGGAAAAAACCGAAGATGGCTGGAGACAGGCTGAAAACGGGCTTTACTATTACGGCCTGTACGATTCCATCATGCCCGACCTCAATTACGCCAATAAAAACGTTTGGGAAGACATGAAGGCAAACGCGGGCTTCTGGCTCGATAAGGGCGTCGACGGCTTCCGGCTTGACGGCGCGAACAACATCGATACGGACGCTGCCGTCACACATGCCTGGTGGCAGGACTTTACAACCTATGTCAAGTCCAAAAATCCTGCCGCATTTATCGTGGGTGAAAACTGGATTACCACAATGAAGGACCTCGCCCCATATTTTGCCGACATGGACTCTTCCTTTAACTTTGACGCGGCAAACCTCATCGAGGAAATGGCAAGGGGCGTACAGACCGATATCGTCAAGCATTTAAACGAGGGTCACGCTTATTATGAGGAAAGCGCTAACACGACTCCCGAAGTTCCGAAGGTCACGACCGATTCCGTCATGATAAACAACCACGACATGGACAGGATTGCGTCGCGCGTAGGGACAAAGGAGCAGGCTAAGCTTGCGGCAGCGCTGCAGTTTACACTGCCGGGAACCCCCTACATTTATTACGGCGATGAGCTGGGTCAGCTCGGTGAAAAGCCGGACGACAACCGCAGGGAGCCGTTCGACTGGTATGCATCGGCCCAGGGTGAGGGTATGACCCAGATGACCGATGAATGGATGAACCCGATGAAGTACACCCTGCCGGACGACGGCATTTCCTATGAGGAAGAAAAGGACGACCCGAACAGCATTTATAGCTATTACAAAAAACTGACGGACATCAGGACACAACACCCGATGCTCTACACAGGTGAATACGGAAACGTGGGCATGAACGACGGCCTGTATTCCTACACGGTAAGTGAAAACGGCGTTGGACAGAAGCTCTTTGCCGTGCATAATCTGACGGGTGAGGCAAAGAAGCTTACCCTCGATTATGACGCGGCAGACCTGATTTCCGGTACAAAAATCCCCGCAGGCAGCGAGTTTACGTTTGCGCCCTTTGCCTCTGTCGTCATGGAATATGCGGGTGACAGAATCCCCGCGAAGATACCGTACAATCCGCCGGCAGAAGCCGAAACTAAGGAGTACACACTTACCTTCAAGATGACGCTCCCGGAAAATACGCCGGAGGACGAGCCAATTTATATGGTTGGCACCTTCAACAACTGGACGGTGGCGGACCCGCTCTATGAGCTGAAGCGTACATCAAAAACGACGGCGGAAATCACCATTAAAACTGAAGGTACGGTCGGTAAACAAATGCAGTACAAATTCAACCGCGGCACGTGGGACAAGCGTGAGCAGGACTCAGAGGGCAACGACCTGATAGGCGACCTTCACAAGGAAAACCGTTACTATGAATTCACGCCGAATGCTGTAGATACGATAAACGGCACGATTGAAAGATGGTCTGACATCGGCTGACAGCTTCTGTATAAAGTAAAACAAAAGCAACCCCCAGCGGCATTTGCCGCTGGGGGTTTTTGCTATAGCTATTTGCTCCCGCGTAGGGAGCGACGACGGAAAAATCAGTACGAACCAGCTTGCGGAGATTTCAATCCACGCTCCCGCGTAGGGAGCGACCAGTTTTTTTCTGTGGATACGGCTCGCTCTCTTGTATTTCAATCCACGCTCCCGCGTAGGGAGCGACATTTGGGGACGGGGTATAAGCCCGCCCCCTTTGATTTCAATCCACGCTCCCGCGTAGGGAGCGACTGCCGACTTTTGACGGGATAACTTCCGGCTGTTCCTCATTTCAATCCACGCTCCCGCGTAGGGAGCGACAGCAAAAGAAGCCAAAGCAAAGGAGAAGCCTTTCATTATCTTTGTCTAACTTCTCCAAATATCGCTTCTTTTTTATATTTTACCATATTGTTTTATAAATTCCAACCACAAATTTTGGTGCGAACCTCCCGGCAAATTTCTGTTTGCTTCCACTTCGCACTTTTAAAGCTGTTATATGTTTTTTATAACCTTTGAGGGGGTGCCAAAAATAAAATGGGAGAAGGCACGGCGCTCTCTCCCTACGGGCCTATTATTCTATTACCGTTATACCGTAACAGGCGGTGAATCTGTGGAAACGCCGGTCATCTCCGGCATGGAGAACGCAACGTTCGTTGCGTGGTCGGCAATCCGTTCCAGGTTTGTCAGCATATCGAGGAAAACAGGCCCATCCTCCGCAGTAGCGGCGCCTTCGTTCAGGCGGGCTACATGGTGTTCCTTGTAGAGCTTCGTATCGTCGTCGACCTTTTCCTCTGTATTGATAATGACCTGCGCCATGCTCATATCATGCGAGCGCGTGGAGAACATATAGATGCTGTCTTCAAGCACAGAGGTCACCATGGCGCTCAACAGCTCCAGCTCCTCAAACGCGCTGGAATTCATCGGGATGTTTTGGTTCATCAGGCTCTGGGCGCATTCTGTGATGTTGACGGCATGGTCGCCGATGCGCTCCAGGTCGCTGATGACACTATAAAGAGAGCCGATGACGCGCCTGTCCTTATCTTCAATATCGAGCCCGTTGATTTTCACGAGATATTCGGTGATACTGTGCGTCAGGAAATCGACGACGCGCTCGTTTTCCTCAACCTTCAAAATACGTTTTCCATCCTGCTCGAAGAACGCGCGCAGCGCGTTTTTATAGCTCTTTACAGCGAGGTCCGCGAGGCGGTGAGCCTCCTTCTGTACCTGGGAAACAGCCACAGGCGGCGTCGTCAGGATGCGGGAGTCGAGGTACAGCGGCGCCATCTTCTCCTTCTCTTCCTCCTGTCCGGGCATAAGAAGCTGTGCAAGCCTGACGAGCAGGTTTGCAAACGGGAACAGGATAACGGTAATTCCAACATTGAAGATGATATGCACGGCGGAAATCTGCGCCGCGACATTGCCGGGGAAAATATGCTCGATTGCCGTAACAAAGCCTGGACAGAGCATTGTAAAGATTACAAAAAGAATCGCGCCGAGAAAGCTGATAATAAAATTGAGCAGCGCCGTGCGTTTTGCGTTGCGGTTGGCGCCGATAGAGGAAAGCGCCGCCGCCATACAAGCACCGATATTGAAGCCATATATGACGTAAACCGCATTGGGCAGCGTAATGGCGCCCGCAAGGCCAAGCGCCTGCAGCACGCCGACAGATGCCGAGCTGCTTTGAATGATGGCGGTAAATAGTACGCCGGCAAGCACGCCGAGCAGAGGGTTGCTGAAGCTTGTCAGAAGGGTCTGGAATTCCGGAGAGGAGGCCAGTGGCTGCATGGCGGTTTTCATTGTAGTCAGGCCGAAAAACAAGATGCCAAAGCCCGCGATAATCTGACCATAATATTTCTGGTTATTCTTTTTGAGGAACATAATCATCGCAACGCCGACAAAAATAAACAGCGGTACGATGTCCGCAATATTGATGGCAAGCAAAACGCTTGTTACAGTCGTTCCGATTTTCGCGCCCATCAGGATGCCGACAGCTTGTCCAATTTCCATAAAGCCCGCATTGACGAAGCCAACGACCATTGCGTCCGTAGCCGACGAGCTTTGAATGATACCTGTAACAACAAGCCCGACAAGCAGCGCGAGAAAACGGTTGCTCGTCAAACGCTCGAGCAGGCCCCTGAGCTTAGCGCCCGCAGCGAGCTCCAAACCGCCGCCCATCAGCCTCATGCCAAAAAGAAACAACCCCAAGCCGCCCAGCAGCAGGAATATATCATATATATTCATTTGTACTCCTCCGGTTCGGTTTCATCCGTTCCGTAACATAAATTTTACCTATGCTTTACATACTTTTTACACATACAAAGTTATGATAGTACAAACAAAATCGAAAAATATTAGAAAAAAGAAAAATAAGGAGAATCGGTTAAATTCTCCTTATCAATCAAAAGTCTATATAAAAACGTATAGGTTTTTGTCTTTTTGCTAAGATTTTCAGGCGCCGTGTACTGCAAGCCTGTTTTTCAGCTTTGCCCGGTCGAATGCAAAGGCAATTACAAGAAACACGACTGCGCTGCCGGCTGCCTGGACTGCGTTTTCTGGAATATTCTCAAGCGCGCCGCCCCAGACTACAGGGCTTAAAAACGCACCGTTAAAGCCGTCTCCGGCGGTTGTCCTGTCGATTGCAAGCAGCGTGACCTTTGTCAGGTAATAGCCCGCGATAGTAATTAAACCCGAGGGAACGACCATCATCGCATTACGCCCGGTCAGAACCCTATCCTTCCGGCAGGTAAACGGAAGCGCAATCAACGCTTTTATGATAAACGTGGGGAGCAGGTACATAAAATATCCGCCGAAGAGGTCGGAGAGCGCTCCGCCGATACCGGCCGCCAGCATGGCATATGGAGTGGGCAAAAAGCAGGCCGCAAGATAAATGACTGAATCACCAAGATGGATGTATCCGCCGCCCGGCGTGGGAAGCTTTACAAAATAAGTAAGCGCCGTCGTCATGGCCGCAAACATAGCGGCAAGAACCAGCAGCCTCAAGGTTTTATTCGTATTTGTCTTCATAAGAAGTTCCTTCCTTGTTTATTAATTTACAGGCCTGGGAAAGTTGTACAACAATCAAGCGTTGCTATTATATTAGCAGACCACTGACCACATTGAAATGTACAGTTTTTCAAAAAACAGAGAGTACAGTTTTTAAGATAGACAAAAAATGATATACTGTAACCTCATGTTAAGCCACGTGAGTCGTTTGACATTTCCACACGGTCATATTAGAATAAAAAAGTCCAGTTTTGTAATTTGTTCGCCCTTGGCGGAGCATGTGTATTCAACAAATCGTAATTGAAAGTGAGGCATCGAATATGACGGGGTTATTAGACAGGTCGTCTTGTCCTTCATTAGAGGAATTTGGAGCATATATTGGGAATCCTGTTTTTATGCAATTCTGTATACAGATTAAAGAGAGGTTTCAATGCTCAGAAAAAATAGATTACAGCTCCTGCAGCTGGGAAATGGGCTGGAATATAAAGTTTAGAAAATCAGGAAAAACCTTATGCACAATATATCCAAGAGAAGGATATTTTGCAGTTATGATTGTTATTGGAGCGAAAGAAAAGGACGCTATTGAAGCAATGTTGCCTGATTGCGTAACAGAGCTGCAGGAAATCTATAATCAAACAAAAGAAGGCAACGGACAAAAATGGTTAATGATTGATTTAGAAGATAAAGGACGTATGTATGAGGACATATTCCGCCTGATTGAAATCCGCAAAGGATAATTACAGCAGGCCGGACAAGGCGTACTGTTTTTTGTAATTTCCAGCTGTACAATTCCCACAGTTACAGACTTTACTGCTTTGCTTGCGGGTTTAGAAGCTGCCTGTTTCATGGGGTATGCCTATGAAACGTTTTTCACTCTATAACGCCTATATAGCTGTTTACGCAAATATGGAGGGAGCCTTAAAGGCTTCCCTCCATTTTTTATTTCGACGGAAATACAAGCTTTTTCCCCGTTTCCTTCCTGCTTCTTTTTATGCGGCGGAAAGGCTTGGAAATTGCCTTAGCACACTCCATCACAATGAGCGGGGCAATAGAAAGCAGCCCGACAATCCCCCACTGCATAAGGGTAAGCGGCACTGTTTTAAAAATTGCCCCAAGCGGCGCGATGGTGATAACAAGCACCTGCAAAAACGCGCACACCGCAAACGCCATAACCATTTTCCGGTTGCTGAAAAGTCCGATGCGAAGAACCGAACCGTCGCTTCGCATGTTAAACGCGTGGACGAGCTCTGAAAGACTCAAAACGGCAAAGGCCATCGTCCGGCCGACCGACACGGCGCCGGGTGTGTCGAAAAAGCTTCTTCCTATCACAAAAGAAAGCAGCGCCAGCGCGCCTATCATCATGCCTTCAAAAGCAATATCGATTCCAAGCCCGCCTGAAAACAGGCTCTGCTTCTGTGCAATAGGTTTGCGCTTCATAATATCTGGGTCGACCTTTTCTACGCCGAGCGCCATTGCGGGCAGCGCGTCCGTCACAAGGTTCACCCACAAAAGCTGTATCGGCAGCAGCGGCGTTGGGATATGCATCACGGACGCTGCAAATATCACCAGAATCTCGCCAATATTGCAGGAAAGCAGAAAATGAATGGCTTTCTTTATATTTTCATAAATGCCGCGCCCTTCCGACACGGCGCGCACAATTGTCGCGAAATTATCATCGGTCAGTATCATATCGGACGCGCCCTTGGCAACGTCCGTGCCGCTCTTCCCCATTGCGCAGCCAATGTCTGCCGCCTTGAGCGCGGGCGCATCGTTTACGCCGTCGCCTGTCATCGACACCACCTCTCCACGTGCCTGGAACGCCTTGACAATACGCACCTTATGCGCGGGCGATACGCGTGCAAATACACGGCAGACCGCTATCCTTTTTTCCAGCTCCGTATCGCTCAAGCGGTCAAGCTCCTGCCCCGTCATAGATTCCGTCTGCGGCGTAAGGATTCCAAGCTCCTTTGCAATCGCGTTTGCTGTGATGATATGGTCGCCCGTAATCATAACCGGTACGATTCCCGCGTCCTTACAGGTCGAAACCGCGTTCTTTGCCTCGCGCCGCGGCGGGTCTATCATACCAATCAGCCCGCAGAAGGCAAGCCCGGTTTCCGATGCTTCTTTAACGGACGAAAGCTCCCGGCAGGCCACCGCGATTACGCGCAGGGAGTCTGCCGCCATTTCGTCGTTCATGCGGCTGATTGCGCCGCGCTTTTGCTTTGTCATGGCTGTTTGGTGCCCGCGGATACGTACCTGCACGCAATGTTTCAGCAATACGTCCGGCGCACCCTTTGTCACCTGTATGTACCCTCCGCCCGGCATCTGGTGAACAGTCGTCATCAGCTTGCGCGCGGAATCAAACGGGATTTCCATTACCCGCGGGTATTGGCGGTCAAGTTCATCCTTTGGGTGTCCCTGTTTGGCGCCTGCAAGCACAAGGGCATTTTCTGTAGGCTCGCCAAGCGCCTTCCATTTGCCGCCTGTACCCTCAATGCGCGCGTTGTTGCACAGCGCGGAAAAGGTAAGAAGCTCTGTGGATTCCCCGCTGCTCATAGCCTGCGGCCCATCGGGCGTACAGACTTTTGTAACCGTCATACGGTTCTGCGTAAGCGTGCCTGTTTTGTCCGAGCAAATTACCGTAGCGCTGCCAAGCGTTTCCACCGCGGGCAGCCTGCGTATAATCGCGTTGCTTTTTGCCATGCGCTGTACGCCGATGGACAGCACAATCGTTACGATTGCGGGCAATCCTTCCGGTATCGCCGCGACCGCAAGGCTTACCGAAAGCATAAAGCTGTCGAGTACCGGCACATGCTCGAGCATTCCCATTATAAAGATAATCCCGCATATCACAAGCGCGCCGTAGCCCAGGATACGCCCGGTCTTTGCAAGGCGGACCTGCAAAGGCGTCTGAGGCGTTTCTTCGCTGTTAATCATATGGGCAATATGGCCGACCTGCGTATCCATCCCAGTCTGAGTAACAACAGCAGTCGCGTGTCCGCTTGTAATAACACTCATTGCAAAGACCATATTGCGCCTGTCGCCTATAGACGCTTTTTCAGGAAGCTTCAGCCCGTCCTCCTTTTCCACCGGAACGGATTCGCCTGTCAGGGAGGATTCCTCCGCTTTTAAATTTGTACAGGCAATCAGCCTTGCGTCGGCGGGCACGAGGTCTCCCGCCTCCAGAAAAAGAACGTCCCCCGGCACGAGCTCCTCGGTTGGAACGGTCACACGCATACCCTGCCGCAGCACCTTTGCGTTTGGGGCAGACAGCTTTTTCAGCGCGTCGATAGCGCGCTCCGCCTTGTTTTCCTGTGCGACCCCGATGATTGCGTTTACAATAACAATCAACAAAATAATAATTGGATCGACCATGTCCCCATCGCCGCTCCAAAGGCTTGTAAAAAATGAAATGCCCGCCGCGAACAGCAGGACGATTACCATAAAGTCGGAAAACTGCTCCAAAAATTTGCGCGGAAGGCTTTTTTTCTTTCCTTCCTCCAGCTGGTTCTTTCCGTATTGCTCCAGCCTTTTGCGAGCCTGCGCTGAGCTTAAGCCCTTATTTGCGTCTGTATTGAGTTCCTGCAAGGCTTCCGCCGCCGTTTTTGTATGCCAATCCATTTTTTCTTCACCTCATGACTGGGCCTGTGCCGTAGCGGCATGCCCCGTCCTTTCTTTCCATATTGCATTTTTCTGGTTCTGTCCCATTTATATGCTTTTTGCAGGCTGCAAATGCAGACATGTCCGAATAAAAGCTTTTGCTCTGCATTTTAACGGGAAATTGCCTGGTCTAAAGAGAAATTTTTGTTTTTACCCGCGAATAGGATTTGACACATCCAGTAAAAAGTAGTATTGTTCTGTTGAATTAATATTTATATTTTAAATATTACTATTCCCAACATTTTAAAACAAAAAAGGAGAGAAAACCATGAAAACACCGAAAAAAATTTTGTTGGCAATCCTGGCAATACTGCTGCTCTCAGCTGCATTGCCAGCAGTAACTGCCGCGCAGGCGAACGAAAACAACGAGGCGTCTTTTCAAGATCTTGCAGAGCTAGAAGCTGTAATTGAATCACTATATAATGGAAACTACCCGGAAATTGCGCAGAAAATCAAGGAAATGCGCGGCGGCTCCTTTGCAGAAATGGCAGACGAGGCCCTCACGCTCTACTATGGCAGCTGCGGCCCCACAAGCATTGCGTTCCAGAAGGTATTAATCGATAACCAAATTTATGCCGAGACGCGGATGGACTCGCAGATGTATCCGGCACATGAATACAACCTGATGCGTGCCCGTTTTGCTGACGGTACGGTAAAGCTTGTTCTGTTCGACGGCGCGTACAGGCAGTTTATGCGCAATTATTTCAAGGCTAAAATTGCAGAAGATACAGGAAAACAGACCTATGAAGTGACCGACAGCGAGGTAGACGCCGCCATACTCGCAACAAACCTGCCAAATGTACTGATTTTTGATTTCAGTAATAAGGAGGAGGCGGTTGGCAAAATAAAAGCAGCGCTTGGGGAAGATGTAGCTTCAAGCGCCTACGATTGGATTGCGCGTGAATACGAAAGCCAGACCTATCCGGAGCCGGCGCTGCAGACGATTCATACGCGTTACCTGACGGACGCGGACGTAGCAAGGCTTGAAGCGGGGATTCCCTTCGGCAAACCCTTTAACAGCGCATTGTACCTGCGTGGCTCCTGGGACGGTTACAGCTCCCGCAGAGAAATCAACTATATGGGGAACGGAGTTTACCAGCTCGACCTGATGTATCCCGGGACAGAAGGAAATGCCGGGACATTTACCGTGCGCATTGAGGATGAGAACGGTGGATTTATCTACGGGACAACGGAATCCGACGCAATTTATCCAACCATGAAAGCAACGTACAACCATAGCACCAGACAGTGGTTTTTGACCGACAGCCCGGACAGCAGCGCCGACATTCCAATTGACACCAACGGCGGCAACGTCACGCTGAGAATCGATACAAGAGCGGGCGTCGGTGCCCCGCACTTTCGCGTGCTCAACTTAGGAGAAGCCGGAATGTTCGGCGACATTAATTACGACGGAATAATAGATATTGCCGACGTTTTAAAAATGAGCAATGCGCTTTCCGGCTTGATCAGCCTAAATTCTGCGGAGCTTCTTTTATGTGACGTTAACGGCGACGGATGCTTCACCGGAGAGGATATTCTGCTTGTCCAGAAATATATAGCCCTATGCTCTGAAACAGGGCGCGTCGGTGAAAAGGCCTATATGCCCTTCGAATAACGGTAAAGCTAAAACGCAAGCCGAATAATTAATCAATTGGCATTTTCATTTCATATAAAGCAAAGAAAAGTCGTTTCTTGTCGAAAGATAAATAAAATTAAGAAATATATACAATTCCTTTATATATTATTTGTAACAATTTTTAGTTGAATTTATGATAAAAATTATGTATAATAATAACCAATAGATAGTATGCTATTCTCCATTAAAGAAAGGACGGTCCCTGTATGAAAAAAACAAGAAAAACAGCAAGGGTTCTTCTCTCTATCTGTATGGCGGTTCTGTTATGCTTAAGCGCATTTACCATGGCCGGCGCTGTGGACGAACCCCCGGCGGCAGCACGTTCCATCTATTACGACAATTATTACACCGGCTGGACAGACGTTTACTGCTATGCCTGGAATGCCGCCGGCGAGTACAACGCCGCGTGGCCTGGTGAGCCCATGACGCTGACAAACGGCTCCTGCTATAAAGTTGACGTAGCCGCGGCCTACACAAAGGTCATTTTCAACAACGGCGCGGGCGCGCAGACCTTTGACCTCGATCTTCTTGCTAAATACGACACATTCTTTGGCAACAACACAAAAGAGAGCAAGGTAAACGGCTTCTGGCTCAACCAGAGTAATTACAACAAGATTTATTTCACCCCGGCAGACTTTTGGGGCGAGGATGACTGCTATGTATCGTTCTGGGGAGCCAACATTCCGCAGAGCTGGCCCGGCATTAAGATGGACAAGACTTCCGGAACAGCTACGGCGGCTTACATTCCCACAGCCATGATCAGCAATGTGATTATCAACAACGGCGGCAACGGCAAGCAGACCGAAACGCTCACCACACCGCTAACCTCCAACAGCATTGGCCTTACCGGCGAAATCATCGGACAGGACCAGTACGGAAACGACATCTACAAAGTCAAGTACAACACGCCTGGTCCGGGCTGACCGGCATAAGCGCACCGTAAAAACCAGTTAAGGAATAAACAAATCGATAGCATACTATCCTAACCTATTACATCGTAACGGGAGGGGCTTTCCAGCAGGAAGGCTCCTCTTTTTATGCCCTCGGGATAAGTACATTAAAACCTCCCCTGTGCTTCATGCACAAAGGAGGTTTTTATTTATATATGTTGATTCCTGACTCAAAAACAATTTATTATACCTGCGGTGCGCTGACCTTAGGCAGTTCCAGAATACTGTTACCAGAGCCGCTGACGTATGGGTCGTATAATTTAAAGAAATACAGTCCGTCCCACTTCTTTTGTAAGTATATTTTGTCATAAAGTATTAGCTGCTGCTCTTCGTCATAATACGCCTGCAAGCCAACGGTGGCATTATGGAGGCTTATCTTAGGCAACGTACAAAAATAATCCTGATAAAACGCCTTGACCTCATCCTCCGTACAAAGGTTTCAATCTTTTCACCATTGACCGCATATGGTCCCACCGGCCTTGAGCCTTTTGGTATAGGTATATTGGAGATGACGCCTTGATTTTCCGGAAAGGTTCTTTGATAGCTTATTTGATTATACTCGACAACGCGGGCAACCGTAATGGCGGCAATCCCGAGCAACAGGATGGCGGTAACTGTTAAAATCCCATTTTTAAGCTTTTTTCTGGTCACGGTGTTCCATCCGCAAATAGATTGTATATATGTCCCTTACCCTGATT
>OJQY01000115.1_pt1 | contig 63317 bp, 73 predicted proteins | sample 1599091 | NCBI WGS metagenome assembly OJQY01 (sample SAMN03922524, study PRJEB24848) | human gut metagenome | isolation source: stool sample | host: Homo sapiens | place: Germany | collected 2010-02 | reverse complement strand
CGGCCCGGTCACCCCGCTGATCTCCACGCCCTCCATCTCGTAGAGCGTCTCGGCCTGGGAGGTGAAGAAGGTCACGGTCACGTCATAGCGCAGCGCCTTTCCGTTGATCCGCGAGAGCGCCTCCCGAAGGCTGCGGCACGCATTGGCCGCCATGCCGCTCAGGGCGGGATAGACATACAGCGTGGCGGGGCCGGTATAGGCGTTGACCACGGAGGGCGAAACCACCTCGTCGGCGTACAGCGCCTGAAAGCCGACGTCCCCGCTTGCGCTCATCTCCATGAGGACGTTTTCGTTGTTTGCGGGGTCAAGGAGCTGGAGCAGGAAGTTCTCCGTGGTGATGGCCACGTTGTTTCCTCCGATGGTGATGCCGCTGGTCTTGAGCTCCTGCGCGCCCACGGCCGCCCATGCCGAGCCCGTATACCGCTTGAGGATGGGCGGCGTGAGGGAGGTATCCAGCCAGAGCATGTTGGCATAGAGGGTGGCAGGAGCGGTGTTGCTGCGATAGACCTTTTCGGTGTTATAGACCGAAGTGCTGACCTTGAGGGCGATATTGCCGGCGTTTTGCGTGATGCGGGACTCCGCGCTGTCCATGCGTCCCGCCAGACCGTAGATGTCCTCGGGCGCGGCGCTCCAGTCCGTCCATGCGTCCAGCACCTCCAGCTTGACATTCCGAAACCGGACGTTTCCCGTCATGCCGTTGGCCGCGGATGTTCCGAGGGCGAAATAGGAGATGGAGACGGGGTTGTAGGGCGACAGGTCCAGCGGCCCGTATTGCAGGCGCACCCAGTCGTCGTCCGTTGCCTGAAAGCTCGCGTCCGTGGTGCGCAGGTACCAGCCGCGCCCGACGGTTTTGAACTGGCCGTTCTCGCTGTAGAGGTAGTACACCCACAGGCCGGAGTACACGCCTGGCGTGGCGGCTTCGGAGGCCTCCACCCCCTGACGGCGGATGTCCAGCGAAATGCGGATGGACGCGCCGCTTTGGCTGTGCGCGAAGAAATCGTCCGAAACCGCGAGGCTTTTGAGGGTGAGAGAGGTGGCCTTGCCGTCCTCGTAGTAGCGGTTGGAAATGAAGGTAAATTCGCCGCCGCTGCCCAGGCAGTAGTTGCGGCCCTCGTACTTTTCATGGACGAAACTCGCGGACGCCGCCACCGTCGCCGTAATGGCCTGCGGGGTGATTTTCTGCTCAGCGGATTGCACACGTGTGGAAAGGGAATTGACCTCCGTCTGGTCCGCCTTGAGCGCGATGGCCGCGTCGGTCTGCTCAAAGCGAGTGCCCATCTCCCGACGCGTCTCACCGATGGCGACGGAAGCCTCATAGGCCACCTGCGACAGCGGCTTGAACGCGCCGTCCACGAAGCGGTAGAGCGGGTGCTCAGGAAACACGCAGGTCTGGTACGTGCCGGTGAGCGTGCCCAGCGCCATATAGGTCAGGCCGTCGTCCTCGGTGGGAACCGTAGCGGTCAGGATGGCTTCCGCGGGCGTAAAGACCGTGCCGGCCAACGTGCCCGCCACATAGCAGGTTGTGCCAATCGTCCCCGCAAAGTCCGGGTCAACCGTGCGCAGCGTACAGTAGGGGTAGGTCAGGTAGAACTGGGAGCCGTACATGCCGGCGGACACGGCGGCGGCGCAGTAGAGCACCGGCCGGGTCACGTCAAAGGGTACGCCGGCCGCCAGCGGGAAGCAGCCTTCCTCGTCCGCGACGGCAAGCCTTCCCGCCGGAATGGCCGTCTTGGCCTTGAGGGTCGTTCCGATGCGGATGCGGTCGTAGGTGTCGGTGTTGTAATTCGCGTCCGCCCACCAGCCTTTGGGGATGGAGACGGAACCGATGACGACGTTTTCCCGGTAGGTGAGCCTGACGACATTCCCGGCGGCGTACTGCGTGCCCAGCCGGGTGCTGCCGCCGAAGTAGCACGGAATCGCCCCGGTGGCGCTGCCGTCCGCAAGCGTGAGATCAAGCGTTACGTTGCTCCCGGATGTGACAGGCAGCCAGTAGGTGATCTGCTGTCCGTCGTGAAGCGCCGCAAAACCTGCGTTTCCCGTCCACGCCGCAGTATACGAGGTCTGCGTGCCCACCACAAACTCCGGGCCGGAGCCGGTCGCGGCGATGGCGGCAAGATCCTCTTTGTACTGATCGCTGCCCGTGACGGTGGACACAATCGCCTCCTCCGTGAGCTTCATCTCCGCTGCGCCGACCCGTTCATCCAGCGCGTCCAGATCCTCCTTGTCCGCCTTGCCGGAAACCATGAGCCTGAGGTAAGTGTTGGAGGTGATGTCCATGGCGTTGAGGGCGGCGACGGTCGCCTCGCGGGCGAAGAGCGTGTCCACATCGAGGTTGGCGGCGATGAGGCTTCGAATGACGGCGTTGTTGGCGAAGATGTCCTGTACGTTCAGCGTCCCAGCGGTGATCGTGCCCTCGATGATCTTCTCCCCGCCGTCGATGCTCCGGTCGGCCACGTCGTCGTTGGCGATCTGCTTGAGCGTCGTAACAACCTGCCCGCTCTCATCCACGGACACCGAATAAAAATGGCCGTCCGAGCCTTTGACTACCAGCTCGCCGACCGTCAGGGAGACCATGTTCGCCTCGGTCACGGCCAGCCGCGCGATGTAGAGCTCCCCCGCCGTGCCCTGGGTGATGACGGCGGTATCGGTGGCCAGGTCCTTGATGTGCGACCAGTCGATATCGGCGGTCCGCATCTGGGCCTTGACAATCTCCGCCGTGGCGGCCGTAAGCGAGGTGATGGCCGCCCAGTCGATATTCGCCTCGTCGATGGCGGCGGCGGTGATCTGCGCTTTGCTGATCTGCGCGATGCGGGCGGAGAGCGCCTCGATGTCCGCCCAGTGGATGTCCGCGCTCACGATATTGGCCGTGGTCAGCTGGGCTGCGGCGATCATGGCCACGGAGGCGTAGAGGTCATCGGTGGTGACGCTGCCCGCGGCCAGTTCCTTGATTTTGGCCGTCACGGCGGTGAGCGCGTTGACGCTCAGCGTGTCGATGAGCGCCTCCGCGATGTGGGCGCGGGTGATGCAGGCGTCCTGGATATGCGCGCCGTGGATCGCCGCGTTTTTGATCTGGAGCGATCCGACCGACCCGCTTTGCAGCTGGCCGCTGCCCACGGAGTTGAGCGCCAGCTTCATGCCGGTGATGGAACCACTGGCCAGCTGCCGCGCGGAGATCATGCTGCCCTCCAGCGTGTCCGCGGCGGTGCCCAGCGTTACGTCGGTGTATTTCTGCGTCAGGCAGTCGTAGGTGTACTGCGTCATGCGCAGGGAAACTTCCACCCCGATGCGCCGGGCGACGACGCGCACGCTGTCGCCAAGAAAGATGTTCTGGAGAAACCCGTACTGCCGGTATTCCTCGGTATCGGCGCAGTTGACGAAATCCACCTTGAGGGTCACCGTGGGCAGGTCGCAGCCGTTTTCATATTCCGTTTGGGCAGCCTTGCGCAGTTCGGCGTAGCACTGGTCCTTGCTTTTCGGCGTATCGCCGTCCGTTACTTCCCTGGCCTCGCTGACCGCAAGGTGAATCCACTTCGGATGCGTGTACACGCCGAGGTTCGGGCTGTCGATGTACAATTCCGGCAGGTAGAGGATGTTGCCGTCCGCGTCCTCGCCGGTGGGCATGATGCGCGTGACCACGTCCGTCTCGTCCACGTCGTAGGAGATGCCGGTGAGGTTCTTGCCCTCCCGGATCTGTACGTCACTGTCCACGCCCACGCGCCGGACCAGAAACACGTCAAACCAGTCCCTTGTCAGCTCTCCGCCGTACTTCTCCGCTAGACCGCCCTCGCCCAGCAGGGCCTCCACGGGGTTGACGTTCTCAAGGCTCACGTCCTGCGCCGTGGAGGTCAGGTCGGAATAGAAGGTGAAGCCATGCCCGGAGAGGCAGGCGGAGGCAAGGCCCTGCACGACGGAGGCCCCCACCGCGGAGGGTGAGGGCCTGAGGGATTTGACCATGTTGTCCAAAAGGTCATAGAAGATATGGCGGGCGTAGACCGTGACCTTGCTTAGCTCCGGCATGACTCGGTAGATGCGGAAGGGCTGGTCGCGCAGCTGGCGGGCATCCACCACGGCGTTGACCGCTTCGGATACGGACCCCTCCGTCCGGACATAGCGCAGAAACGCCGTTGCCATGTACCCGCGCTTTCCGTCCGGGAGCACCACCTCATACCACTGTGCGTTGGTTCTGGAAAGCACCTGTACCTCGGTTCCGTTGGCGTACTGCTTGAGCACGGAATACCCTTCGCCGGGTCCTGTGCGCAGGCGCAGCGTACCGCCCCGCACGGAGGCTTCGGGCGTATCCGTATCCACCTGATAGACCTCGCGGCGGGTATCTTCGCCCGGTACGGAAATCCGGATGCGGGGCGTCATGGCGGCGGGCACCGGCGCGCGCAGGATGTTGCCCTCGCTCAGCCGCGTCCATTTCCCGTATTCGTCGATGGGATGGACGAGGGTCAGCTCCCATTCGCCGTTGAGGGTTTCGGTGACTGTGCAGGACTGCGGCTGCACCACGCCCAGCCCATTGCCGGAGAAGTCCGTGCAGGCGGCGGGGTATACGCAGATCATGGGGATTACCTCCCTTCGGGGCACAGGAAAAGCGCCTGCTTTCGCAACAGGCGCTTTGTCCAATTTTGCTTGTGATACCTCTATTCAGCAGAGAGAAAGCAGTCATACTTTTCCTCTATTATGCAACGACCAGGTTCCTCAGTATTCCTCCTCAACAGGAAAGCTGATTTTCGGCTGAAGCCATCCGAGAATGGACAGGTCACGAATCGTATGCCTGATTTCATCTTCTTTTACACCAACCCAGCGTTTTTTCCAATCCAGTACGTCACGGAGCACATCTTCCTCCGTCACTTCTGCATTCCGAAGCTTGAGCCTGTCGTAGGAGAACATGATGGTTGCCATCATTTCAGCCTGATCTGTATTTTTAATTCTGCAAAACAGATCCACGGTTTTATTCAGGCATTGAAGTTCATCGCTGGTATATAGAGAAGGATCAAATGTGAAATTGGGCGTTACTCGCGTTTCCACCATGTTCTGTCCGACATGCTGACTCTCGACCATCAAATTGGCATTGGACAAAGTCGTGATGCTTTCCTTAACCTCCGCTGAGTATGGGCCGTAGCTTGCCTTGATGAAGGTAAAACCGGTCTGAATTCCAGAGCGAGTCAGCACGTAGCAAATTTTCTGAAAAATGACCCTGCCAACGTGCAGCGAATAGCGTTGTGCATTTACCTGACGTACCACTTCAAGGATCAACAGCCATTTATCATTAAAGGAAGCGCGCTTCACCCCCTTAAGTGTCTCGCTGGCTGTCCCTGCCTGCTCTAGATACTGAAAAGTCAATTTTTCCTTGGGCGTCCCATAGGGTGCATAAATCTCAATTTCTATAGGCAAATCTTTTAGTGCGCGATACATTTCGGGACCAACATCGTCCCATTTTAGACCTCCGTTTCCGCATCCCAAAGGAGGGAAGGCAACAGATGTTATCCCCAGTTCCTGGTATGACTGCTGAAACCATTTCAAGCCTTTGGTTATATACGAGAACTTAGAGGGAGAACGCCAGTTGTCCTTCGTGGGAAAATTGATAATGGAATTGCCGGCCAGGTCGCGATAAAGATAGGGCTGCCCCGGTTTTACACGCCCCTCTTTGCAAAGCGTCTGATACTCGTCAAACATACCGGGATACTTCTTCTTAAAATCCAAAGCAATTCCCTTACCCATAACGCCTACGCAGTTGACCGTATTTACCAGTGTGCTGCACTTGCTGTCAAAAATATTCCCCAGCAATATTTTCACCTTTACCCCTCCTTTCGAAAAAATGTCTTTGGTTCGATAACAATCTTTTTCTCGAACCCCTGCAGAATCAATTCCTGTCTCGCCTGTTCATTCACGACAATAGCGCCGATGATATACTCATACGCAATTACATCCGGCACCAGTATTTCCGCGCACTTAATACGTTTTCGCTTCATTTGTTCATACGAATCTTCGGCCAGCCACCATTGACCATAGATTTCACAAAAATCCAGATTTTGGATTCCATCTTGCGGAGAATAGAAACGACTATATGCACTGGCAGCATTTCCGTCCGAAATGATCGTTCCCGCGCAATCAAGGACCAATGCCGAAATAGCCAGTACACACAAAGTTTCTGCCATATCCTTGCGCTTATACATCATTGGATTGCGCGGATTAAAATAGGCATTCGCATAAGAATGAAGATGGCCGCCATTCGGAATAACAACGTTATCGCGCCGGCTCTGTACATCGGACATGGCAATTGATTTGTGCGCCATTTTTGCAGCCCGATTATAAGAAAGAATCCCGTGGGAAACTACGGAGAAAATATTGCTGATCGGCTGAATGTTATAAATGCTGTTTTTCTGCGTTCTTTCAAAAAACAGTTTGCTCGGAGCAAGCATGGTCAGCATCCTCCTCTCCAAATCACTGTCTCGAAAAACATTCTGCAAGCATTGTGCTATATTATATCATTGTAAATTGCCTGAGACAACGCCTGTGCAGTTAATTTTCTATGTTCTTCCTGGAATCCGCAACATTCCCTAAATATATTCAACAATCCCCTGCTTTTGTTTCATGGCGTTCTGCGTCAGCTTTACCCAGCAGTTCATCCCGCGCTCTTGTCTTGCTCTGCTCAGGGATTCGTCCAAATCCATCTCTTTTCCGGTTTACGCCTCAGGCAACTCTTTTTCCATCACAGCATCAAACTGCGCAGCATTTGTTTGATCCCGAACCGAAAGATTCCCAGGAATGGTCAACGCAAATGGAAGCCCATGTTGCATGATGATTTGCCGATACAGAGAGTTAATAACCACAGATACCGGCAGACCCAGTTTATCCAACACCGCTTCTGCCTGCGCTTTGATTTCCGGTTCCACCCTCACCATAACGTTTGCGCTCTTGCCGGCCATATCGCCACCACCTTTCAAGAGCATTATACCGTCTTGTATTGCGAATTGCAATACAAAAGTCCTTACAGATAGCGCCAATAAGGCTCAATGACCACGCTGCTCACGCTTCCCATCCAACTGATTGCGTTCTGCCCCGGCAAAAGCGTCGGAAACTCCCCGCTCACGGCGCCGTTCATGGAAGCCGTTCCGCTGTATGCCTCCATGAGCGGCGTGTTGAGCGTGATGTTTCCCGCTATGTCCTCCAGCTCCGTGATGGTCATGCCCACCATGAGCGTGATGTTCCCGTTGCCGTACACGGTGATGACCGGCTCGGCGAAAACGCTCCCGGGATTTTCGATAAACGAGCCGCTCCGCGTCAGGGTGATGGGCGCAACCTCCTTCGGGTACCAGAAGGGCTTGCAGCGGAAGTTGACCGCAAAGGCCAGATGCGGGTTGCCGCGGAGGATCTTTTCAAAGGGAATCTGGTTGATGATGCGCGCCTCGTAATATCCCCCCGCCCGGTTGGCAAAGGTCACTTTCCCGCCGCCTTTGAGGTAGGCGGCGATCTCCGCATACCGCGCGGGATTCTCCACGATGCACTGCGCGGTCAGCACCAGATCGTCGTAGACGGCGTCGCCCTCCAGCACCGTGAGGCTCCCGCTTCGGCCCGGCACATCCACAAACGTCGCGCGCTCGTTGGGAAGCGTCAGCAGCGGCTGCTCGAGCACATGGATGCCGTATTCCGTGCAGCGCCTGCCGTTCCATTCAAACCAGTCGTTCATGCCATCCTCATCCCCTTCCCCCGCTGCTGCCTGCGCGTGAGCGCGGCGATCTCCTCCGCCAGCGCGTGGATGTCCTGTTCATCGCGCACCACCAGCTGCTGCACCTGAATGGTGGAGTTGACGCTGCTATTGTAGGTGCGCCGGTTGTCGTTGCTGGTGGTCTGGATGCTCCCGGCCTGCGCTTCGCCGGTCAGGTAGCGCGCTGCGTTTCGGATGATCTTCGCCTGCGCTTTGCTCTCCTTGAGCACGCCCCGGCCCCAGCCGCGCATGGTCATCACGCCCACCTCGTCCTCGAACACCTGCGAGGGAGAGTGGATCTTCAGTTCGCTCTTCGCCGCGTTGACGGCGGCCCGGGCTGCGGATCGCATGGCGGAAATTACGCCGCTGCGCCCCGCGTTGATGCCCGCCGCAAGCCCGCTCATGGCGTTCACGCCCGCGGAGCGCAGGGTCGAGCCATTCAGGCTGGCATTGACCGCGCTGCGCACATTCGCGCCCACCGACGCGCCCGTGGCGCTCATGCCGTAGCCGGACATGGCCAGCGCCAGCCCGGTCATGGCCGCCGTGCCGTAGGCCGCCAGCGCGTTTTGCGGCAGGACCAGGCCGACCGCCGCGTCCAGCGAGGCCGCGAGCGTCGCCGCATCCGTGGCAAAGTCGTATTCCGTCATGCCCATGCCCACGCCCGCGGAGACGTTCTGTCCCACGGGCTTGACGCGTTCGGAGGGCGAATGGATGCCCAGCGCCAGATTCAGCGCGGCCTCCAGATTGGCGGCGACCGTCTCCGCGTCGCTGTCCCATCCCGCCGCCGTCATGCCTTCACCCACACCTTCCAGAATGTGCGTGCCGACCTCGGCGGTGTCCAGCCCCTGCAGGAACGTCAGGATGGCTTGCAGGTTATCAAGGTCTTCCTGCTTGACCTCCTGCCCCTGCTGGATGGCCGCGACGATCTCCGCCACATAGGTGGACAGCTCCGCCACGCGCTCGGCGGGGAAGTCGAGCTTCATGCTGGTGTCCAGCGTGCCCTTGTCCGTGGACGCGCCGAACACGCTGGCCCAGAATTTGTCCCAGGCGCTGTAATCCAGCGTCTCCTGATACGATTGCAGGCGGGAGAGCGCGGACTCGATCAGATCGAGGCTCGTCTCGGGCAAAAGCCCCGCGGCCTTGCCCAGCGCCGTCACGCCAAACTGGTCGACCTCGGCCACCTCCGCGCGAAGGTTGGCGATGGCCTCCTGCGCGCCGGTCACGTCCGGGGCGATGAGCACATGCAGCGCGCCGTCCTCGTCGAGCACCGCCACCTTGTCAGCGGTGAGCATCTCGGTGGGCACGGCCTGCACGGGAATCTCCTGTCCGTCCTGCCAGAACTTCGTCTGCGGGTCGAGCAGCGCGTCGGCGGGGTTTTGAAAGACCTCGCCCAGCTTCACAATGCCCTGCACCTCCACCGGGTTTTCCTCGATGAACTTCCGGTAGGCGATCAGGTCATAGCCGTAGATGCCCACGCTGACGCTGAGCGTGGGCTTTTGGGCGTTGGTGTCGTCGTATTTGGTAATGTAAGCGGTGAAGTCCTGAAGTAGGGTGCTCTTGTCTACACCGGTCGCTTCAGCGTAAGCCGTTACGATGGCCTCTACCTGGTCCGGGGACAGGGCAGAAATGTCCACGTTCTCCGCTTCGAGGTATTTCGCCACCATGGCGGTGATGTCATCCGGAGTGAGCGATGTGGTCAGCGCGCCGCCTGTGATTTCCTGATAGGCCATCACAAACGCGGTGATCCCATCCGGGGTCAGGCCGCTGGTGTCCACACCGCTTTGCTCCAGATAGGCGGAGATGTACGCGGTAATCTCGTCAGGTTTCAGGGTGGAGACATCGGCTCCCGCGGCCAGTTCCTTGTAGGCGCTGACCATAGCCGTGACATTTTCGGGCGTCAGGCCGCACACGTCCGCGCCGTTCGTCGCTTCTGCGTATGTGCTGACGTAGGCAATCAGGCCCTCCGGCGTCAGCTCCGCCTTGTCCGCGCCTTCCGGCACTTCCGTGTATTTGGCGATAAACGCCTCCACCTGCGGCTGTATGCGCTTCGTGTTCTCGTCCTCGCGCAGCTCGGCAATGATCGCGTCCGTCGTGATCGCGCCGGGGTCCGCGGCAAAGGTGTCCCACCGCTCCTGTGCGCCCGTCATGTCGAGATCTGTGGCGATGGTCAGCACCTCTTCGGGCAGCGCGTCGCCGAACATCTCCGCAAGGCCCGGCAGTTCCACCTCACGGTTATTCAGGAACGTCTGGATGGCGGCGATCTGCTCCAGCGCCGTTGTGAAGTCGATCTCCGGGAACATGGCCTGAATCTCGCTCTCCGACAGGCCGCTGTCCAAAAGGGACTGAATCTGCGTGAGCATGGCGAGGTATTCGGTCATCGCGCCCTCGTCCATGGCCGCGGCGATGGCGCTGAGGTCTTCCAGCAGGGCGGACTTTTCAGCTTCTCCCGCCGCGCTGTACTCCCGCAGCTTCTGCGTCAGGGTATCCACGTCCGAAGCCGCCTGCTGAATATCGGCCTGTGCCCAGACATTCGGCACCACGTCGCTGAGCAGCGCGGCGTATTCCAGCGCGGCGTCGCGTCGATTCTCGTTGTACTGCGCGTTGAGCGCCTCCATCGCATTCTGCCGCTCGGTGCTGTCCTCGATCAGTTGGATGAGCGCGTACTCCTTGTCGTACTGCGCGTCGATCTCCGCGTTCATGGCGGCCAGCCCCTGCACGGCAGCGACCAGCGCGTTTTCGTACACGGTCACGTCGGCATCCGTCCTGCCGCGCGCCTGCGCCCGGGCCACCTCGGCCTCCAGCTTCTTTCGGATGGTGTCAAAGCCGTCCGCGTCTGCCGGGGAAAGCCTGTACTTGACCTCGATGGCCTCCCGCGTGTCGATGAGCTCCTGCAGGCGGATTTTGTCGGCATCGGAGAAATAGCCGTTCCGGCGGCGCCCAAGCAGGTCGGCAAGCTCCTCGTCCAGCGCATCCAGCGTGGCGATGTCGCCCGCAAGCTGGTCGGATACGCCCGCATAGCCGCTTTCGTCCGCCGCAGACTTGAGCGCGGCAAGCTCCTCGCGGGTGGAGGTCGTGAGGTTTTGGAACGACTCCGTCCACTGCGACACGCTCTCGTCGGTTTCCTTTTCGCCGTCCGCCCAGGCCCTGAGCAGCCCGTCCAGCCATTCCTGCGCGGACTGCGTCTGACGCACAAAGTCGCTTTCGCTCATGCCGAAAAAGGACAGCCCTTCGCTTTGGCCGTAGAAGGTTTCGGCGGCGGTGTCCTTCCACTTCTTCGCGGTTTCGTTCATGCCCTCCAGCGCCTCGCGCGCCTGCTTCGCTCCGGAGAGGTAGTCCGCCAGCGCGACCGTGCCCGCCACCACCGCCGTGGCGACCGCCAGCCACACCGCCGGAGACTTGGCGAGTACCGAAAGGAACCCCGACCAGCCGCCGCCCGCCTTGCCCACGGCGGTGGCAAACTTGCCGATGCCGGTGGAGAGCGTGCCGACGCCCTTGCTCACCTTGCCCAGGGTAAGGAGCACCGGTCCCGCGGCCGCGGCATAGGCGGCCATGCGAATGATCTGCATCCGCTGGGCCTCGTCCATGTCGAGGAAGCCTTTCATGAGGTCGCCCGCGCCGTCGATGAGGCGTTGAATCGTGGGATTCAAATCGTCGCCGAGCTGCTGGGCGAAGAGAAGCGCGGTATTTTTGAGGTTGATGAGTCGGCTTTCCGTGGTGGCGTAGCGCTTGCCCGCCTCCTCGGTGAGGGCTGTGTTTTCCTGCCAGGCGTTGATGGCCACGTCCTGCGTCCGGGCGAATAGCTCATTGGCGTTGACCGCGCGCAAGAGCGTATCGCGCAGGCGGACCTCCGCGATGCCGATGTCGTTCAGCGTGGCGATGGCCGAAACGCCTTCCTCGTCCATCCGGGAAAGGCCCGTGATGAACGCCTGGAACGCCCCGGCCGGGTCGCTTTCAAACAGCGACTTGAAGCCCTCCGCCGTCAGGCCGGACACGCGGGCGAAGTCCTCCAGCGCCTCGCCGCCGGTGGCCGCGGCCACCTCCATCTTGACCAGCGCCTTGGAAAACGCCGAGCCGCCCATTTCGGCCTCGATGCCGACCGACGACAGCGCCGCGGCAAAGCCCAGAATCTGCGCCTCGGACAGCCCCACCTGATGGCCTGCCGCCGCCAGACGCAGCGACATCTCCATGATAGAGGATTCCGTGGTGGCAAACTTGTTGCCCAGATCCACCAGCGTCGCGCCCAGATTGCCGAACAGGCTCTGGTCCATGTTCGTGATGTTAGCGAACTTCGCGAGCGTGGAAGCGGCCTGATTTGCCACGATGTCCGTGGAATTGCCCAGGTCGATCATCGTGCGGGAGAAATCCGCCAGATAGTTCTTGTTGATGCCCAGCTGGCCCGCGGTGGCCATGACCTCGTTGATCTCGCCGGTGGAGGCGGCAATCTGCGTGGACATGGCCTTGGAGGACGCGGCCAGCGCGTCAAATTCCGCCTCGGTGGCGTCCACGGTCTTGCGTACGCTGGTGAAGGTGGACTCAAAGTCCAGCGACGCCTTGATGGCCGTCGCGCCAAGGGCCAGCACGGGCGTGGTCGCGATGGTGGTCAGCGCGCGCCCCGCGGTGGTCAGGCCCCTGCCGACCGCGTCGCACTTCTTGCCGAAGTCTTCCAGCGACTTGCCCGCTGCCGTCCAGGCGGACTTCGCGGTGGCAAGCAGCTGATTCGTCTTTTCGATCTCCACCCGCGTGGCTGCCACAGCGGTTTTGGCCCGGTTGAGCGCGGTTTCCGCATCGATAACCGCATCGTTTGCCTGACGGATTTTTTCCGGGTCGTTGGCCTGCTGCGCGGCACGAAGCTGTTCCTGTGCGCCCTGCAAAGCCGCCTCGTACTGCGTGAGGTTCCGGCTCTGCAAATCGAGCTTTTCGGTGAGCAGCGTCTGTTTGGCCGCAAGCCCCGCAACGCTGGTATCCAGCTCCTTGATGCCCACGGCGGCGAGCTTGAAGCGGTTCTCGGCCAAGGCGATCTGCTTTCCGAAGGTGGCGATGGCCGCGCGGCTCTCGTCGATGGAGTGGCCCGCCGCGTCCCAATTCGTCTGTGCCAGCGCGAGGGACTGGTTGCAGCGGGTGATCTCCGCCTGCGTGCTCTTGACCGTCGCCCTGGCATGATTGAGGTTGACACCCGCCGTACTCACCGCGTCGGCGGCGCTTTGCGTGCTTTTTTGGAGGGCCGTGTTCTGCCCGGCGAGCTTTTTGACCTCCTGCACGGAGGCGCGGTACTCGGTCTTGAGCGCGTCCAGATTGGCCCGTGCGGCGATGGTGGCGGAGTCGCTGTCGCCCAGCGTCTGCGAAAAGGTGCGCACCTGCTGCGCGGCGGCGGCTACCTGTGCCCTGAGCGCCTCTTGGGCGGCTCTGGCGTCGGTAAGGCGCTGGGCGTAGTCGCCCTGCCGGGCAAAGCACTCCTGCAGCTTGTCGTTGGCGGCGGTGAGCGCGCGCTCGTACTGGGCGACGGCCTGTTGCTGAAGCGTGAGCCGCCGCTGGAGCGAGGAGAGCTGCGCAGTCAGCCCTTCCGCGCTTTGCTCGAAGCCCTCCACGCCCGCGGCGGCGAGGCGAAACTGGCTCTCCGCTTCAGCGATCTGCTTTTGGACAGAGCGGATGTTGCGGGTGAAGTTGTCGGTTTGAAGCGACAGGGACACCACCAGGTCGCGGAGGGTTTCGCTCATCTTCTCTCACCTGCCAATCGCATCAAAAGAAGCGGCCATGAATTGCCGCTGAATTTCGGGTTGAATTTGACGATAAATACGGGTATACTAAGACCGGAAAGGAGCTGATTCCATGCCCAGCATCGTCCCTATCTCCGACCTGAAAAACTACAGTGAAGTGCTGCGTTCCTGCGATCAGGGCGCCACCGTATACCTGACCAAAAACGGGCGCGGGAAATATGTCGTGCAGAGCCTTGCCGAATATGAAAAGCTGCAGGCGACCGTCAGCCTTCTGGCAGAGCTGTCCAAAGGGATTGAATCCTATCACAAAGAGGGCGGCCTGACCGTCGATGAAGCCTTTGACGGACTGGAGGTCTGACATGGCCCGTGTGATCGTCTCCAGAGAAGCGCGGAACGACCTCGTTTCCATCCGGGATTACATCCGCGACGAGCTTTGTAACCCTGACGCGGCGCGGAGAATCCTTGCCCAGCTCAAAAAGAGCGTCTCCTCGCTGGAACATCATCCCGGTCGCGGCAAACCTCTGGATGCGCTGATCGCGGTACATACCGAGTATCGGTACCTGATCTGCGAAAATTACTGCGTCTTCTATGTGTGCATGGAAAGTACAGTGCTTGTCGTCCGCATCCTTCACCAGCGTCAGGACAGTTTCCGGGCGCTGTTCCTGTCCGAATGAGCTTTATGGCTTCACATCCGGCCACACCTCGTCGATATGGCGTCGGCGGGGTTTCTTTTTTTCCGCCTCCCGCCTTGCGTTCCACGCGCGGATCCTGAGAAACCCCGGCATGTCCATCCGGTCGATCTCGTCCATGCGCCAGCCGGCTTCCAGAAGGCTGTTGTAGGTGGAATAGATGAAATCAGGCAGCGTCAGGCGGTCGTCGCCTGGGCTTCCGTCTTCGCTGCCTTCGTAGGGAACTCATCCAGAATCCCGGTCGTCTGCGTCTGCACGGCCATGAGCGCCAGCGCGATGTCGTGCATGAGCCGGTCCACCGGATAGTGATCCAGCACGTCGTCGGGCGTGAACTGGTTGCCGAACAGGACGCAGAACCAGCGGATCATCACGTCCATGGCCTCGCCGATGGACAGCTCGTTGGCGTCCTCCGGGGGTTCGCCCTTGAGGGCGGCGCTTGAGAGCGCGACGATGCGGCTGTACATCTTCGCCGCGGGTTCCATCTCCCGCAGCGCGCGCCCGGTGATGAAGTCCACGGCGTACTTTTTTCCGTTCAGGGTGCAGGTAATCATGGGGCTTGCCCTCCTTTCTGCGCGGGAAAAGCGCACCGCCGCCGGCGAGTCACCGGCAGCGGCATGCGTTTGGGTTACGGCTCTGTGGTGAAGGCGGGCTCATACACCGTTTCCAGGAACGTGGCCGCCTTGGAGGCGTCAAAGCCGTTCTGGCCCTCGTCGGCCACCGCCTGATAGCGCCCGTCGTGGGTGCGCTTGATGGCCGTCCACTCCACGGAGCCGTTCTGGCGGGTGATGGTCTTGCCCTCCTTGGTCTTGTAGCTCTCCGTCATGGGCTTGGCGCGCACCTTGTAGAGCCACACGTAGCGGAACGCGCCGTCCGATTTCTCCGACTTGAAGCCCACGGCGAAGTAGGGCGGGCGGTCGGACGCGGTGCGCACCAGCACGCCGTTGTCGTCGATCTGGTTGCCGAAAATCATCTCCTGGATGGCCAGCGGCACGTCCGCCATGGAGGTGGAGAAGGTCAGCTCCGGATCGGGATAGAGCACGTCAAACTCGATGTCGTCGGCGTACTGAATGTCCGGGTCGGTATTGTCGGGAGTGATGGTCGCTTCAATCGCGCCCGCCACCAGCTGCAATTCGCCATAGGTATGGCTGGTGTCGGTGTCCTCCGTAAGCGGCGCGATCACCACGTTTTTGAGGCCCACCGTCGAGGCGACCTGCGGGGATGCGGTAGGGGTTGCCATGGTCGATTCCTCCAATCGTTACAGTCGGTCGATGGCGTCCCGCAGCCCGTCGCGGATGATCCCGTAGGCTTCATCCGCGCGGGTATCGTAGGCGGGACGGATAAAGGGATGCGCGGGGGCTGGCGCGGGGCCGCCGTGTCCGTACTCCACGGGCGTGGCGTAGTACGCGCCCTCCTCCTTGCGGTGCACGCCGATGGTGATGCTCTTTCCGCTTCGGCGGCGCTTCTTCACCGGGCCGATGCGGATGGAGCGGCTTAGCACCCCGGTGATGATTTTGGGATCTTTGGAGGCGTTGGCCTTCATCTGCTGGTGGATGGGCCGGGCGGCGGCTTCCAGGATGCGGCGGACTACGGGCGCGCCCGCGCCGTCCGCGTCCATGCGCCCGGCCATGCCCGCGATATCGGAGGCAAGGCCGTCAAAGCCCTGCGTTTCAAGGGGCACCGGGCGTCACCTCCGTTTGCAGGCACCACGTCCACTGCACGGTGAACTGCGTGGTGGCGGTGTCGTAGGCGGGCTGGTTGTAGCCCTTGTCCGATTCCTCCACCATGAAAAAACCCGCGTCGTACATGGCGGCGCGGATGCGGCCCGCGGTGTCGGTGGGGTCGACGTCGCTCCAGAGATTGAGGTACACATAGGTGCGGTAGGCCGTCACCCGGTCGTCCTGATGGGCGGCCTCCGTGGTGGTCGTGGAATACACGGCGTACTGCGTGGGCGGGTTCTGGCTTGGGCCGGTCGCGCGCCACACGCCCGCCATGACGGGGATGCCGATGCCTTTGAGGGCTTCCTGGACCTGTCTCATCCGCTCACCCCCTTGGAAAGCGACGCCTTCAGGCCCAGATACGTGCGCTTGAAGGCGTACTCGCCCAACGTGGAGATGTCCCATTTCTCGCCCCGGAAACGCACCCACATGCCGGGTTTGACGTCCGCGCGATAGCGGATGGTGAAGTTGATGACGGCCTCGGTGTTCATCACGTCGGCGGCGCGGTAGTGCTGGTTGCCCGCGTCCACGGCCGCGGCCCAGACTTTGCAGACGACCACGTCATGGGGAACGGGGTAGCCGTTTTGGTTGACGGTGTTTTCGGTATAGCCGATCTCCACCAGATGGCGAAGATCGCCGGGATGCGGATCGGATTCAAAGTTCTTGTAGCCGCGCAAGCGTCATCACCTCCGGCACGCAGCGTCTCAGAACATCTTTTCGGGGTCCCTGTAAGGATAAAGCAGATTCTGAAAGGCCAGCATCATGGCGCCATACGTCGTGCGGTCGGGCACATCCCGGTTTTCGTAGTAGAAGCTCACGAACAGCAGCACCGCCAGACGCACAGGCTCGGGCGCTTCCTCGGAAAACGGCACACGGCAGTAGTCCTCCGCGACGGCCTGCGCCTGACGGATCAGGCTTTCCAGATATGCGTCCTCCGCGTCTTGGTCGATGCGCAGATGGGCTTTGACTTCATCCAATGTCACGATCACGGAGCATCACCGGAGGGCTCCCGCATGAGGCCCGCCTCGCGCAGGGCGAGCAGCAGGGCGTTGAAGTCCGAGCGCAGGGCGGCGACGGTCGCCGCTTCGCTCTCCGCGATATAGGGCAAAGCGGCTCCGCCTCCAGGGGGCAAATCGAACAACCCCTCCGCGCCTTCGACCGTCGCGCCGGGCAGGAAGGTCAGCTTTCCGCCGACGACCCATTCGCTGCCGCCGTGCGCATGATAGTTTCTTGCCGTGTGATCCATGCCTTTTCATCCTCCTTACGCGCTCTTCATGGCCAGACACCGGACGCCCTCCGTCTGCACCAGCCGCCCGTCCACGCGCTGAGTCACGCGGAAGCCCACCTGCCCGGTGGCCGCGTAGAGCTCGCTTAGCCGCTGCATGGAGCGGCCCTCGCGGTCGGCGATCCAGTAGCTGGATAGGTCGCCGAAGAGAATGGGCTTTGCCGACGCAGCGACGGCGGGCATGTGCGTAGAGGTGACCAGCCGGTAGCCCAGCAGCCTGTCCGGCTCGCCCTCCTTCATGCCCGGCTGCCAGAGGTACTGCGAGTTGCCGTCCTTGAGCTTGCGGATGGCCTTGATGGTCGAATCGTGCATGAGGAACACCGCGCGCTTGCGGTAGGGGGCCTTGAGGGAGTAGATCAGGTCGAGCAGCTCGTCGGAGGTGAGCGCGGTGGCGCTGGCCGCGGTCACGCCGGTCGCCGCGCCGTTGGTCGCGTTCAGAAGGCCGTAGGGCTTGCCGGAGCCGTCGCCGCTGATGAACGCCGCCTCCTCGGCATCGCCCACGCGGCGGGCGAACTCGGTCGCGATGTAGCTTTCCACGTCAAACACACTGTCCTGCAGAAGCTCGTCGGACACTTTGATCATGGACGCGATCTTATGCGCCCCGATGGTGATCTGCCCGAAGGCGTCGTCGGATTCGGGAATCGTGCCTTCCTCCTCGACCCAGCTGGCCGAACCGTGAGAGGCCACCAGCGGGATCTTGCGGTCGCCGGAAGCGGTGCGGATGATCTTGCACAGCGTGCGCAGCCTGTTTTCTTCCCGCAGCGCATCCACCAGCGTGCGCTCGTACTCGTCGGGGACGAGGTAGCCGCCCTCGCTGTCGGTGCCGATCTGCAACGCGTTCTGCACGGAAAAATGGCCGCCGCGGCTTCGCATGGCGGTCCAGAAGGCCGATTTGTACTCGTCGGAACCGCGGCCCGTGCGCTGGTTTGGGCGGGCCTCCGGGCGGGAAGCAAGAGGCGATGCGGTCGGCGCGTTCATCTCGCGTTCCAGCGCGTCGGCGCGTTCCGCGCGCTCGATGGCGTGGCCCAGATCGACCACCTCCTGCTCCATGCGTTCGTACTGCGCCGTATCCTCGGCGGAGAGCATGCCGTTTTCGTCCTGACGCTCGCCAAGGAAGGCCTTTGCCCTGTCCCAGATCTCGCCGCGCTTTCTGCGCATGTCATGGATGTTGTTCATGGGGATTCCTCCTTATCGTTTCGTGGTGGTAATAAGCGCCAGCCGCTTTTGCAGCTGGATAACGGGGGTGCCGGGGGTTTGGGGCGCCTGGGCGGCGCTCGCCGCGCGGGCGGGCCGCCAGCGGTCCAGCCAGTTCTGCGCCTTGGCTCTGGCCTCCGCGAGGCTGGTTTCATGGGAAAAGGCCGCGTCGGGAAGGCCGCTGCCCGCATCGGCGATCCCGTCGATGAAGCCGTCCTGAAGCGCCTGTCCTGCGTCCATCCAGGTGGTATCGCGCATCATGGCGCCGATCTCGTCCCGTGCCTTCCGGCAGCGCCTGCCGTAGACGTTGAGGATGCTTTCCTTGCATGCTTTGAGCAGGCGGACGGCCTCCTCCAGATCCCGCTCGTTGCCCCAGGCCATGGCGCTGGGATCGTGGATCATCCACAGGGAACCGGGGGTCATCTCCAGCCGGTCCGCCGCCATGGCCAGCACCGTGGCCGCCGAGGCCGCCGTGCCGGAGACGATGATGTGGATGCTGCCGGGATAGGCGCGCAGGTCGTCGAACATTCGCACCGCCGCGTTGCAGGAGCCGCCGTAGCTGTTGAGGAAAATGCGCAGGTCCCCGTGCGCTTCCTCGCCCTCCGGGTAGAGCATCCCGTGCAGCGCTTCGGGCGTGATCTCGTCGCCGAACCACGCCTCGTCGTCGATGTAGCCGTTCAAGTGCATGTCTCTCAAGTGTCATCACCTTCTTTCTGCTTCTTTCCCTCCGCCGGTTCGCCCTCGCTCCACCCTGCCGGTCCCGCGGGCGTGCCCAGCCCGGCCTGGCTGATGGGAATCATGTTGCCGTTGACCAGATAGGCGTCCCCGCCCTCCTCCGCGGCGATGGGGTTTAGGTTTTCCAGCGCGCGGATGTCGTTGGCGCTCATCCAGCCGTTCTGCCGGGCGATGGCATAGCCCTCCATGCGGCTCTTGTAGTCGCCGCGCATCAGGCCGTCGATGTTGAACTGCACATAAAAACGCCCCTTTTCGTTTTCCGAAATCAGGGCGCGGTTGACCGCCTGCTCGATGCGCACCAGCCATGGGCGGATGGTATGGACGGCGAAGGAGATGTTCTGGCTTTCGATGTTGGAAAACGTCGCCCGTTCCAGATCGCCGATCATGTGCGGGGGCACGCGGAAGATGCGGCAGATCTCCGTGACCTGGAACTTGCGGGTTTCGAGGAACTGCGCCTCGTTGTTGGGCATGGACAGAGGTGTAAACGACATGCCCTCTTCCAGCACCGCCACACGCCCGGTGTTTCCCGAGCCGCCGTAGGCCGCGTTCCAGCTGGCGCGCAGGGCCGCGGGGTCCTTGACCGTGTTGGGGTGCGTGAGGATGCCCGAAGGCCGCGCGCCGTTGGCAAAGAACCTGCTGCCGTATTCCTCCGCCGCGATGCCCAGGCCGATGGCCGCCTTTTCCAAGGCAATGGGGCTATACCCCATGACGCCGTCAAAGCCAAGGCCGGGGATGTGCAGCACGTCCTCCGGCGCAAGATACGCGAGCTTTCCGTCGGAGGTCGTGTAGGTGTAGGTCAGCTTGCCCTTGCTGTCCCTATCCACGGTCATGCGGTCGGGCAAAAGCGGATACAGCCCCACGATCCTGCCGCGGCCCGAACGGATGATCTGGCAATAGCTGTTGCCGTACAGAAGCAGGTGTGAAAGCATGACTTCGCGCCAGACGAAACTGGTCATCTCGGTATTCGGCTCGTCGTGCAGCAGGCGGTAGAGCGGGTGCTCGCCGGCCTTTCGGCTGCCCGCATCGGTTGCCTCGTACACATGCAGCGGCAGGCTGGCGACGGTCTCGGCGATGACCCGCACGCAGGCGTACACCGCGGAAACCTGAATGGCCGAGGTTGGGGTAACGGACTTGCCGGAAAGGCTCGCGCCATAGTAAAATCCGGGCGCGGCGGAGACGGCGTCCCGGGGAGATGCCCGCCTGGCAGGCTTGTCCCGGGCGCGGAACAGGCCTGGAAATGGATTTTTCATAAAAGCCTCCTGATTGCAGGCATGAAAAAAGCACCTCATCGCTGAGATGCTCTCCATGTGTCATTCCATGCCGTCTCCGACGGCAGACGTCTCAATGCTCCTCGTCGATGTAGCGCACGTTGGTCAGAAAAGCGAACAAGCCCTCCAGCCGGCCGCGTTTGTCGGTGTCGGGTTCCACAAGATAGCGGAAGGCACAGTGTTCCCTGATAAATGCTTTTGCCTGCTCCATATCCTCAATGTCTGGATAACGCTTATCGGTAACAAGGTATTTTTTCAGGCGGGCGTTTGCCTCGGGACCCATCAGGTGATTGGTGTACAGGCGGCGGCGCAGCTTTTTCGTGCGGCCGACGTAGAGCGTTTCACCCGTGTCCTTGAGGAAGATGACATACACGCCCGCTTCATCCTCGGGCAGCATTGACGGCTTGAGCTGGTCAAAATCGTACTGCGGGCTGTTCATGAGCTTTTCGAACAGATGCAGGGCCTCCGTATGCGGCTCAAGACGCCGGTAAACCTCCGGGCTCATGACAACCAGATCATTCCGGCCATCGACCTCAACGCGCACGGGTTCCGCGGTTTTGCGGCAAAGCTCGCTGACGCCTTCGGGATTTTGCAGCGCGGAAACGGGAATGGTCTGCATTTGAAACCTCCAACGGATTTGTGCTGTGGCCAGTATAGCATAGGGTTTGAAAACTGTCAAAATAAACCTGTGCCATTACAACCCTCTCCCCGTTTTCCGATCATGGCACGCCTTGCAAAGCGCCTGCCAGTTCCCCTCGTCCCAGAACAGCGTTTGATCGCCCCGATGCGGGACGATGTGGTCGACCACCTTTGCCGGGACGATCTTCCCGCGTCTCAGACATTCCGCGCACAGCGGATGCCCGCGCAGGAAGCGGTCACGGGCCGCGCGCCATTCACGGCCGTAGCCCCTGCGATGGGCGTTTTCTCTTGCGTACAGGCCGCGGTGCGCTTCGCAGTACACCCCGTCCGACAGGTTCGGGCAGCCGGGATGGCGGCAGGGACGCCCGGGTTTTCTGGGCATAACGCACCTCACAGAATCAAAAGTCCACGGTGATTGTAGACGGAATCGCCGCCCTGGTTCTTCATGGCCCGATCCAGCGCCATGACCAGCGCGACGGCTCCGTCCACCTTCTCCGTGGATTTTTCCTTGTCCAGCTTCAGATTGCCCGCCGGGTCCGTGCGCACGAAGGCGTTGTCCATGTTCCAGCGCAGCACCGGATGTCCGCCGTGACAGAGCTTGTGTTCCAGCACAATGCGCATCAGCTCCTTGGTCGGCGGGCTCATGTCCTTGAAGCCCTGCCCGAAGGGCACCATGGTAAACCCGTCGTCCTCCAGTGTCTGCACCATCATGGTGGCGTTCCACCGGTCGTGGGCGATCTCGCGGATATCGTAGCGCTCGCCCAGCTCACAGATGAACCGCTCGATGAACCCGTAATGCACCACGTTGCCCTCCGTGGTCTGGATATATCCGCGCTTCGCCCACTGGTCGTAGGGCACATGGTCGCGCCGCACGCGCAGGGAGAGCGTCTCCTCGGGCAGCCAGAAAAACGGAAGCGTGATGTACGGCTCGTCCTCCGAGGTGGGCGGGAACACCAGCACCAGCGCCGTCAGGTCGGAGGTGCTCGACAGGTCCAACCCGGCGTAACACGCGCGGCCTTCCAGCGCGTAGGGGTCCACCACGCCGCCGCACTCGTCCCACTTGTCCATGGGCATCCAGCGCACGGACTGCTTCACCCACTGGTTCAGGCGCAGCTGGCGGAACTGGTTCTCGTCCGCCGGGGTCTCCTGCGCCTTACGGAAGGCGTCGCGCACCTTGTCGATGGTGATGGTGTGGTCCAGCGAGGGATTGGCCCGGTACCAGTTTTCCTCGTTCGTCCAGTCCGCTTCGTCCGGCAGGCCGAAGAGCACCGGGTAAAAGCGCGGGTCGATCTTGCGCCCTTCCAGAATGTCCAGCGCCTTCTGATGCACCTCCCAGCAGATGGAGTTGCGGTCGGTACCTGCCGTGGTCAGCAAAAACCACAGCGGTTGCTTGCGCGCGTCGCCCGATCCCTGCGTCATCACGTCGTAGAGCGCGCGGGTGGGCTGGGTGTGCAATTCATCGAAGATGCAGGCGGACACGTTCAGGCCGTGCTTGGTGGCCACCTCGCTGGAAAGCACCTGATAAATGCTCCCTGTGGGCTGATAGATCATGCGCCGGGTGGACGGGATGATCTTGACGCGCTTCATGAGCGCCGGGGACTGCCTGACCATGTCCATCGCCACGTCGAACACAATGGCGGCCTGCTGACGGTCGGACGCGCAGGAATAGACCTCGGCCTTCCACTCGTCGTCGTTGATGAGCATGTTGAGCGCGATGGCCGCGCCCAGCTCGGATTTTCCGTTCTTCTTGGGGATTTCGATGTAGGCCGTGGTGTACTGGCGCATGGTAGGATCATCGTCGCGCACCGTGCCGAACACGTCCCGGATGATCTTCTCCTGCCACGGCAACAGGTGAAAGGGCTGGCCGTGGAACTCGCCCTTGGTGTGGCGCAGGGCCTCGATGAAGCGGACCACGCGCTGGGCCTTCCGTTCGTCAAATGCCATTTACCACTCCCCCTTGAGCAGCCTTTCCATGGGGTCCTCCGAAGCGCCATCCTCCGAACCGCCCCCGGCAATGATGCGCGCGCGGGTCGCCGGTGTCAGGCCGAATTCCGAGCAGAACGACTGCATGATCTTGAGGTTCTGCTGGGCGATGGACACCTGCGGCACCTGCTGCACATAGCCGCTGGGCGTCTGAAAGATGGAGCCATGCTGGGTGATGAACGCCTCGGCTTCCTTCCACCGGGCATAGGCCTGGCAGTAGCCCTCAAACGCCGTGAGGTCGGCCATGGTCAGCACGCCCATGGCTTCCAGCGCGGGAGCAAGCCGCTTCCACTCCTTTTTGGCTTCCGGCAGAAGCCACGCCGGACATTTGAGCGCGGCCCGGAGCGGGACAGGCTCCCTGCCGTTGAGCGGGCGCTTGCCGGGGTTGCCCTCGAGCAGCTTGAGCGCCGTGGGCTTGGGCTTTCGGCCCCGTGTCGCCATGGGAATCACCTCCGATCATGCGCGCCCTTTCCGGTTTTGAGCGCGGGGAAACGCATTGCGTGAATGTCTTGTCCTTGCGGCTGTTTTTCGGTACAATGAAGCCAGCGAAAGGGGGCTTGTCCATGAAAAGAATCGCATGGGGTTTCCTGCTGCCCGTGCTGCTGTGCGTCCTGTCAGGCTGCGCGCAGGAACCGGCGGCTGTTCCGACGGCTGCCGTGACCGGGGTGCCGGCTTCTCTGGTTCCGTCCGAACCGACGGACACGCCGCCCGAGCGCGGATTCACCGCAGAGGCGCCCGCGCTGCCCTACCTGCGCGTCACGCACTATGTCAACGGGGAAACCGTGAGCGGGTATATCGCCCTCACGGACGAGGAAGCGGCGCAGGCGGCGCGTGAAACCGCGGATGTGGACGTGGCGGACCTCATCGAGGTCTGCACGGCGGACAATCCCGAAGGCAGCTATGGCCTGGTGCCGCCCCTGTACGCGGAGCTTGCCGCCGAGTACGCGGGGTTTTCCGCCCAATCGCCCGCCGACATCGGCGAGATCGTGTCCGCGGCCATGACGGTCACGCAGGCAGGCGAAGCCCGGACGCAAACGGTCGCAAGCCCGGCGGACCTGACCCGGCTCGAAGCCATCCTTCGCGGCGCGGAGCGCATCCAGCGCACCAGCTGTCCCTGGACGGGCATGCTGGTGTTGACCATGGCGGACGGCTCCGCCCTGACCCTCCAGAAGGCCGCCGATTCCTGCCCGACGATGCTCTTTGGCACGGGCTTCTGCTACCAGATCAGCGAGGAAGACAATGCCTGGCTGTGGTCGCTGTTCCACGAGGTTGCCCCGGAATAGGCAAGAAACGCGCCGTCCTCACCCGCATAGAGGAGGGCGCGTTCCTCATGTCCCCGGCGGGCCGTCCGGCTTCGCCGCCCTGAGGGCTTCCCCGTAGGTCAGTTCCCTGCCGTCCCGCAGGCAGCGGATGCGCGACGCATCGCCCTCTTCGTGAAGCAAAAACCGCTCCACGATGACCGATGCATACCTGGGGTCAAGCTCCATCGTGCGGCAGACGCGGTCCGTCTGTTCACAGGCCATGAGCGTTGATCCGCTGCCGCCGAACAGATCCATGACCACGCCGTTGGGGGCGGAGCTGTTCTTGATGGGATAGGCCAGCAGCGGGATGGGCTTCATGGTGGGATGGTCCTTGCTGCGCCGGGGCTTGTCGAACTTCCAGACCGTAGACTGCTTGCGGTCGGAAAACCACTTGTGCTTGCCGTTGGGCAGCCAGCCGTAGAGCACCGGCTCATGCTGCCACTGGTAGGGAGAGCGCCCCAGCACGAGGCTGTTCTTCACCCAGACGCACACGCCGCTGATGTGAAAGCCCGCCTCCCTGAAGGCCCTTCGGAAGTTGAGCCCCTCCGTGTCCGCGTGGAAGATGTACGCGCTGCCGCCTTCGGCCAGATGCGCCGCCATGTTGCGAAACGCCGCCAGCAAAAACGCGTAGAACGTTTCGTCGGCCATGCTGTCGTTCTGGATCTTCTTGCCGTCCGCCGATTCGTAGGCGACGTTGTACGGCGGGTCGGTGACGACGAGGTTGGCCTTGAGGCCGTCCATGAGCCGCGCCACGTCGTCCGCGCTGGTCGCGTCGCCGCACAGCATCCGGTGGCGGCCCAGCGTCCACAGGTCGCCCGGCTTGACGAAGGGCGTCACCTCCTCCGCGTCCAGTTCGCAATCGTCGTCCTTGACGTCCTTGTCATGCACCTGGGAAAACAGGTCGTCGACCTCCGCCGCGTCAAAGCCCGTCGCGCCCAGGTCATACCCGAAAAGCTGAAGGTCGGTAAGCAAATCGGCCAGCGCTTTCGGCTCCCATTCGCCCACGGCCTTGTTGAGGGCAATGTTGAGCGCCTTTTCGTCCTGTGGGTCCTCGATATGCACGACCACGCAGTCGATCTCCGTCACGCCCTCGGCCAGCAGCACCTTGTAGCGCTGGTGCCCGCCGACGATGTTGCCCGTGACCTCGTTCCATATCACGGGGTCGACATAGCCGAAGTCGTGCAGGCTGCGCTTGATTTTTTCGTAGGCGGGATCGCCGGGTTTGAGGTCTTTGCGGGGGTTGTATTTCGCGGGCTTGAGCTTGTCGACGCTGATTCGCCGCAGATTCATCTGAGTGTTCATTTCATCATCCTTTCCGGGTGTGTTTCTTCCCATCATTCGGTAACAAAAGCAACAGATAGCACTTTCTTCGGCTTTCTTGACGTGGTAGTCAAATCGTGCTACAATATGACTACTCCAAGGAGGTGTCCTTATGAATCCGAGCATTTCAATTCGTCCGTCAAAGGAACTGCGGAACAACTATAATCAGATCTCCGCGCTGTCCAGAAGCAACCCTGTTGCGATCACTGTCAATGGCAAAGAGGATACTGTCGTCCTGTCCCATGAGGATTTCGTTGACCAGCAGCAGTACATTCGTGAACTCGAAGCCCGCCTTGCGGTTTATGCGCATCTCGCGCAAGCGTTGGACGATGTGAAACTTGGCAGAACACAGGCCATGGATGAAGCCTTTGACGATATTCTCGGTGAGCTCGACGAGGTGCGTCCATGAGTTATCAGGTCAGAATCACGGAAACCGCAAAGCAGGATCTCCGCGAGATTGCCTTCTACATCGCCGGGCATTCCATGGACAACGATATTGCAAAGCGCTTCATTATGGAACTGAGAGATCAATGCAATCGCCTGATGGACTTTCCCCAGGGCGGAGCGTTAGCGAAAGACCGCATTCTGCGTAGCTTTGACTTTCGCTACATCCTGCATAAGGATTATTTGATCTTCTACAGCATTGATGAAGCGCAGAAGATCGTCAGCGTATTGGCCATATTCAATTCGAAAAAAGACTACCTCCGCGTGATGAGGAAGTTTATCTAGCCATTTGAGGCATCTGTCCGCATGGGCAGCTGCTTTTCTTTTTTTCGCCGGATTTTTTCTGGCGTTTTTTGATTTTTGGGGCGTAACCCCCGGGTCCCAAATTTCGCGGAAATTCACGCGAGAGGGGGCCGCGGTCCCCTCGAAACCGCGCCCGGGAATTCGATCCCCCCTTGGGGGCGCGGGCCGTTCGGCCGGGGGCCGGGGCGCGGGGACGGCCGGGGGCGCGGCGCGGGCGGCGCGCTTTTTTTTGCGCGCGGGCGGGGCGGCGGCGGGCCTTCGGCGGGCGCGCCGGGCGCGGGGCGCGGCGGCGACTTCCTGTCGGGCGAAGGCGGGCGGGGCCGGGCAGCGGCGCGGCGAAAAAAAGGGCGGCGCCTGTGCGGGCACAGGGGGCCCGCGGCGGGCGCGGGCGCGCCGGGCGGGCGGTTGCCCGGCGGCGGGGCGGGCGGGGCGGCGCGGGGGGCACACGGGGCCAAATCCGCCGGGCGGCGGCGGGGCGCGGCGGGCCGGGCGCAGGGGGGCAAATCCGCCGGGCGCGCGGGGCGCGGCGCCGGTTTTTTTGGCGCGGCGCCGATTTTTGGGGGCGGCGCCGATTTTTGGGGGCGGCGGGCGAAAAAATCCCCGTTTTTGCTTTATAAGGAAGCGGGGTTTTTCGCCCGCTTTTCTTTGTCGGATCAGAGCTGATTTTTTCCGAAAACCTTGTGCTTTTCATCGGGTTGCTTTTTGGGCCGGGCGGAGTGATGAATGTGTCGCGGCCGGAAAAAAGGCAAAAACCAAAAGCCGCCGCAGGCGGAAAAAAAAACGCCGGGCAAAAAGGGAGGGAACCCCGTGAAAACCCAAACCTTCGGTATCGAGATCGAAACCACAGGTCTCGGCCGCGAACGGGCGGCGCGGGCCATCGCAGCACACTTCGGCACCACGCCCCTGTACGTGGGGCGGCATCTGGACGACTGGCATGTGCCCATGCCCGACGGGCGCCACTGGACGGTCGAGCGCGACGGCTCGGTCAACGACCCCTGCGCCGAGGTGGTCAGCCCGGTGTGCGGCTGGGAGGACATCGGGATGGTCCAGGAGGTGGTCCGCGCCCTGCGCAAGGCGGGTGCGAAGGCCGACGCCTCCTGCGGCATCCATATCCACGTGGGCCTCGGTCAGCACACCCCGGCAAGTCTGCGGCGGCTGGTCAATCTGGTCAACGCCAAGGAGGACCTGCTGACACAGGCACTGGGGATCTCGCCCGGGCGGCGCGCCCGCTGGTGCCGGCCGGTGAACCCGGAGTTTCTCAACGAGCTCAACCGCCGCAAGCCCGACACCATGGAGGCGCTGGCACAGCTCTGGTATCGAACCAACAACGGCGTCCGGTACACGGACTGGCGGCGGCACGCCGCCTCCCACTACGACAAAAGCCGCTACCACCTGCTCAACCTGCACGCGGCCTTTTCCACCGAGCGGCCCGCGCACACCATCGAGTTCCGCGCCTTCAACGGCACACTCCACGCGGGCGAGATCAAAAGCTACATCCAGCTGTGCCTGGCCATCAGCCATCAGGCGCTGACCGCCAAGGCCGCCAGCCCGGCGCGGCCGGATACGGACAACCCCAAGTACACCTTCCGCTGCTGGCTCCTGCGCCTGGGGTTCATCGGGGATGAATTCGAGACCGCGCGCCTGCACCTGACCAAGCGCCTGCCCGGCAACGCCGCCTGGCGGCAGGCATCCTGACACACCCGCCCGCGGGAAGCCGCGCGGCTTTCAAGTCAAGAAGGAGGCACACCCCATGAACGAACGCAGCTACTGGAATTCCAACGGCGAAGCACAGGCCCTCTACGACGAGATGCAGGCGGCGGCTTTCAAATACACCAAGGCCACCGGGGCGCTGTTCCACAGCTACCACCGCTACTACAACGACGGCGACCTGCCCGGCTGGGCGCGGAGCCGCCCGGACATGACGCGATACAGTCTCGAGTACGGATACGGCCACAGTGTACTGACCGCCGCGGGCGAGGCCGAATTTGAGCGGCGCATCACCGAACGAATCCAAATCGAGCACCGCCGCTTTCAAAAAGCCCGGCGCACCCCCGCCTGACGAGCGCCGGTTGGCAACCGGCCGAAACCGGCACAGCCGGTCGCGGGAAGCCGCACGGTTCCCAAATCGAGAAGGAGGTACACACCATGGAAGATTTCATCTACTGGACCTTTGAGACCCGCCACAGCGACGGCTTTACGTACCGCTTCGCAGTACACGAGCACGAGGACGGCGCAATGCAGATCACCCGTATCAGCCCCTACGACGAAACCGAGTACCACTGGGCTTCCAAATCGGCCGGGCGCGCCGTCTGGCGGATTATCCGCGACAGACGGATCGTCTCCCGAGCGGGCGCCACAGGGCAAGAGCTTGCCCCGGAAGAGGTCGCACACCTCATGCTGGACGCCGACCAAAAGGCCCACCTTGATCGCTGCCCCTGCTGCCGCGACTGACACGGTTCCCAAATCGAGAAGGAGGTACACCCATGAAACTGTACATCAACGCCAACCGCGCGGGCTACGCGCCCGACCAGATCCGCAGCACCATGACCGTGGGCGAGCTGATCGCCGCCCTCGGGGCGTTCGACGAAGACACGCCGGTCTACCTCAGGCACGACGGCGGATACACCTACGGCGGCATTACCTGGGACGACCTTGAGGAGGGCTCCGAAATCGAATAAGGCTTCGGGGCCACGCACGGCACCGTTTCCAAATCAGCAAGGAGGTACACCCATGCCCGGCATCACCTACACGATTCGATTCATTCACCGCGATCCCCGCGGCGGGATTCCCTGCGAGGAACAGGAGCACCTCAGCCTCGCGGAGGCGTGGAACGCCTTCCGGCTCTTCGCCGAGCCGGACAGCGCCGACCTTTACTCCGAAATCGAGCTGATCGAGCGCAGCTGGGAGGAAGGCAGCGAACGCCTCCTCGCCCGGCTGACGCTGGGAGAAAGGTACGGCTTTTGAATGGCCCGCCTGACGATGGCCCGGCGGCTCCGGGCCGAAACCGGCGGGAGCCGGTCGCGGGAAGCCGCACACTTTCAAATCAGGGAGGCACCGACATGGAACACACACGAGAGGCCGCGCTCTGGCGCTTTCAAATCGGCCCGGTCGCGCGGCCTGAAGACCGACGGACACGAAAAGGAGAACGCACATGAAGTACATCGCTTACGGTTCCAACATGGTCAAAGAACAGATGGCTTACCGCTGCCCAGGAGCAAAGCTGATCGGCACGGGGTATCTCCCAAATCACCGTCTGGCGTTCTATCTCCACGCCACGGTGGAGCGAAGCCGCGCCCGGAACGCCCGCGTGCCGGTGGCCGTCTGGGAAATCGACGAGGCGGATGAGCAGCGCCTCGACCGCTACGAGGGGTTCCCGAACTACTACGTCAAGCTCAGGCGGCGGGTGGTCCTTTCCGACGGCTCCGAAATCGAGGGCATGGTGTATGTCATGATTCTCATCCGGCGGCAGCCCCCGACGGCGGAATACTACCGCGCAATCCGCGACGCGTACAGACAGCTCGGCTTCCGCGACGAAATCGCGCGGGTGCTGGAGCCCGCCCTTTGCCGCAGCCGGAAGCGCAGCGGCTTTTAAATCCGCCAGGTCCCATCCATGCGGCAGGCCCGCCCTCCTTGCGAGGCGCGGGCCTGTTTGGCTTTTGTCGGGCCTGGGCGGCGGGGCGGGGCGCATGCCCGGGGCGGAGGCTTCGGGCGAAACGTGCGCCCACGTGGGCCGCGTGACAAGGCGAAAAGCGCCGGGCGTTTGTCTGACGCTTTCCCATGGGGCCGCCTTACGAATCGACGATGTCCGCCGCCATCTGAACACCGCCGTCCGGGCCGCTTCGGAATCGGATGAGCACCGCGCCGTCCGCCGCAGCGAACTTTGCCTGAAAGGGCTGTGGCCACAGCTCGGTCAGGCCGGGCCAGCTTTCCAATGCCTCAAGCCTGTACCACTCGGCGTTGTCGGGATCATCCCGGCAAAGAAGGAAGATTCGCTGCAAGTCCTCACTCTGCGTGCGCAGTACCGTTTCCATGACCTCGCGCGCCGGGCGCGCTTTGAAATCGGCGGGCGGCCTTTCGGGCTGAAACGCCGCCCAGCAGGTCAGCGGATACTGCTGCTTCATGAAGGCCAGCAGGGCTTCGGCCGTGCCGCAGGCGTCGCAGACGTACACGTCCGCTACGCGGCTCAAGGCGTTGGTGTGTATCGGCTCCTTCATGCGGTCTTCCCCGCAGCGCGGGCAGACCATGTGTTTCCCTGCCTGCTGCCGGGCTTTCAAATCCAGCAGCTTACGTTCCATCCGTTCCGTCAAGGGCTTCTCCTCCTTCCAAGTCCACCACCGCGCACGCGTCCGCGCCGTAGGCCACGCCCAGCGAAGAACCGCCGTCCCACGCGACGTGAATCGTGCCGGCGTCATCCACGGCAATCACGGTGCCCAGCGTCCCCGCTTTCAGATCGGGCCGGTAGGGGTCGTTCATGCGCAGCAGCTTCACCCGCGCGCCGGGCCTGTAGTGTTCCCTCAGCCATGCCAACCTCTCAGGTGTCGGTCCGGGCATGTCAATTCTCTCCTTTCCGTTCCTGAATCGGTTTGCCCGGCAGCTCGCCGGTGATGAAGGCGTGATACACGCGCCCGCCGTCCCGCGCCCCGGCCAGATACATTTCCAGCGCCAGCGCGGCGGTGTACCCCATCCACAGATCGTCCCGCGCGGTCAGCTCCGCGTTGGGGTGCGCTTCGGTTTCGTCCAGCGCCGCGTGCAGTTCGCGCACCGCCTTGTCAAACAGGGGGCTGCGCTCGGGGTGCGCTCTCAAATCCCGCTCCACCGTGTCGATGCGGTTGAGCGCCGCCTCCCGAATCCAATCCATCCACGCGCTCATGGCTCCGTCCCTTCCTTCGCCGCCTGCCGTTCCCGGCGAAGCCGCGCGTACTTCTCCCGGTGCGCCCGCATGCCCGTCTCGTTTTTGAATGCGGCATAGCCGCTAAGGTGACCCATGAGCATGCGGCGCAGCTCCTTGTGCTCCGGCCCGCTAAAGCCCAGCCGCGTCAGCAGGCTGTTGGCGCGGTACTTCTCGTTTTCGGAATCCGCGTCCGCTTTGAGGAACACGCGCTTGGCATCTTTCGCCTGCCGGAGTATCGCGCCCAGAAGCGCCCCGTATGCCTGCTGGCGGACCAGGTCGAGGTCGTCCGGGTCCGTCTCGAAGGTGAGCTTGCCCTCCCGGAGACGGCAGCCCTTCAGCATTTCCGCCGCCCGGCCATCCGCAAGCTCGGCTTCGAAATCGGCCGGGGTCTGCGCTTCCTTCAGCCGTTCCACCAGCTGCCGCTCAATGTACAGGGCGTCGCTTCGCATCATCCGGCGGAGGATGTGCTGGTTGCCGTACAGGACGCGGATGAGGTTGTTCAGCTGCGGAACCGTCCAGTCCTCCACCGGGAAGCTCAGCTCCATCCCCGTGGGTTCGGAGTCTGGCCCGTCCGGTTCCGTCTCTGTCGCGGGCGCTTCCACTTCGGAATCCGCCGCGTCCGTCAGCCAACCCCGTTCCATCAGCATCGGCCTGAGCCCGTCCAGCAGCGCCCCGTCGTCGCTTGCGATGCTTCCGTCCCGCTCGACCGTCAGGCCGCCGATCCGGTAGGCGCAGGTCGGCATGCGCAGGTAGACCGCCGGGCTGCCGAGCCGCTCCGAAATCGCCCGGACCACCTCCCGGCGCTCCGCGGGGTTCGTTTGTAGCGTCATGTTGATCCCTCCGTTCGTTTGGGGTAGTGACATATACGCTCTGAACCGATGAAAAGTCAAGTGGTTTCCGGATATTCTCTGTCATCAGACACAGCGGAATAAAAACTGCCCTCCGGAGCGCTACTGATCTCCGAAGGGCGGTGCGTTTTCCTTTTCCGACGAGTGTAATGATAGCACAGATCACGACTCTCAAACCATATCAAAAGCTATCATTTTTCGCCGGGCACAAGAATTTTTTTCAAAGCCTCGCCGTGCAGGCGGTAGATGGTCGGCTCGCTGTAGCCGAGCTCCGTCATGATCTCATTCCACGGCTTATAGCACAGATACCGCAGCTCCAGAATCAGCTGCTGGTCCGGGTCCGAAACGGCGTTGATCGTCCGACGGGCTTCCGCCTTCAAATCCACCAGCCGGTCGATGTCCTCGTTGATCTCCCGTTCCAGATCCACGATCTTGCAGATGGTATCGGTCATTTGCTGCCGGCTCGGACTGTCCGGCCGGGGCATATCCGACAGCGTCGCGGTGCAGTTCGTCGCCGCCTCCCGCAGCCGCATCACCTGCGACAGCTTGCTGCTTATCCTCTGGTCGATGTGAAACGCCTGGGACAGATATTCCTTTGCCGTCATTTGCATTCTCCTCTCCCCCATCCGTCTGACGAATGATGGTCTTCACGTCTTCCACACTCTCCACCCGGCGGGCGATGCCGCCGGCGGCGTTGATCCTTGCGAGGGTCCGCTCCTGCAGCGGCGTCAGCCTGCCGCCCGGCCGCTTTACTTCCAGCCCCAGAAACCGCCCTCTGTAGCAGCAGATGATATCCGGGATGCCGGACGTTCCATACGCGCCTCCGTGCTCCTTCCAGAAGAACACGTCCTCGCCCAGCGTGGCCAGATACCGCCTGATGGCCGCAACGATGTCCTTCTCAGGCAAGTCTTTCACCCCCCGACAGGGTATCCCGTTCTTTCACGGCCTGAATCTTTGCCTTCACCGCCGCCATGAGCGCGTTCTGGTCCGCGGCCTTGTCCCTGAGCGCCCGCATCACCTGTTCGTCCATCGTGCCCTTCACCACCAGATGGTGCACGACCACCGTATTTTTCTGCCCCTGCCGCCAGAGCCGGGCGTTCGCCTGCTCGTAGAGCTCCAGCGACCAGTTCAGCCCGAACCACACGATGGTGCTGCCGCCGTGCTGGAGATTGAGTCCGTGGCCGGTGGAGGCCGGCTGGGTCGCGGCGACGGGAATCCTGCCGGCGTTCCAGTCCGCCATGTCCCGCGCCGTTTTCAGCTCCCGTACGCCGCCCGGATTCTCCGGGCTGTACGTCCCAAGCCGCTGCCGGATGCGCGCCAGGTCGTGCCGGTAGTTGACCATCACCAGCACGGGCTTGCCGTTGGCTGCTTCTATCAGGTCTTCCAGTGCGTCCAGCTTGCGGTCGTGGATCACGCGGACGTTGTGGAACTCATCATAGACCGCGCCGTTAGCAAGCTGGAGCAGCTTTCCGGCCAGCGACGCGGCGTTGAGGGCGAGGACGTCCCCGTCCGCATAGGGCAAGAGCATGTCCCGCTCCATCCGGCGGTACAGCTTTTCCTCTCTTGCGGACAACCGGATCTCCACCACATTGTCCACCCGCTCCGGCATCCTGAGGTGATCCGTCGCCCGCATGGATACGCAGATATCGCCGATGCGCCGGTAGATGGCTTCTTCCGCGCCGGGCTTGAGCTCGCGCCTGTAGGGCGTCCAGCTGTTGGGGGTGTCAAAGTACAGGTCCAGATAGCTGCGCATCGTCCTGCCCAGCCGCGCGCCCCGATCCAGCAGATAGATCTGGGGCCAGAGGTCCTCCAGCCCGTTGGACGCGGGCGTGCCGGTCAGTCCCACCACGCGGGAAAACCGGGGCAGCACTTTCTTGAGCGCCAGAAAACGCTTGGCGCGGCTGTTCTTGAAGGATGACAACTCGTCGATTACCAGCATGTCGAAGGGCAGCTTTCGCCCGGCGTAGTGCCGGACCAGCCATTCCACGTTCTCGCGGTTGATGACGTACAAATCGGCCCTCCGGCTCAGCGCGGCGATGCGCTCTTTGGGTGTGCCGAGCACGCGTTCCAGCCGCAGGCCGGTCAGGTGCTCCCACTTGCCCAGCTCGGCAACCCAGGTGTCCCGCGCCACGCGCAGCGGCGCGATAATCAGGACGCGGCTCACCTCGAAGCTGTCGTAGAGCAGATGGGACACGGCGGTCAGGGCAATGGCCGTCTTGCCCAGCCCCATGTCGAGAAATACGCCGCATTGCGGATGCGCCCCGATGAACTCCACGCAGAAGCGCTGGTAGTCATGCAGGTCACTTTCCGCAAGCGGCCGTGTATCGCGGGGGTTATGTGCGTTCATGGGAAATCAGCTCCAATCGTATACGCTATAAGCAGCTCCCCTATGCGGTAGCAAGGTTTGGCGCATGCCATGCCTTGCAGCCACATAAGGGAGCGGGGACATATCGTGATAAGCCGCCAAGGAATCGGCAGCCCTGTTTTGAGCGAAACAGGCGCAACGTACATTGCCTCGCGCGCGCAGGTGCATACGGGCACATACACGCTCGTTTTTTTCTTTTTTCTTCTCTTTTTCAAAACCTCTATAGAAAAGATGGCAAATGGCAAACACGGGAGTTTTCTTCCTATATATGCCTGCGTTTGCCTTCCCCGATTGCCCTGGTTTGCCATCGTCATTGGCAAGCGTCCGCCGTATCTTTTCGGCTTGCCATCGCACATGGCAAACCAATCGCAAGCGCGGCGGCAATGCGCTCCGCCTGCTGCGGCGAAGTCCCTACCTGCGCACGAAGCACCGCTGGATGCCGTAGAACGCGCGCTTCATGGATGCGCTCCTGTTCCCGCTGTACTTCTCCCACCCGCCGATCTTCATGAGCATGCCGAAGATATCGTAGGTATCGCTGCGCCGGATGGCCGTTGGCTCCTTGCCGAAGCACTCCGCCCAGATCTCCACCGCGCTGACCACCGTGCGCCGCACCGTGCCCGTGCGGCTTCCGCCCGTAAACGGGTCGCCGCGCAAAAACCCGCGCCGCTCGGACAGGTCCATCCTGTCCCAGTCCTCCGGCAGCAGCTTCTCCAGATATTCTGCGATCATGCCCTCGCGCACATCGCTCTCCAGCGCCTCCGTCTGCTCCGCCTCCGCCAGACGCTCCACCTCCGGCGTGAGGTACAGCGTCTCCCCTTGCTGAAACAGCCTGTACGCCTCCGCCCAGAGCTGATCCACCACCTCCGCCACCTCCCACGGGCGGTGCTTTCCCGACGTGGTGCAGGTCACCGGCCAGAAGCGGCGGTTGCCCGTGATGTCCCGCAGAAAGCCGTCGCCGTTGTTCGTGCTGCCCACGATGATGCACTGGCGCGGGTGGTCCTCCACGCTGTAGCCGTAGGAGTGGCGGAACTTGTCGTCCTGACGGGTGATGAACGCCTTCACCGTCTCCACATCCACCTTCTTCAGCCCCGCCAGCTCGCCCAGCTCCAGTATCCAGTAGCCCTGCAGCTTTTCCGGCGCGGCCTTGTCCTTCATGTCCCCGATGGTGAGGGAATCGCTGAACCACCTGCCGCCCAGCCTGGCAAAGAACGAGCTTTTGCCCATGCCCTGCGGGCCATTGAGCACGACAACGCTGTCAAACTTCACGCCGGGCCGGTACACCCGCGCCACCGCCGCCACCATCATCTTGCGTGCCACAGCCCGGGTATAGGCGGTATCCGCCGCGCCAAGATAATCCACAAACAGCGTGTCCACACGCGGCACACCGTCCCATGCGGGCAGGGATTCGATGTAGTCACGGATGGGATGGTAGCCCCGTTCCGCCGCGATGGCCAGCAGAATGCCCTTGAGCTTGGAGGGGGTGTAGAGGCCGTAGACATGCTCCAGATAGATCTGCAGCGCGCCCAGGTCCGATTCGTTCCAGCCGGCCTTGATGGGCGTCCATGGGACGGAGCTGCAGCCCTCCGCGTCCCGGCGGATGTCGATGCCGCTGCGGTGGATGTTGTAGGCGATGTCCCGAAGCCGGGGGTCGTTTCGCAGAATCAGCGCCAGATTGCCCAGCGTGTCCCTGACCTTTCCCTGCCTGTCCACCTCCAGCTTTTCCTGCCAGTGCTCGTCCTGCGAAGGCTGTGCCTCCTGATTATCCAGATCGCCGAACTCCTGCGCCGCCTGCCTGCGGCGCTCCTCGGAGAGCATGCGCCGGGTGGCTTCGTCCTGCGCGGCGTACTCCTGCATCCGGCGGACGGAGTCCTTTTCGTCGCCCACATGTGTGCCGTCCGGAGCCGTGCCGCCCGGCGGGAACAGGTGCAGCCTCACCAGATCAAAGGCGTTGCACAGCTGGCCGCCCGCCGGGTCGGTGGCGTGGTGCGAATAGGCGAACTTGTCGTCGTAAACCACCAGCCCGCCCGTGGTGCTGCCGCCCACGAAGGTGTAGCGGTCGTCCTGCGCCGTGGCGGTGTACCGGCCGGCAAGGATGTGCTCCAGCACGTCCGTGATGCCATGCGCCCGGCAGAAGGCGCCGATGATCCCGCGTTTCTCCAGCGGGTCCTCCGCTTTGGACGCCTTCGCACGGGCGCGCTCCTCCAGCGGCTTCGTGGTCGGCCAGAGCGCGGCGTCCGTCCAGTCGGGATAGGTGGCCAGCACCTCGTCCGGGTCAAGAAACGGCTCGTCCGCATAGCGAAACATGTACTCGCCGTCCTCCGGCGCGCTGGGCCAGTACATGAGCCTTGCCGGCTCAAAGGTCGTGGGATCGAAGCGGGCCAGCGTCAGCCCGTCCGCGATGCGGCGGGAGACGGCGGCATACTCGTCCGGCGTGACCGTGCGGGAAAGCGGGATGATGAGCCGAAGCCGCATCTTCTCCGGCGTGTGGCTATGGGTCGAGTAGAGCGCATAGGCGTTGATGAACGTCATGTCCAGATCGTCCACAAGGGCGGCGTCGGCGTTGTCCGCGTCCAGACAAACCAGGCAGCGGTTGACCACGCCCGCGTTGCTGCGCCTGCCGTTTTTGAGATAGCCGCCCACGAACCCGCCGATGTCCTTGACGTTGTCGCGCTCGGCCTTGCCCATGGCGGCATACTCGGCCACCGTCTCCCGCGTGCGGGTGGGTCGGGATAGCTTATCCAGAAATTCGCTCCAGAGCATCTCCCTGTTCTGCCACTGCGCCGCCTTGCGGCTGCGGCCTGTGGCGATGAGCAGCTTTTTATCGTGGGTGATTTGCATGCAGGTACCTCCTTCGGCTGGACCTTTGAACTCTTTTAATTTCATTTGCTTGCATTTGCAAGTAAAATCGTGTATACGATAGGTGTGAACAGAAAGGAGACTGATGGATATGGCAAATACATCTGCCGTTTACGCCAGGATTGACGCACAGCTGAAGGAAAACGCCGAGGCCATTCTGGCACAGCTGGGAATCACACCGTCGGCGCTTATCCAGATGACCTATAGCCAGGTTGTTCTCCATAATGGTCTTCCATTCTCCGCGCGTATTCCTGCCAAAGCGCCAACCGCCGTCGGCAGGATGACGCAAGAGCAACTGGACGCCGAACTGCGCAAGGGCGTGGAATCCTTCAATAAGGGAAGCTTCACAGCGGATGAGATCGACCACGCGCTTGCGAAGAAGTTTGGCATCTGATGGACACTTACAGCGTGATTTACTCTCCCGCTGCCAGAGACGATTTGTTTGGCGTCTATACCTACATCGCCACAGAGCTTCTGGAACCGGAGATCGCCGCGAATCAGAATCCGCAATGCAATTCGCAAGCTGGAACAGCTCCCCGCCCGCCATGCCAGTGTCAACTGGGAGCCTTGGTTTTCCATGGGTATGCGTAAGCTGATCGTAGATCACTACACTGTTTTCTATCTTGTCCATGAACCTGCCTGTGAAGTGCGAATTGTCCGCATCGTGTACAGCGGTCGCTATCTGAAAAGCATATTGAACGATTCGTTGGGCCTTTAACACGCACACATTTCATTCTCCTTGCCCGCAATGGACAAGGAGATTCTTCAAATGGTGAAGGCTGTCCTTTATCATGTCTTTTTGTAGTATGCCATCTCGTCTCCCTCCGCCCGAAGCGGCAGATCCCGCGCCCAGTCCGGCGGGATGGCCATGATGCGGCAGGCCTCCTCCACGCTGCCCTGCCCGTCGGGGACTTCCATGACCGCCTCGTCGTGGACGTGGAACACGATGGGATAGCCCGCCGTTTCAAGGCTTAACATGGCGTGCGCCAGCAGGTCGCGAGCGATGCTCTGCGTGCAGTTTTCCGCGAGCTTGCCGCCGAAGGTTTCCTGCAGCGTCATCTGCCCGTTTCCCGCGGGCGCGAGATAGCCGATGCCCCGGCTGCCGAAGCGGTTTGTCACAAAGCGAGGCGAGAGGTAGCACAGGTCGCGCCCACCCGGCAGGCGGATCAGCAGATGCCCTTCCTTCCGGTACACCGTCACCTTGCCCACGCGGACGCTATTCTGCCGCTCAATCACCTCCGAGGCGGCATTGCCCAGCGCGTTCCAGAACCGAACAATGTGCGGATTTGCCGCGCGCCAGGCATCTACCAGCGGCTGCATCTCCTCCTCCGGCATCTTCGCGCCCATGGCCTTGAGCGCGCCGACGCCTCCGCCGTAGCCGCAGGACAAAGTCGCCTGCTTTCCTTTCTGGCGGTACTCGTAGTTGGGATGCCCCTTGACGATGGTCTCCTGCGGGATATGGAACATGCGGCTGGCCGTCGCCTCGTAGATTTTGCCCCTGCCGCGAAACTCCTCCAGCACCCATTCTTCGCCCGCCAGCCATGCCAGCACACGCGCCTCGATGGCCGAAAAGTCCGCCACGATAAAACGGCATCCATCCTTGGGGATGAACGCCGTGCGGATGAGCTCGGAGAGCGTGCCCGGAACGGAGCCGAACAGCAGCTCCAGCTGTTCCTCGTCGCCGCTTCTGACGATGTCCCTGGCGAGGGAGAGATCGGGCAGGTGGTTCTGGGGAAGGTTCTGCGCTTGCACCAGCCGCCCTGCCCAACGGAAGGTGCGGGCCGCGCCCCCGAATTGCAAAAGGCCGTGCACCCGCCCGTCCCTGCAGATGCACCGCGCCATGGATTCGTACTTCTTCACGCTGGTCCGGGACAGTTCCAGCCGCAATTCCAGCAGCTCCTTCACGATACCGTCCGCCTCGGCGGTCTTCTCCTGCACGATGCGCTTGGACAGGCTCTCCATGGGCATATCCATATCGGCGAGCCATGCCTTGAGCTGGCTCACGCTGCCGGGGTTTTCCAGCCCCGTCAACGCCTTGGCCCTTTGGAACGCTCGCTCCGAAAACGTCTGATCGACCGCCATCGCGTTTTTCACCAGCAGCCGATCCACCCGCACGCCCCGGTCGTTGATGCGCTGATCCAGCGCGTACAGCGCCCATTCGTGTTCCGGAAGCGGATGCCTGAGCAGCGCATGGCAGACCGCGCGTTCCGTTTCCACGTCCTGCGCGTTGTAGGCTTTGTAGGTCGCCCACTTCTGCGGCGCGTGCCGCGGCAGGTTGCGCGTGCGTCCGCCGTTGGCCTGGGTCGGCTTGCAGGGCACGGAAAAGTAGCGGATGAGGTCCTTGCCTTCCTCCATCTTTTTTTCCGTAACGTCCAGAGCCACCGCAACGTCCGCCAGTTTTCCCGGCAGCGTCCGGTACCACGCCATGACCATGGTGCAGCGCCATTGCGCCGGATCGAGCCAGCGCCCCAGATGCTTGGAGAAGCACACCCGCTCAAAGGCCGCGTTATGCGCGATTTTCAGGACGTCTGGGTCCTCAAGCGCATGAAGGAATTCATCCGGCAGCGATTCCCCACACGCCATGTCGACGGTCACCACCGGCGCGTCGTCAAAGGCGTAGGACAGGAGAAGGATCTCGAAATCCGGGGCGTCGCAGTAGCGGTATACGCCGCACTTGGGGAGGGCGGCGGAGGAATAGGTCTCTATGTCCAGATGCATAACGCGCAAGCGCATCACCTCCAAATCAAAAGGCGCACCCTCGCGGATGCGCCTGTGTTGTGTTTGCGCTCTCAGAGCGCGGTCAGTCTGGGCGGCAGCAGTCTGCGCTCCATCGTGTCGGGGTCGATCACAACAATCTCGCGGTTCTTCTGCCATGCATATTTCACCGTATATTGCGTACCGCCGGAAGAGCCTTCCCTGCATACGGCCAGGAGGGCGTCTGCTACGTCTACCATGTACCGGTTCCGGGCATGATAGCAACCACTGAAATAGCGAGTGGAAAGCGTGACCACGTCGTCTGCCTGTTCCAGCAGGTCAAAATAGCGTTCCCGCCAGGTCTCGGTCCAATGGTTCGCCTGCCCCTCGTGAGGGACCACGCCGATCAGTCGGATGTGGGGACAGGCCGTCTTCTTCACCAGCAGCACCTGTGTGCCAAAAACGATATCCATGCCTCTTGCGCATCCGGTATAAAAGGTATCGTATCCCGCCTTTACCCGGTCCATGATCTCTGTCAGAAGCATTTCCCTGAGACGGATACAGCGCGGATCGTTCTCGTTTTCTCCGAAGGGCAGCGATTCGGGCCGGTGGCCGGTGAATGCGAGCTTCTTTCGCATGGCGTTGAACCTCTCATTTGTTAACGATATACCGTTATCATATACCCTCCTCCGTCAGAAGTCAACGATATTCCGTTAATCTTTTCATCATCGAGTGGATATCATGAATTCAACGGTATTCCGATGGAGGAAAGCAGGCATGACGATTTCACAGGCGGTCGTAAAGCGGCTGTACGAGCTTTGCGCGCAGCGCAACATCACCATCAACAAAGTGAGCATCATCTCCGGCGTCACACAGTCCACTGTCAGCGACATTGTAAACGGCAGAACGAACAACGCCGGCGTTGCGACGATCCAAAAGCTCTGCGACGGGCTGGAAATCAGTATCCGCGAGTTTTTCGATTCGGACCTCTTCGACAATCTGGATCAGGAGGTCAAATAGCGCCCGCGGGAAAGGCGGGGAGATGGACGCTTTGTGTGATAAGGTTTACACGATCGATGAGATTCGAGCCATAGCAACGCCCATCGCCAAATCACATGGCGTGGCGGCACTATACCTGTTCGGTTCCTACGCGCGCGGCGACGCCACTTCCGAAAGTGATCTTGATTTTCGGATTGAAAAGGGACAAATCCGCACGCTTTTTCAGCTCGGCAGTCTTCTTTGCGATCTCGAAGACGGTTTCCAGAAGAATGCCGATGTGTTGACAACACAAATGCTCTCGCCTGAATTCCTGAGCAGCATCCGCGATGAGGAGGTGTTGTTGTATGCCCAGAGCTGATATCGACGCTCGAGACAGAAATATCCTGTCCCACATATCGGCCTACTGCAATGACATCGCCGTAACACATTCGGAATTTGGTTATTCAAAAGAACGCTTATCACCCGCCTTCTTGTAATTACATTGTATTGACGTCTGCTGCGGGCCGTGTTATAATGCGTGCAAGGAGGCGATCCGAATGCAACCCCTGAACGTTATGAACGCGCCCAAGACCAGCACATTCCAGATGCGCATCAATCCGCAGATCAAGGCGCAGGTCGAGCAAATATACGAAAAAAGCGGCCTTACTCTTACGGACGCGATTAACTGCTTCCTGCAGCAATCCATCAATGTGGGCGGTCTTCCGTTTGTCGTCACGCAGAATTCCCAGGAGGCGCTCCGAAATGTAGCCATTGCGCAGTTGATGACGGAGATTCGCAAGGGTCGTAATTCCGTAAAGTCAGAAAGCGATTGGGTCTCTGAAGAAGAGATGCGCGCCAGATTGGGGATCGATGGATGAAGCTGCGCTATACGCCCGCCGCGATGGTCGATCTGGAGGAAATCAAGTCCTACATTGCGGATACGCTGCTCAACCCCGATGCGGCAGCCAATCTCATGGCCGGCATCGCTGCGGCCTGTGCGCTGCTGAAAGATCAGCCGTTGCCTAGTCCTGAACTGCGCCATATACTGCACCGCGAGATCGACGAGAGACTCTTGATTCACAAGAAGTACATGATCGTCTACGAAGTGACGGACGCCGTTTCCATCCTCCGCGTTCTGGATACGCGTACAGACTACCTGAATATCCTTCTGCATGAGCTGCAGGATTGAGGTTTCCAATCACACAGGTTTGCCGCCCGCAGGAATTGCCGCGGGCGGCTTGTTTATTCTGGCGGCCCTTAGTCGAGGAAATCCTCGTCGTCCGCATCGTCCAGCGCGTCGAACTCATCCTCGGCGCGGACGCGGCCGTTCAGCGGCTCGCCGTCACACCACTTCTGAATGTTCTGCAATCCGCAGGCGACGCCGCGGTTGCCGTTGGTGTTGAAGGGATAGAAGGTGAGGGATGCCCTGACATAGCAGCCGGAGTACACCTCCAGCGGGTCGGTGATGGAGACGCGCCTGCGGTCCACCACGCCGGGCCGCTCGTTGCTGTTGGCGTTGACGAAGTAGGCGCCAGCGTAGTTGGGATCGTCGGGGCGGTCGATGTCGCCGTCGCGCAGGGGCAGCTTCAGGTTCGGCGGAATCTTCCCGCCCCACTTGGTCACGCCGCTCTGCTTTGCCTCCTCAATCGCGGCCCTGATTTTCCCGATGGTCTCCGCCTCGCTCTTGGGGATGATGAAGGAGCAGCTGTACCTGGGGTCGGAGCCGTTCACGCTCTGCGGCTCAAAGATGTGGACGAAGGACGCGCGTACCTTCCCGGTAATGACTTTCGTTGCCATAGTTGATTTCCTTTCTGCCCTGTATGGACTGTCCTTTCATTGCTGTGCAAAATCGCCCGCCGCATTGGCATAGGGCTTGCGGGGATCGCTCTCGGGCACGAGCTGCGGCGCGCCCACGGGCTTGACAATGTACCTGCCCAGCACCTCGGAGAACTTCTTCCTGCCCATGCGCTTTTCCAGATCGCCCACGCCCAGCAGCGTGGTTTTGTAGATGTCGGTGTACCCCGCCTCGGTCGCGGCCCGGATGACCTCGGCCTCGCTGGTGTATTTGCGCACGCTGCGCCCAGCCACCAGCTTGTAGCCCGGCCAGGCTTTGCCGTCCACCGCCTGCTGTGTCGCGTAGGCGATGAGGTCGGCCACCCAGTTGTGCAGGCTCTCCGCTACGGGCAAAATGTCGGCGATCTCCTCGTCCGTGAGCAGGTCGGGCTGCCGGAAATCGCGCTCGGCCAGACGCATGTGGTACTCGCTGCGCTTGCGGCAGGTGTATTTTGCCTTGCAAAACCGGCACCACTCGCCCGCGCAGAACTCGCCTTCGCCCTTCGCCGCCAGCAGCGCCCTGGGCCGCACCTCCGTTTCCGCCCAGCGGATCAGCTCATCGGCGGTCGTTTCATAGGCAGAGAGGTTGTTTAGCCGCGGCTGCACGATGGTCATGCGCACGGTGCGAATATCGTACAGCGGGTCAAACTCCAAAACCGCGCCCAGGCCGTACAGCATGAGCTGGCTGTTGCGCTCCGCTTCCACCCGCACGCCGCGCCCGCCCTTGAAATCGATGACCTCCAGCACGCCGTCCGCCACGATGACCAGATCGCCCGTGCCAAAGCCCCCCGGCACATACTCGCCGTAGTCCAGCCGGTGCTCCACCAGAATCAGCGGATCGGGACAGGAGGCGCGCACGGATTCAATCGTCTCAATGCAGAAGGCGGCGTATTCGTCGGTGACGCTTTCAGCCTCGTCGCTGTAGAAGTCGCTGTCGCGGTGCGCCGCGTACTGCGCTTCCAGCACTTCCGGGGTCATGTCCCCCAGATAGCGGTGCAGCTTCAGCTCGCACAGCTCATGGAGAAAGGTGCCTTCCTCCGCATACGGGGAAGGCTTGTCCGCAAACTGCTCGGACAGCTTCACCGACGGCGGGCACATCATCCAGCGATGAGAACTGGAGGCGTTGAGCCGGGCATGGGAACGGGTGCTGTGCTGGATCTCGTTCACAGCGCCGCCACCTCATCCATGACGGCGGCATACTGGCTTTCCTGAAGCTCGGTGAGTTTCCTCACGCCGTGCTTTTCCAGAATGGCCCTGATCTTCGGCCGGTTCTCCGGGGTCGAGCGTTCCGCCACAAAAGCGCGCAGCTCCACGATGGTTGTCTGTGGCGCAGAGGGCTTGCCGGTTGCGGCTTGCCCGATTGCTTCGTTCATGACGGCTTCCTCGCTTTCCCCCGCCGCCTTGCGCAGGGCAAGCTGCCGGGCGCAGTCGTCCACGATGGCCTGCATGGACGCCGCCATCGCATGCGCGGCCTCGGCCATCGCCTGTGCGTTCGTTGCGATCTCCTGAAGCATCTGGATATGTATGGTCATGAATGGACCTCCTTCCTTGCAAAACGGGTACAAAAAATCCGCCACCGGTGCGATGACGGGGAATAACGGACCTGATTCCGGGTGGGAGCGCGGATGGGGTGCATCGGTCAATCCCTCCTGACTCATGGGGAGCCTCACAGCGGATATCCCTGTTTCACCACGGAGGCCAGCAGCGCCACGCGCCGGTCCGTCCGCTCCCATGGAAGATCCAACTCGGGCCGACCGAAGTGACCGTATGTGGCCAGGGGTGCGTAAATGGGCCGGCGCAGGGCGAGCGCGTCAATGATTCTGCCGGGGCGCAGATCAAAGACCTCCTTCACCGCTTTTTCCAGCGCGGCATCGGGAACGAGGCCTGTTCCCATGGCGTCCACCGTCACGCTGATCGGGCGGCTCTCTCCGATGGCGTATGCGATCTGCACTTCGCAGCGCTTCGCCAGCCCCGCGGCCACGAGGTTCTTCGCCACCCAGCGGGCCGCATACGCACCGCTGCGGTCCGTCTTGGTGGGGTCCTTGCCGGAGAGCGCGCCGCCGCCGATGTGGGCAGCCGGGCCGTACTGGTCCACCGCCAGCTTGCGCCCGGTCAGTCCGGTATCCGCCGCCGGACCGCCCTTGACGAAGCGCCCGGAAGGGTTGATGAGCAGGCGCGTTTCCTTTGTGAGAAGGTTTGCGGGGATGGCCCTGCGGATGATCCGGGTTTCGACGTCCCTGCGCAGCGCATCCAGATCCGCGTCCTTGGCGTGCTGCACGGAAACGACCACCGCCGTTACCGCTACGGGGGTTCCGCTGCTGTAGGATACCGTCACCTGTGCCTTGCCGTCCACGCCGGCGCCGCGGAGCGGTTCCTCATCCAGCAGCCTGCAGATGCGATGCGCCAGCACCACGGGCAGCGGCAGGTATTCCGGCGTTTCGTCCGTGGCGTAGCCTGTCACGATGCCCTGATCGCCCGCGCCCGGCTCCGTGCGCGTCACCACCTGCGCGATGTCGGGGGACTGTGCGTGGATGCCGATGGTCACGTCGAGCTCGCCGTCGTCGCTGAGGTCGGCGCTTCGGTAGCCGATCCGCTCGAGCGTGTCGCACATGACCCGTTCCTCAAGAAGCTCCGCCCCGGCGCTCACCTCCCCGGCGATGATGATGCGCCCGTTGGACGCCATGACCTCGACCGCCACACGGGCCTTTGGGTCGCGCATCAGGTAGGCGTCCAAAATGCCGTCCGCGATCTGGTCGCAGAGCTTGTCGGGATGGCCGCGGCGGACCGATTCCGCCGTCAGGTTATAGGTCTTTTTGCTCATGGTGTTCCCCTTTTTCTCAGTCGTAGTGTTCGACCTGCGTCCGCGGCCTGCGCTTTTGCAGCGGACGCTTTCCGCGTTTTCTCTCGCGCTCGATGTTCAGCAGGGCGTAGTAGGCCGTCGGATCGGCATACCCCTCATGGTTCCGATAGCTCAGCGGCTTTCGGTCGTCCAGCAGCTCGCACTCCCCGCGCAGGCGTCCGTCCATGTACAGGGTGCATCCGACACGCTTCCCGCAACGGTCACAGAAGGCAAGCTCCTCGCGTTCTTCCCGGTTCACAGGCACACCGCCTCCCCGCCCGACGGCCGCGCGGCCGGATTCTGCCGGCACAGCGGCACACGCCGCAAAGCCCCGGATACGCCGCGCCGGACACGCTCCCACGTGAACACGGGCACGAAGCCGGCCGCCGCGTCCATCAGGACGATGTCGGTGATGTACCATGTTCCCTGCGTCCTGCGCAGCAGCAGGTAGATGCCGCTGTCATAGCACACCTCCTGGCACTGCGTATCCAGATGCACGCCTGCCGCTTCGTGCGCGGCGATGTACTGCTGAAGCTCCCGCTTGAGGATGAACGCGCGGATATATCGTGCAGCCAGCCTGCGATTGACCGCGGCAAACTGCCGCCAGCCCTGCTTCGTGAAGTCGACGGAGACGATATGGCCCGCCATGACGAAGCGATGTGTCGCATCAAACATCATCGTGACCTCCCGCAAAAATCTCCGGGCGCTTACTTGCGCATGACGCGGGACGCACGGCTTTGGCCGGTTCATCGGCTTCGCTGCACGGGTCGCCTGCCGGCGGCGGTTTTTTTCCTGTTCGTCCGACCGCCTTATCATGGCCTCCCTGTGCTGCGCTCGTCCTTTGTCCTTTCCGGGTTCTTTGTGGGTGGCCACCTCACGAATAGGATGATAACGGTTTTGCGCCTCAGGGAACAGGTCCGGCAGAGACCCGCCGAATGAAGGATTTCCTTCATTTTGAAAGGCTCCGATCGCACGCTTTTCCTCCGGGATGCGTTTTTTGGCATATCACACGGCAGATTTGGACGTTTCCGGGCAAAAAAAGAAGCGGCAGCGGGTCACGACCAGACCCGCTCCGACAAAATTTTTTTACCTTTTGGCCGCAGCCATCCAAAGAAGCCATCCAAAAAGCCGCCTGCCGTGCCAGGCATCGCACGTCAGGCGGCATGGTTTCGCCCCTGTTTCAAAGACTCGTTCACTCTTTCAGGTTCAGTTCCCGGCATCCGCATCTCCTGAGCGTCTCCTGAATGTCCTGAATCTTATTCCTATACATCGTCTGCAGGATAGCCCGGTAAATCAGGTGTTCCGGCGTGTCCCGCAGGATTCTTCCGGATTTGCGAATCAAATCCAGACTATATTCTGGCGGAAGGTGAAGCCCGATGCAGACCGCAATCACCTGGTCAAATGAATAATCGCCTTTCTCCGCGCTTCGCAGGCGTTTAATCGTTGAATCGGAGAGAAACGCCTCTTCCGCCAGCCTTTCCCGTGTTACGTTCAGGCGCTTCATGTGTGCCTTGAGCGTACCATGAAAACTGCCCGGCAGACCGGTCAGAATCTCCGACATGGCACGCGCCTGCATCAGGACGTTTTCATGTCCATGCTCCATCGACAGCGCCAGGCCGCGTCCGTTATACTCCTCGTCGCTGTTGAGCTGGCCATAGACGTAACGCGTCCTGTTGTCGCGATAGTAGCTCCGCACGAACCGCAGACAGCAGGCATCCACATGCGCGTTGGCCCATTCGGTCAGGCGCAGCTTGCCGTTGCGCAGCACCACATACGCTGGGTCGTTGACGCAAATATGCCCGTCGGCATAGACGTAGTGCCCCGTGTCCAGCAGTTCCCGGAAAGCCTGGTTGCGAACATACTCCTCCAGCGTTTCCTTTGGGCTGATGACGAATGTCCGGCTTCCGCGGCACGCATCGGCCGAAAACGCGAACGGCTCGATATAGCCGTCGTCGACAAAATTGAGCACACCTTTGGCCGCCGTATATCCCAGCTGAATCATCCGGTTGCGCATCTGGTAGTTGCGCACGCCGTACTCCTTTGCCAGCGCGCGACCGATGGCCTGCAACCGATACCCCATATGCCGGCCTGGCGGGTTTTCACCGTCCAGTTCCTCATGCAACCGTTTGCGAAGGTGCGTTTGCGGCATCTGAAGGCACTGGCTCCCCACATGCGCCTGCCACTCCATCCATTCCACCGGGCTGCGCTCCTGTTTCTGAACGTCTACGCGCTTCCACCGGATGATTTCCATGACGTCGCTGTTGTGCAGCTGCTGCAGCTGGAAAAACAGCCGGTGTTCGACATAGTGAAAGCACTCATGCATGATCGCACGATTGCCGTTGAATTTGCCCGTGGTGTTCAGAACGATGGTGTCTGCCTCCACGCGCACGGGGACCGGGGGAAGCTGCGGTTGCTGAACATCCTGACAGACCAGCACTTCGCCCGCGTCAAAGAACAGGATGCTTGCCGTCCTGTCGCGCCGGTACAGCGGCAGGCCGATGATCTTCAGTCCCAGCCGCTCAGCCAACACAGCGGGTCGCAGATATGCGGGGTCGTGCAATGCCTCCGGAGCGATGCGGAAGATGATGTCTTCCGCTTCTTTTTCGATGTCCTCCCAATGAAAGACCGGAATGAGGTATTCGTCCAGCCTGATTCCGTCCCGGTCTTCCTCATAACGGTGGATACGGAAGTTACCGTACTCCACCTCAATGCCGCTTTCCATGCTGATGCACATGTCCGCCCGGTATCGCTGGGTAACGCGCTGTGAGCTTTGGGGCATGCCGCAGCGGATTTCGGCCTCCATCTCTATAACCAGATCCGCTTCCACGAAGTACAGCCCCACACGCCGAAACCCCATCCAGGCGATCTTGCCGGCCAGCGGCGTGATGCTCACAAGCGGCGCGTTGCGCCTGCGATGAGCCGCTTCCTCAGTTGCCCCGCTATCACTGGGTATGACAAACGGAGCTTTGCTCAAATTTTCCTTACCGTCATTCCCCGAGGCCGTATGTGAGGTTTCCCGCAGCAGCTTTCCGCCGCACTGCACACCCAGCTCGCCGCATCGGATCTTATGCGAAAGCGCCGCGAGGACTTCTTCTTCATAATGCCTGCGGATGTAGCCGGTCATCGTCTGTATTTCCGGCAGTTCAACGGTTTCTGTCATCTGAATTCGGGCCGGGGACGGTATCGTTTCGTCAAGGGCAGTTACAACATCCGGCGCTTCCCGCATATCCCGCTCATTGATTTCATCAAATACAAGCTTATCTTCCATATACTTTTCTCGCTTTCGCATACATTCGGTTTTTCTGACAGAAAAAGGCGGTGAATGGGTAGATTATACCATATGGGAACGTGCGTTCGCAATATGGTTTGTGGATGGAAGTGAAAAAGTTTTTGGTGTGGTCGGATGGATGGTATTTTCCTCTCTTTGGCAGAACGTTCTATTCTTCCGGGCATGATGTATCGCGGGATGTTATATGACAGACTTTTCCTCCAATCAATCAAACAAGGCGCTAAAGCAAACCGTTACAACCTCCCGCCCAGAAAGGCCTTGGCGGCTCGTTATGCTGGTGGTATAATAACCGCTGGTAAAAAAATGCCTAGGAGGTGCAAGAAACATGAAAACCTGTCGGAAATGGGTAGCAGCGTTGTTTGCGATCATCCTGACAGTGAGCAGTTGCGTGGTTGTGGCAGAAGAGGCGCTTCCCACGCAATGGGATCTGACGGAAATCTATGAGAATGTGGACGCATGGCAGGCGGACTATGATCGCGCCATGGAGATCTTACCGCAGTATGAATCCTATCAGGGAACGCTGAATACTGCGCAGGGAATTTACGACTATCTGGAGTTTGCCTACATGGGCGAGCTGACGCGGTTGGAGACGCGGCTTTATCTGTACGCATATTTGGGATATACGCTCAATCCTGCCGACTCGACTTTCAGCGCGCTGCTGGCGAAGATAACCGCCCTGCAGAGCGAGGAAGCGCGCTATGCGGCGGTTTTGCAGTCGGAACTCTATTCCTTGCCGCTGGAAACGCGCCAGGAGTTCTTTGCCGATCCATTGCTTGAACCATTTACCTACGCATTTCGGAGTATCGTGGACCCCGAATATGAACCTCTGAGCGAGGAAACGAATACGGTTTTGGCAATTCTCAGCCCTGCGATGGGACGGGCGGAAAATGTGTTTAATATTCTGGATAGCATTGAAGTGCCAGATCCCATGATCACCATGCCTGACGGGACGGAAGTAGCGTTAACCGACGAGCTTTACAATCAAATCATTTACAGCGACGAATATGACCGGGATTTCAAGGCGCTGTGCAATCAGACGAAGCTGGAAAAGCAGGTACCCTTTGTCAATACATTTGCCGCCTTGCTGGAAATGACCGTGGCGGAAAATTGGGCTTACGCGCAGATCGGCAACTATGACAGCAGTCGCGAGGCGGCACTGGATGCGTCGGACGTTGATCCCGAAGTTTACGATTTGATGATCGAGGCGGCGCATGAGGGCGCGGCGGATTATCAGCGCTATCTCAACACGCACAAACGCGGCCTGAAGCTGGAGAAACAGTATCCCTTCGATATCGCTGCCTACGTTTCCGATTACACCGTGGAGGAAACCTCTTATGAGGACGCAGTCGAAGAGGTGCGCGAGGCTCTTTCCGTTCTTGGCGAGGAGTATATAAGCTACTACGACCGAATCATCAACAGCGGTCATGTGGATGTATATCCAACGGATACAAAGTTGACGGGCGCGTTTTCATTCTCCATGGGAAAAGAATTCCTGCCGTTTGTGCAGTTCAACTATCTGGGATATTCTTCGGATGTCAGCACCATTGCGCATGAGCTCGGTCATGCTATTTACAGCAGCTATTCCAAGGATAATCAGGAATCGATCTATGCGGAGCCCATCATCTTTACGCAGGAAGTGGCCTCTACGACCAATGAACTGCTCTATTACAGCTATATGATGGAGCATGCCGCCACAGAGGATGAACGGATGTTCTATTTGGAGAACATGTTATCTATGTTTTCAGGCACCTTCTTCTTGCAGGCGCTATATGCCGAATTTGAGGACGCCATGTACCAGACGGTTGAAAGCGGCGGAGCTCTGGATGCCGAGGCGCTTAGCGACCTGTGGTCGGAGCTTTATCAGGAGTATCGCGGCGACACGATTGAGTCTTTCCCGGACAGCCGTTACGGATGGGCTTCCATCCCGCATTTCTACTACAATTATTATGTGTATCAATATGCAACTTCCGTCGCCTATGCCGCGTCCATCTGCGAGCGGATCACTAACGGCGAAGAGCGCGCCGTGGAAGATTACCTTGCTTTCCTGAAGCTGGGGGCGTCGGGGTCTCCGGAGGAACTGCTTGCCATCGCGGGTGTCGATCCCCTGGACGAGGAAACCTATCAGCGGGCGCTGGATTTCTTTAGCGAGATGGTAGACGAGTATGAACGCCTGGTGGATGCCAAGCTGGAGCAAGAATAACTGAAGGGCAAACGTTGACAATCGACAGGTAAAGAGCCGCCCACGCCGGGATTGCTTTCAGGCGTGGGCGGCCTTATGTTTAGGCCCAATGCGGCGGGTAAAACGAATCATATGGGAGCGATGGATTCCTTCAAAAATAATTGTTTCGCACGGAAACATCAGAGTATAGGTGCCGCTGTATCGCCCGGCCTTGGAGACGATGCCGAACGCGCCGGTTGCCTCCCCCACTTTTGAGGCGTCATCACAAAGCTGTGCAGACCGGCTTGCCTTTTATTCGACACGGTTATATTCCGGGTTGTATAGAGACTCCCAAGCACCGGGAACTCAGTCGTATTCCGGTTGCGAGGCCAGTTTTGCATGATGTATCGTAGGGGCACTGTCCTTAGGCCTGGCAAGGTCCGTCAAGCTGGTAAAGTCGCCCCGGTTGGAATTCCGTAGCATGCTGCTCCCGGTTTTCCTCACAACCTGTTTACCCTCGCACTTACGCCTGCTTATGGATAATTTTCTGAAGAAGTCCCTGGCATCCTTCCTCCACATCCCGCCAGGTCGTATTGAAATCGCCGGTGTACCACGGATCGGCTACCTCGCCGGGACGATTGGTAAAATCCATCAGAAGATGCATCTTGCCGGCAGGATCGCCGCCGCAGATGCGCTTCATATTTCGCAGGTTGGCATGATCCATGCCAATCAGGAGGTCGTATTTTTCGTAGTCGCTTTTCAGCAGCTGGCGGGCTCTCTTGCTGGAGCAGTCGATGCCATGCTCGGACAGCTTGCGGCGAGCCGGCGGATACACCGGATTGCCAATCTCCTCGGTGCTGGTCGCTGCCGATTCGATCTGAAATCTCTGCTCCAGCCCGGCTTTCTTCACCAGATTCTTCATAATGAACTCGGCCATCGGACTTCTGCAAATGTTGCCGTGGCAGAGGAAAAGTATCCTGATCATGCTTTGAACACTCCCATTTGCTGTCTTCACATTCAGTATAGCATGGAACCTCTGATTCGTCGAGAAGAGCTTCCGGATGGGCCCCTGCCGCAATTGTTTCTCCGAAGGTCCACCCGAATTGCCGGGCAGTACGCAAACACCATCGGCAAGTCCTCGGTGGAAAACGTCATTAAAAAGCTGATTGAGGAAGGAGTGCTCGTTAAGCATGGCACTGGAAGAGCGGCATGTTGCAGGAAAAGCGATGCGGAACAAGCAATCGATGCCCATGAGCGCTGGTACCTTGTGTATGGCCGTCTGCCACGCAAATTCCCCAACAAACGGCGTTTTCCTACCAAGACAAATCTTATCAATCGTTGATAGAAGTGGATGTTCAAATCCGTGTTGATCAAAGATAATCAATTTTTCTTATCTTTGAGAGCTTCCTTTACCTTCCAGAGGCGACTGTTCCGCTACAGGATGGTATTGTTACCTTGGACGCACCCTCTATCGCATAGTTTTCTGACTTAATTGTGTTAGATTGATACTGCACTGAGATTGGCTTTGACACGCTCCGCAATGCCCGGTTAAAGGGGCATTTATCTTCTCCACATCGGAACTCTTCTTTTATTGTCATCAGCCACAGCCAGCCTTGTGGCTGGTCCAGACCGTTGACAAAACCAAGTCAACGGTCTTTTTTCATAAGGAAAAGCGGATAAGCATGTCGAATCTATAATATAGGTGTATAGGAGGAGAAACAGAAAAGAGCAGACAACACAAAAGAAAGAATCAGGAGAGAGCGGCATGCTGAATAAATCGCATGAAAAGCAGCAGGGAATGGAACTGATTATTCTGGAACAGCTGGTCCCCCAGGACCATCTGCTGCGGAAAATCGACCGGAGCATCGACTTCTCATTCATCCGCAGGCTGCGCGCGCCGCTGTACAGCGCCAACCTGGGGCGTCCGGCGATTGAGCCGGAGGTGTTGTTCCGCATGCTGTTTGCGGGGTATCTCTACGGCATCCGTTCGGAGCGGCGGCTGGAGGAAGAGATCCATTATAACATGGCGTATAAATGGTTCTGTGGGTTGAGTTTGACGGAGAAAGCGCCGGACGCCACAACCCTGAGCGTGAATCGGAAACGGCGTTTCCGGGATAACGACATTCCCGAACAGATCTTCAACGAGATTCTGCGCCAGGCCATGGAAAAGGGATTGGTGGGCGGAACGATTCTCTATACGGACTCGACCCATATCAAGGCCAAGGCCAACAAACACAAAAAGACGACGGTCGTGGTGGAGCGAACGCCCAAAGCGTATCTGGAAGAGCTGGACGAGGCCATCGACCGGGACCGCAAGGAGCTGGGCAAGAAGCCCTTTGACAAGAAGGATGACGATGATCCACCCCCGCACGAGAGGTCAGCAAAAGCGACCCGGAAAGCGGCCAGCTGCACAAGGAGGGCAAACCGGACGGCTTCCATTACAGCGAGCACAGGACCGTGGACAGCAAGCACAACATTGTGGTAAATGTGCGGATCACTCCTGCCAATGTCAACGACGTAGAACCCGTAGCAGAGATATTACAGGATATTGAAAAGCGGCTGGGAAAGCAGCCCAAGTACATGGGGCTGGACGCGGGATACCGCAGCGCGCCGGTGTGTCACCAGCTTGCCTCAGCCGGGATACAGCCGGCAGTAGGCTACCGGAGGCATACGCACAAGGGGGACTATTTCGGGAAATATCGTTTCACCTATGATCCAATCAAAACGTTTCCCTGTGTCCGCAAGGTCATGAGCTGACATGGCGCACGACCAACCGGGAAGGCTATCGGGAATACTGGAGCGAATCCAGGACATGCAGGGATTGCCCCAGACGGGCGAAATGCTTCCCGGCCCATTCCGGCAGAAGGCAGGTGACGCGCCATGTATGGCAGGATGCATTGGAGCAGGCGGACGCGTTTACGAAGACAAGCAGCGGGAAACGCATCTACCTAACAAGAAAAATCAAATGATATATCGTTGTAAGGCATTTGCTCCAACTATTTTCCAACCAATACAGACATTTTTTTCAAAAGTTCGGACAAGGGCACCCACAGCTTTTCATAGTCCCGTTGCAGAGCTTTGATCTCCTCCGGGTAAATGCCGCCGTAGGTATTCGCCTGGATCGCCACCTGGTTTAGATTGTTGGAGCACCGCCGCTGGAGCGACACCAGCTCCTGGACGGGTGACAGGTCAACATGGAGCACATAGCCATTGAGGGCCATTTTCCGCATATAGGCCCCCATATTGCGGATGCCCGCCTCGGCCATGCGCTCCCGGATCAACGCCAGCTCCTCCTCGGACACCATCACATGGAGATGGATGGGGCGGCGGCGTTTCTTTGTCACCGCTCCTCCCGTTCCAGGCTCCGGCAAACGCGGGGCGGCTCCTTTACCTTGTCCAGCGCCTTTTCCCGTTCCAGTGGCTGGGCGGGGATCGGCGTATTGAATACCCCGGAGAGCCGCAGGGCCTCCTGGTTGGCAAAATCCTGTTCACGCTTTTTTTCCATAACAGTCCTCCTATCTGTCGCCCCGGTCAGGGGCTTTCTTTTTGGGGCCGTCCGGGGCCCGGTGCTCCTGGGCCTCCCGCTGGGCCGCTTTCAGTTGCTCCGCAATCGGGGGCTGGCGTTTGGCCTCCTTATGGGCCCGCGCCGCCTCCTGGCGTTCAATGCTGCGGACGCGGACGGCCAGTTGCTCCGGGGTGATGTATTCTTTCACCACATAACTGCCGAAGTCCGGGTAAAACCAGGTCAGCCGCTTTTGATCCGGGATGCGGTGAGCGTCCTCCCATTTTCCCACCACCTGGGCCTGGGCATCCATCTGCCGCCGAATATCCAGGTTATTGCGGGAGGGCCGGAGCTCATAGTCCTGCATTTCCCGTTCCGTCAGGGGATGGGCATAGGTGATGGCTCCCCACGCCTGGAACGCCTCACCCGTCACTTGCTGGCGGGTAAAGTATAAATCCATGTGGACAGGGCGGTTAAAGTAGCTGTTCGGGTAGGTGCCGATGTCGATAGGCCGCTGGGTGGAGTAGTACAGATAGGTTTCCTTGTCCGGGGCCTGCTCCACTTCCTGCACATGGTAACGCCGCTGGTAGTCCTCGGCCCGGTTGAGTAAGTCCCGTTCCGCCATATCCGGCTCATTCATGTAGTGGCCCCAAAAGTAATCCCGATGGCCGTCCTGCTCATTGAACCGCCACGTCACAAAGGGATTAGGGGCCCTGCTGTTTTCCCCCAGGGCAAAGCCGCATTGATTGTCAAACAGGATTGTGCGGCGGATCACATAGCCTTGATTTTCCTCCAGAATAACACCTCCTTAAATGCCCCGCACCTCTGGACAAAGTGTCCAGAAGTGCGGGGATAGATGTGGAAAGCATTTGAGCAAACCAAGGGTAAGCCATAGAAAGATACGGCCTACCCCAAAAGCGGCCCCGGAAAGCCTTGATACAAGCGGTTTTTCCGGGGCCTAATTTTCCACACATCACCTCCGTTTTTTCCGCATATAATCCCGCTTTTGCCGCCGCAGAGCAATCCGGGCGCAGGACTCGGAACAGTAGGCCATGCGCCCATCAGCGGGGACAGCCCCGCCGCAGATGGGACAGGGCTTAAACTCCGGCCTGGGCCCCTCGGTCAAGAGGGCCGCCTCCAGCGCCGGATCAAGGGGCAGGACGGCCTCCCGGAAATAGCGGCAGTATGCGCCTGTCCAGCACTTCCCGAACATATAGCACTCACACTCCAGAGGCAGGCACCCGTATTCCTTGTCATAGTTGGCGCACCACTTTACCACCAGGGCGCGGATTTTCTTTTTTTCCTCGCGTGTCAGTTCACGGGTCAAACTGTCACCTCCCGCCAGCCGGGGCTTTCAAAAGCTCCCGGTAGCAGGACACACAGCCGATGCCCCGCCAGTAGGGGCACCCGGAGCACCGGGAGCCCCTGGGCGCTTTGGGGATAGACGGTGCCTGGGGGCGGGGCTTCTGCTTCATCATTTTTTCAAAGGAGCTGTCGGTAAACCTCATTTGTCAGCCTCCTCTCCGTCATCGTCCTCCTCGTCCCAGGGCGGGCCGTCATCGTCCTCGTCCCCGTAGCCGTCCGGCCCGTCATAGTCCGGGAGCTCGTCGCCATAGTCCTCCTGGGGCTCGGCGGCTTTCTGCTGTTTGGGGCGCAGTACCTTGAAATAGAACGCCGCGCCGCCGCCCACTAAGGCCACAGCCAGCACCGCCAGGAGCATCCCCATGTTACCGCCCGTTTCCGGTTCGGCCTCCTCCGGGGCAGGCTCCTCGGTTTCCACGGGCTCCGGCTCCACGCCCACGCATTTTTCCATATTGACCGAGCAGACCGCGCACTCTGTATTCACAGCACCCGCCGCGCATTTTTCCGAGCAGGAGCAGACCGCCTGCTCCACCCCAGCGGCCTCGGCTGCGGCCAGCAGATCGGCTTCGTCTACCACGCTGAAGAAGTAGGTTTCATACTGCTCGCCCTCCTCGTCCACGGGCTTGTCATAGTCAATGACAATGTAAAAGGTGTTCCCGCCCGCCGTCTGCACCGTAATAAACTGCTTGTTGGTGTGCTCGTCATAGAGCAGATCACGGGTCACAAGGTTGCCCTCCTCCGAAAAGCCCTCGCCCGGTTCGATGGTGGGCTCCGGCTCCGGGGCCGGGGTTTCCTCGGTCATGGTGGGATCGCCATAGTCCGCGCCCTCGCCGCCGTCCGCATAGGCATAGGCCGGAACGCTAAATCCGCATAAAAGAACGGCGGCACACAGCGCCGCCGCCATCACCCGAAAGCGTTTCATTATTCGTTTTCCTCCTTTCCGCCGTCCTCGGACTTCTGGACACTTTGTCCAGAGGTGCCGTCCCGGAGCCGCTGGAGCACCAGGGGGAGCTCCTCCAGGGAAATGCTCATGCCCCGCACGATGTCCACGATCTCGCTGTTTTCGGCCTCCTGCTTATTCTTTTCCAGCTCCTTGAGCCGGGCCTGCTGTTCGCTGATTTTGGCCTTGACCTTATCAATCTCGGCCTGGATTTTCTGGCTTTTGCTTACCGCCATAGATACCTCCTTGTCAGGGTAAACGCCCGTAGGCGTAGAAATGTGATTGCCAGTAGCTTGTATTTAAGTTTGCGTATTGGATGGGATCTCCACAGTGGATCATCATCCCGTCCCCCACATAGATGCCACAGTGGGACACGCCCGCCGTGTCATAGGTGCCGACAAAGAACACCAGATCGCCGGGCTTTGGACTGCTGGTGGGGGTGCAGATGTTATAGAGCCCCTGGGCCCCCAGGCGGCCCACATTCCAGCCGGAGTGATTGATCACCCAGGACACGAAGCCGGAGCAGTCAAAGGACGTGGCCGGACTGGAACCTCCCCACACATAGGGATAGCCCAGGTATTTCTCCGCCTCGGTGAGCATGGCCGCAAAGGTTTCATCGTCCAGATATTCCCCCGGCACGTCATATCCGGCGGGCGGGTTGGTAACGTATTTCCCCACATAGGCCGACTCCGGGAACAGGTCAGGCCGGTTCCCCAAGGTAGACATATAGAGGGAGTACCGGGACATCTGCTCCTCGTTCATCATTTCCAGGGGCAGATGGGACAGGTTACGGTTTTCCAGCGTCACATAACAGATGTAGTAATTGTAGGGGACTTCCACATCGTAGGAGTTGCCCTCGCTGTCCGTCCGGCTTTCCGTCCGGTAGCGCACCTCCACCACCACATCCTCGGTGAGAATGTACTGGCGGTCAAAGAGGGTTTCCAGCGTCCCCTGCACCTCGTCAACCGTCCACGCCCCCTCATGGAGCACCGACAGGATGGAGATCAGCACATAGGGATCGTGCTCAATACTGTCCAAGTCGAAGTGGTACTCGTCATAGTCGTGGGTGCTTTCGTAGCTGTCCAGGTAATCCTGGAGCTCCGCCTCCATTCCCACATAAGCCGCCTCCGCCGCCAGCATTTCCTCGTCCTGGGATGGGTAGGTAGTCGCGCCCACCGCGCCCGCCCCGGCGTTGCCAAGCGTCACCAGGGAGGACGAACAGGACTGCATCATAAAGAGCAGAAGCACGCAGGCCAGGGCCAGCACCACCCCCACGGGATGCCGCTTCACAAAGCCCACCGCCTTTGCCCCGGCCTTTTCCGTGGCGGCGGCGGTCTTTTTCGCCGCGCCTGCCGCCCCGGTCTTGACCGCCTCCCGCGCCCGCTTCTGGTACTGCTTTTTCAAGCGGTGCTTGCGCCACATCCGGGAAACCGGGTTGCCGGACATTTCCGGGTGCTCCTGGGCGGCCATGCGGAAGTGATAGTCCGCCGTGGCCTTGACATATTTGGACTCGGCCCGCTGGACGGCCTTTGCCGGGTGTTCCCGGACTTTCCGCTTCACGAACCGGGAGCTATGCCGCAGGACAGACTCGCCCACCAGCTCGGAGCGGTGGGCCCCCTCGATGCCCACGTTTTCCTGCTCGTTTTCGTAAATTTTCCCATGCACAAAGCCGTGAACGGTGCCGCCAGCGGCGCGGCCCACCCGCCGGATGGGGCCCGGCTTTTTCGGGGGCTTCTGTTTTGCCAGCTTGCCCCTGGCCGCCTCCAGCTTTTCCCCGCGCTTTTCCATGCGGAGCTTAGAAGCGGCGGCCTGTTCCTGTTTGCTTTTCTGCCGGAATTTTGACTTGTGGACACTTTGTCCAGAAGTGCCCTCTGTCCCGGCCCCGGAAGAAGCGCCGCCGGGATCGGCGGGTTCCTCCCAGGAGCCGGGGCGCTCCCTGGGCTCCTGTTGGGGTTTATTCGGTTTTCGCTTCATTCTTCAAATCCTCCGGGCGGGTGGTGAGCAGGTTGTAGATCTCCCCTTTGGGGAACCGATCCACAAAGGGGATGGTCACATCGCCATAGAACAGCAGGCCCTCGCCGGAATTGGAGTGGGTGATGTAGGAGAGCTGATGCTCGGAAATGCCGAGCTGTTTCGCCAAAATCGCCCGGTCACTTTGGGCCTGGGACAACAGGATCATAAAGTCGGTGTTGTCCAGAATGGCCTCGATTTCCCGGCTGGCCAAAAGGTCTTTGACGTTCTGCGTTAAAGCTGAGGGGACGCAGCCCTTTTTGCGGAGCATCTTCCACACGGCCACAAAGTAGCTGGCGGTAAGCGCGTCCCGGAGCAGGATGTGGAACTCGTCAAAGTAGCACCAGGTATCCCTGATGAAAAAAGTGGATGGCGCCGTGTATGCAGCGCTTCAGGAAGTCTTTCACGCACTGTCTTTGCGCCTTGGGTATGATGCGCGCAACATCATTCTTCAATCGAACATACAAAAACATATTCTTAGCGGCTACGAGAAATTGAGAAAGGAGCGCAACAATGGATGAACAGTGGAATCTCGTCGAAGAGATAAAAAAGCTTTCCGTGGGTGAACGCGCAGCCCTGCGAAGAGAGGCCGGCGGAAAACTGTGCGATGCCAGCGGCCGCGCTTTGGCGGCGTTTTATCGCCTAATTCCTCCGGGGCTCAGCAGCAGAAAGCAGGAGTGCTGGTTTTGCGTGCTGACCCTCGCCTGCCTGTGGAATGTGGAGGAAGCCAGGGAGAGCGGCAGCATGCCCAAGCTGCTTCGGCAATTGGCCATGCGTCAGGCTACCGGAGGCATGGATGCGCGAATACGTTCCCTGCTGGATACCCGGTGGGAGGAAGACGGGTATCTGTCCGCCAAGCTGTGTAGGCTGGCCAGGATGCTCAGGAGCGACAATCGGCAAGTGATGCCGGATGTTGACTCTCTGTTGAGAGATGTACTGTACTGGAACAACGATCGCCGCACCGTTCAGCTTCGCTGGGCGCAACGGTATTTTCAGACAACTGAGGAGGAATGAACATGCTTTTTGAAATCCATATGCTGAAGAACTTTCCATCTACCAACCTCAACCGCGACGAAACCGGCGCGCCAAAGACCTGCTATTTCGGCGGGAGCCAGCGCGGGCGTATTTCCAGCCAGTGTCTCAAGCGCTCCTGGCGCACATCGGAATTGTTCGGCGTGCTAGAAAGTCAGGGATGGCGCTCTCGCAACCTGCCGGAGATGGTTGCAAAAAAGCTGCGTGAAATGAACGTGGACGAGGCATATATTGACCATGCGAAGCTGATCCTCACCGGAATTGCCAACAAAGATAAAAAGGTAAGCAACGATCTGATCACTGGCCAGATGATTTTCTTTTCTCCCGAAGACGTCCAGGCGTTGGCGGATACGGTTAAAGCACTCATCGATCAGAGCAAAGATGTCCAGGAATTCAAAAAGCTTAAACCCGATGCCGTCATAGGTCCCATGAAAAAGGCGCAGGCACGCGCTATTACCTTGGATATTGCGCTTTTTGGACGGATGGTGACATCCGATATCATCCTGAATGTAGAGGCTTCCATGCAGGTTGCCCACGCGGTTTCGACACATCCTGTGAACCTGGAAAGCGATTATTTTACCGCTGTGGATGACTTGATTCACCTGATGGACGAAAGCGGCGCCGGGATGATTGGTGATATCGATTATGACAGCTGCTGCTACTACTTCTACGCTTCCCTGGACATGGACAAGCTCCGGGAAAACCTGAAGGATTCTCCCGAAAGCCTTGCAAAAGTGCATGAGCTTTTGCCGGTTCTGCTGCGCGTGATGGCCATGAGCAATCCGTCAGGCAAGCAGAATACCTTTGCCGGGCATGTGCTGCCCGAGGCTATTCTGGTGGAGGTGAAAAAGGATAAAATCCCTCTGAACTATGCCAATGCATATGCGGAGCCTGTCTCCAGAATGTCCAGGAGAATTGTGCAGGACAGCATCAACAAGCTGGTCAGCGAAGTGGATCTGATGGATGACTGCTACCAGCTGCCCATTGTACATCGCGGATTCATGGCTCTGCGCAGTGAAAACCATCCGGCCAAGTGCGAATGCTTCAGCCGCTTCGATCAGCTCGTGGAGGCATGTGCTGCCTGGGCAAAGGAGTGATACCCCCATGAAAATCATGTTGCTTCGTCTCGAAGGCGTACTGCAGAGCTGGGGCGAGCGTTCAAGGTGGGACCATCGGGATACCTCCGATATGCCGACCAAATCCGCCCTTATCGGCCTGCTTGGATGCGCCATGGGTATCCCGCGGGGAGATCCTTGGTTGAATGAAACTGCTAGGTTACTTCAAATGGCTGTGCGAGTGGACCGTGCCGGCTCCATCATGACCGACTTTCATACTGTGCAAAGCAGAATCGGCAAAATTCCCAATTCCGAGGGCAAGCCCCGGAGCGAAACCCTCTGTACTCCCCGTGAATACATTCAGGACGCCTGTTTTACCATCTTTCTCTCTGGCGATGCAGAACGGCTGAATGCTTGCTTTGAAGCGTTGCGTCATCCTGCATGGGTGCCGTATTTGGGCAGAAAGAGTTGTCCGCCTACGCGTCCGCTTGTGCCTGTTATAACGGAGGCCTATGCTTCTCTGGAGGAGGCCGTGCGGGCCTTCGACTGGGACCATCCCCGCGTTGAGCGTCCCTCTGCCTACGTGCGCGCGGAAGTGGAGGATGCATACGGTTTTAAAGAGCGTAGCGATCAGCCTATCAACGCTTCTGCGTATTCATTTGCAAAGCGCAATGTCCGCTGCGTTGAATTCAGGAGGTGAGTGGAATTGTACATGACCTGTGCCGCTATTGACCGACATAACCCAAGCGCAAGACAAGCTTTGGCAGATTGTTGCGACATGCACAAAAACATCATGCGGCTCTATTCGCCCTCTGAGAACAGCGTAGCACGATATACCGAAAAAATTCTATACCGGATTGTAGAGCAGCAAAATGAAATTATGCTGTATCTGACCAGCAGCCGCCTTCCAGATATGCGCCAAACAGCCTGGATCAATTCCCACACCGTGCGTCAATGTGATTTGCAACCTTTGGTGAATCGCTTTGCGCCCGGTCAAACTTTCTCTTTTGACCTGCTGACACATCCCAGCAAAAAAGTGATACGTACCGGTGCCAACAGTCGCCGCGTGTTTCTGCGAACAGCCCAGGAGCGCGCCGATTGGCTGCGACACCAAGGGGAAAAGGGAGGCTTTCGCGTTGTAAGTCTTCAGGAAGACACACCTTTTGATCTGCACGGGAAACGTTCTACAGGAAACATCTGCCTGCGTGCTGTCCGCATGATGGGCAGGCTTGAAATCACTGATACGGTGCGGTTTGCAGATGCCTATCAATCCGGAATCGGTCCTGAAAAGGCCTATGGAATGGGCATGCTGCTTCTTGGAGGATAACCATGCCCAAGGACTTTCAGCGTCTGCCTAAGCTAAGGGACAGTTTAAGCTTTTTATATATTGAACGTGCCATCATCGAACAGGACAATCTGTCTATACGGGCCATTCGTGCTGACGGCACCGTGCCGATTCCTATCGCTGCAATGACGGTTCTAATGCTGGGCCCAGGCGTAAGCATCACTCATGCCGCCATCAAAGCCATTTGTGACAACGGTTGTACCGTCATCTGGTGCGGAGAGACCGCGTCCCGTTTTTATGCTGTGGGAATGGGCGAAACCCGAAGCGCTGATAACCTGTTGCATCAGGCGAAGCTCTGCATGGATGAAGAATTTCACATGCAGGTCGTCCGGAAAATGTATGAAAGACGGTTTCCCGATATGAATTGCTCAAATCTGTCCCTTTCACAAATTCGGGGCATGGAAGGAATTCGTGTTCGGGAGGCTTACCGTCTGTTTGCAAAGCAGTACGGCGTGCCTTGGACCAAACGTGATTATAAGACCACTTCCTGGGAAGATGCCAATCCTATCAATCGTGCCCTCTCTATCGCAAACAACGTGCTATACGGCATCTGCCAGGGGGCCATCGTCTCCATGGGCTATTCTGCCGGCCTGGGCTTTATCCACACCGGAAAGATGCTATCCTTCGTATACGATATCGCCGATCTGTACAAGGCCGAATGCAGCATTCCCGCTGCCTTTTCCGTTGTCGGAAACGGGTATTCAGATTTGGACGGAGAGGTGCGCAAAGAATGCCGGAAACGCATCAAGCATCAGAGAATCATGCAGCGGATTCCCGAGGACATCGCATGGGTTTTCCAAGTCCGTCAATCCATTGAGCAGGATAATGCCATCCCAGTCGGTGATCTTTGGGAGACTGATGGAAAAAGGATTACGGGCGGTATTAACCGGGGAGGTGATCTCTCTCCATGACCCTGCTAGTGCTTGAAAAGGTATCACCTTCTTTGCAAGGTGAATGCACACGCTAGGGCGACTCGTACAGGCACAGGCCGCCGAACGTCCCGTTAGCCAGGCCCTCCG
>OJQY01000114.1_pt1 | contig 64056 bp, 57 predicted proteins | sample 1599091 | NCBI WGS metagenome assembly OJQY01 (sample SAMN03922524, study PRJEB24848) | human gut metagenome | isolation source: stool sample | host: Homo sapiens | place: Germany | collected 2010-02 | reverse complement strand
GGCCAAGCGCCCGCCCCCGCCCGACGTTTTCCCCACCGACTCATGAGAAGGACAGGGTGATCCTATGCAGCCCGGACTCGGAACGGCCCCCCGCCATCGCGGCGTCAGCTACGCCAAATGGGGCTATCTCTTCATCGCACCCTTCTTTATCGCCTTCGCCGTATTCCAGCTGATTCCGCTGTTTTCCACGGTATATTACAGCTTCTTTGAGCACTACCGCAGCGGGCTGAAAATCATCGGTCCGAACTTCGTGGGCCTGGAGAACTATGCGCGCCTGTTTTCGGCGGATCTGCCCAAGTATTTTGGTAACACGATGCTCATGTGGCTGATCGGCTTTGTGCCGCAAATCGTGATATCGCTGATGCTGGCGGCCTGGTTTACGGACGTGCGCCTGAAGCTGCGGTGCCAGGCGTTCTTCAAGACCGTCATTTACATGCCCAATCTCATCATGGCGTCCGCCTTTTCCATGCTGTTCTTCACCCTGTTTTCCGACAACGGCCCGGTGAACGCGGCGCTGATGTCCATGGGCGTGACGCAGGAGCCGTTCCGCTTCCTCTCCTCGGTCGCGGGAACGCGGGGGCTGGTGGGGCTGATGAACTTTCTGATGTGGTTTGGCAACACCACCATCCTGCTGATGTCGGGCATCATGGGCATCGACGTGAGCCTCTTTGAGGCCGCGGAGATCGACGGGTGCACCTCGCGGCAGACCTTCTGGCGCGTGACCCTGCCGCTGCTCAAGCCCATTCTGGTCTATGTGCTGGTAACCTCGCTGATCGGCGGCCTGCAGATGTTTGATGTGCCGCAGGTGCTCACCGACGGCAAAGGCACGCCCAACCGCTGTGCCACCACCCTCATCATGTATCTCAACAACCACATGTTTTCCAAGAACCTGGGCATGGCGGGCGCGGTATCCACGGTGCTGTTTCTGGTGTGCGGCGTGCTGTGCGTAGTGATTATGCGGACGATGAGCGACGATGTGCGCAAAGGGGGACGAGGAAAATGACCCAGGCTGTGCGCTCGCGGGAAGATTCCCGCGCCCGGCTGAACCTCAGGCGGACGCTATGCTATATTGTGCTGGCGGTAATCTGCTTCCTGTGCCTGTTTTTCTTCTACGTGCTGGTGATCAACGCCACCCACTCTCATTTTGAGGTGCAGAAGGGATTTTCGTTCCTGCCCGGAACCTCCTTTTCCACAAACCTTCACAACGCCCTCACCGACGCGAACATTCCCGTGGTGAGCGGCATCCTCAACAGCCTGACCGTCTCGGCAATGTCGGCGCTGCTGGCGGTGTACTTCTCCGGCCTCACCGCCTATGGAATCCACGCCTATTCCTTCAGGCTGAAAAACCTGGCGCTGACCTTTATCCTGCTCATTATGTCCATGCCCACGCAGGTGTCGGCGGTGGGATTTGTCAGCCTGGTCACCGGCATGGGGCTGGATGACTCGCTCATCCCGCTGTTTTTGCCCAAGATCGCCGCGCCTACGGTGTTTTACTTCATCATTCAGTACATGAAGGGAAACCTGCCCATGGAGATCGTGGAGGCCGCGCGCATCGACGGCTCGGGCGAGTTTCACACCTTCAACCACATCGTCCTGCCCATGATTAAGCCCGCCCTGGCGGTGCAGGCGATCTTCACCTTTGTGCTGGAATGGAACAACTACTTTGTTCCCGCGCTCATCATCAGCTCAAGCCGCAAAAAAACCCTGCCCATTCTGATCGCCCAGCTCAGAAGCGCGGACTTTCTCAAATTCGACATGGGCAAGGTCTACATGTTCATCGCCATCGCCATCGTGCCGGTCATCGTGGTCTATCTGCTGCTGAGCCGGTTCATCGTGGCCGGGGTCACGGTGGGCGGCGTGAAGGAGTGAGAAGATGAGCTTCCCAAAGGAGTTTCTCTGGGGCGTGGCCACCTCCGCCTATCAGATCGAGGGCGCGGCCGGGGAAGGGGGCAAGGGGGCGTCCGTGTGGGACCGCTTTTCCAAAGTGCCCGGACGGATCGCGGACGGGAGCACCGGCGAGCGCGCCTGCGATCACTTCCACCTGTTTCGGGAAGATGTGGCGCTGATGGCCGACCTGGGCATCCCCTGCTACCGCTTTTCCCTCTCCTGGCCCCGCCTGCTGCCCGACGGACGCGGGCGGCTCAGCCCCGACGGCGCCGCGTTTTATGACCGGCTGATTGACGCGCTGCTGGAAAAGGGCATCCGCCCCTTCGTCACGCTCTTTCACTGGGATTATCCCTGCGCGCTCGCCGTGCGCGGGGGCTGGGCCTCGCCGGACAGCCCGGAATGGTTCGCCGACTATGCCGCCCTGTGCGCGCGCAGCTTTGGCGACCGGGTGCGGGATTTCATCACGATCAACGAACCCCAGTGCTTTATCGGCCTGGGGCATGCCACCGGCGAGCATGCGCCGGGGCTTAGGCTGCCGCCCTCGGAAACCGTGCCCATGGGACACCATGTGCTGCGGGCGCATGCGCTGGCGGTGCAGGCGCTGCGCGCGGAAGCGCCCGGATGCCGGGTGGGATACGCGCCCTGCGGCAACCCCGCCATTCCTCAGACCCCGGCGGATGTGGACGCGGCGCGCCGGGCCTATTTCTCCATGCCGCGGGATGCGGAGCGCTGGTATTGGAACGTATCGTGGTGGAGCGACCCGGTGATGCTGGGCCGCTATCCCGAGGACGGGCTGGCGCTGTACGGGCGCTACCTGCCGCCGGGATGGGAAAAGAACCTTGACAGCATGTGCCAGCCTCTGGAATACTACGGCCAGAACATCTATAACGGCTATCCTGTCCGGGCCTCGGACGCGCCCGGCGGATGGGAGGAAGCCGCCTTCCCGCAGGGCGCGCCCCGCACCGCCGCCGGATGGCCCGTCACGCCCGAAGCCCTGTACTGGGGCCCGCGCTTTCTCTATGAGCGCTACCGCACGCCCATCCTCATCACCGAAAACGGCATGTCCTGCCACGATGCGGTATCGCTGGACGGACAGGTGCACGACCCAAACCGGATCGATTATCTTTCGCGCTATCTGGCCGCCTATCGCCGCGCCGCCCATGACGGCGTGAACGCGGCGGGCTACTTTGCCTGGTCGCTGATGGACAATTTTGAATGGAGCCTGGGGTATACCCAACGCTTCGGACTGGTGTATGTCGATTACCAGACCCTCCGGCGCATCCCCAAGGATTCGGCGCGGTGGTACGCGGAGACCATCCGCTCCAACGGGGAGCATGTGGGGCGGGTGGAGCCGGTTTCCGAGGAAAACGGCTGACGCGCTCCTAACGCCGGACAGACGGGCGCCCTCCTGCGGATGGGCAGCGCCCGCGCGCGCTTCTTCGGCCACGGCTGCGGAAGCGCTTTTTTTATGCGCGCCGGGGGATACGGGTTCGGATCGAGGAGGGGGTGTGCGCGGCGCGGGAAGGATGCAAACGGCTGAAAGGCGCATGCCGCCGTTTGCGCGGGGGATGCCCCGGCGGTCAGGGAAGGCGGAGCAGGCCCCAAAACCCGAAAGGCAGAGAAAAATTTCGAAAAACAAACTGGTAATTTTGACCGGCTTCTATTATAATCGATTATAATTGATTCATCCAAAACCTGAATCTCCCGGCGATCACAGGAGGTGTGCCATCATGGAGCTGCTGGATGAGATTTCTCAGCGCCTTCAGCAGGGCATGACCGGGGAGGTCAAGCGGCTGGTGCAGCGCGCCATCGACGAGGGCGTTCCCGCGCAGACCATCTGGGAGGAGGGGCTGCGCAGCGGCATGGACATCATCGGTGAAAAGTTCAAAAGAAACGAGATCTTTGTGCCCGAAGTGCTGCGGGCCGCCGGCGCCATGAACCAGGCCGCCGCGCTGCTCAGGCCGCTGCTGGCTGCCAGCGGGGGAAAAGCCGCCGGCAAAGTGTGCATCGGCACCGTCCGGGGCGATCTGCACGACATCGGCAAGAACCTGGTCAGGATGATGATGGAAGGCAAGGGCCTGGAGGTGGTGGACCTGGGAACCGACGTCGCCCCGGAAACCTTTATCCAAACGGCCAAGGAGCAAAACTGCCGGGTGATCTGCCTCTCTACGCTGCTGGCGGGCACCATGGGCGTGATGGAAGAGGTCGTCAAGGCGGCCGAGGCCGCCGGCATCCGTGACCACGTCAAGATCATGGTGGGCGGCGCGCCCGTGACGGAGGCGTTCTGCCGCCGCATCGGCGCGGATGCCTACACCCCTGACGCCGCAACCGCCGCGGAGATCGCCGTTCAGCTCTGCTCCTGATCCGCTCGCCGCCTGGTCCGGGCGCGGCAAAGGCCCCGGCCTTTCCGGCGGCGGGCGACCACATTCCTGCCTTTTTTCAGGCCCTTCCGGGCCGGCCGGGAAGGAGAACGCACATGAGCGATACCCGTCTGATCGAGGCCGCGCTGGCTGCCGGAGCGGCCGGGGCAGTCCTCATCCCCCAGCGGCAGATCGTATTATCCGCGGAGTTCCGCAGAATCTGCGAAGGCAACGCCTGCGGCTACTATGGCCGCTGCTGGATGTGTCCGCCCGACACGGGCGACATCGAAACCGCCATGGCGCAGGTACGCCGGTATCCCTGGGCGCTGCTCTACCAGACCATCGGCGCCATTGAGGACAGCTTTGACATCGAGGGCATGGAGGAGTGCGCCAGGGAGCACGCCCGGGTGAGCCAGCGCGTCCAGCAGGCCGTCAGGCCGCTTTTGCAAAGGCCGTTTTTGCACCTCGGCTGCGGCGGGTGCCGTTTGTGCAGGACCTGCGCCCGGCGCGACGGCGCGCCCTGCCGCCATCCCGGTCAGGCGCTGCCCTCGCTGGAGGGCAGCGGCGTGGATGTGTACAACACCGTCAAAGGCACGTCCCTGAAATACGTCAACGGCCGCAATACCGTCACCTTCTTCGGGATGGTGCTGTGGGAGGCGTAGGGAACGGCGCGGGCCCGGCGCGCGGGGATGAGCCGGGGTAAGCGGTACCATGCTGCAAAAGCGTAGTCCGGCTTAGCCGGTCTTTTCCGACAGATGCTTAAGAAATGTTTGTGCCCGGGAACGCAAACTCACCGCCTGCCTGGCAAAGTCGGGCGATACGAATTCATTTTGGAGGGCGGTCGTCCTCGCTTCAGGTTTCTGACAGAGTGCGGGGTGCAGGGACCTCATCATTTGCTCAATCATTCGCGCTCTCCTGACGGTCGCGTTGATGGTTTCGCTGCCCCGCTGTGAGTCGTTTTGGGCCTTCGGCTCAACAGCCCACAGTGCTACCGCTTCCCTCCGTGCCTGCCAGAGTTTGGGGCAGGGCCCCAAGCCCTTATGTCGAAACATTTTCCGCGAGCGTTGCGAGCGTCCGAAGGACGCAAGAAACGTGGCTTTCTCCAAATGCGTGGGTTTTTAACAGTCTGAAGCTGGGGCGCAGGGGGATCATCCCCCTGCGCCCCAGCTTTGCAGCAGTCTGAATCCCGCCTGGGCCAGTCGGGATTTTTTGTTCATGGGGAGACACGGCCGGCAGGGGCCCAGGGCCCCCGGCGCGAGGCCCCGGACCGGGCGCGTCTCAGCCGCGCGGGTCCGCCTGTCGCGCAAAGGTCGCCAGGTCGATGGAGCGCCCGCCGTCCAGCCGCGAGGCCTCGGCGGCTAGGGCCATCACATGGCTTTCCACCGAAGCGTCGATGGAGGTGGGCGCGGTGGTCTCGCTCCGGAGCATCAGGCGGCACAGGGCATCCATGATGCCCTCGTCTCCGCCGCCGTGGCCGGACATTCCCTCCGCCCCGGCAAGATCAATCACCTCGTCGGGCTCACCGAAGCGGCGAACCGTGATCCGGTCGGAAAGCATGTCGCCCTCCAGCTCTCCCATGGTGCCCATGATGCGCACGGTGCGGTAGCAGCGCTGGGTAAAGGCCGTCATGGTAAAGGTGGCGGTTGCGCCGCTGGCAAAAGACATGCTCACCACCTGATGATCCACCACGTCGTTATCGCAGCGGTATACGCAGCGGCCATAGGGCCCCTCGCGCAGGGCTTTGCGCACGCTCTCCTCGGTGGGCTCGTGCACCAGCACCGATACGGGCCAGCCGCTGTTTCCATGCAGCAGGCCGGTCAGCGGGTTGGTAAGATAGATTTTTTCCGCATCGTAGGGACACTGCGCCTTCGCCGCCCCGCAGTCCAGGCAGCGCCCGGCGCTTCCCTGAGGTGCGTTGGCCTCGGTAAAGTGCCCGAGGCGGCCGAAGGAGGACACGCGCACGCAGCGCTCGCCCATCAGATAGCGGATGATGTCCATGTCGTGGCAGCTCTTGGCAAGGATCATGGGGCTGGTCTCCTCGCTGCTGCGCCAGTTGCCGCGCACAAAGCTGTGGGCCTGATGATAGTAGCCCACATTTTCCACGGCATCCAGCGTCTGGATGACGCCGACGACGCCCTGATCGATGAGCTCCTTGAGCCTGGAATAGAACGCGGTGTAGCGCAGCACATGACAGACCATCACCAGGCGCCCGGTTGCGTGGGCCTTATCCAGCAGAGCCATGCAGTCGCTCAGCTCCGGAGAGATGGGCTTTTCCAGCAGCAGATGGTAGCCGAGGTCCAGCGCGGCCAGCGCCTCGGGCACGTGCTGGCGGTCCTGTGTGGCGATAATCATCACATCCGCCAGGCGCGGGCGGGCCAGCAGCGCCTCGGCACTGTCAAAGCACAGGGCCGGGTCCACCCCATACTCCTGGCGCGCGGCGGCCAGGCGCTGCGGCACGGGATCGGCTACGGCCACGATTTTCATAAGGTCGGGGTGCGTTTTCTGGTAGACGGCATAGGCATCCCGGCCACGGTTGCCAAACCCACAAATGGCAAAAGTAATGGGCTGATTCATCCTCTGACACTCCTTTGAACCAAGGAAAGAGCTCCTTATGCACTTGACGGTTGAAAACGGACGATGGATGCTACGACCATCGTTATGATAGCGTCGGGCCGGCGGTTTGTCAAATGGCCCGGCACGGGGGCGGAAAAGCGCCAAAGCCCTTCTGCCGCCGGGGCTCGCGGCGCCCGGCGCGCTCAGGCGGACGCGCGGGGCCAAAAACTTTCCGGGGAAATGATAAAAATATCCGCGTTGCCGCCGGTGTGACGGAATGTTACAATACAGGCGAATGGTACGTACCGGAAGCGAAACACAACTGAACAGGCGTCCAACGGGCGCTTTGCCCCGTTGGAAACGGGCCGCCAACCCGATGGTTGCCGCCCGCAGTCAAGGAGGGAATGAACAATGAAACGGATCTGGAGTCTGCTGCTGGCCGCGGTGCTGCTGTGCGCGCTGTGCGCCCCTGCGATGGCGCAAGAGGAAAAGATCACCCTGGAATTCTGGGAAATGAGCTACGGCAACGACGACCGCTATACCGAGACCTGTGAAAAGCTGATTGCCCAGTATGAGGCGGAAAATCCCAATGTGACCATCAACATGACCTATCAGCCCTGGGATAACTACTATCAGCTGTTCCTCACGGCGGTTTCCTCCGGGGCGGCCCCGGACGTGGCCTCCTGTGCGATCGACCAGCCGGACCTGTTTGCCCAGATGAACGAAATCCAGTACCTGGACAGCGTGATCGACGAGTGGAAGGAAGAGGACATCTACAGCGATTACAGCGAGGACATGCTCAACTTCTTCAAATATGAAGGAAACCAGATCGCCATTCCCTACATGGTCGGCTACCGCGGATTCTTCTACCGCACCGACTATCTGGAGCAGGCGGGCGTGGAGAAGGTGCCCGAAACCTGGGACGAGCTGCTGGATGCTTGCGCCAAGCTCAAGGCGTGGAATCCCGATATCGTGCCGCTTGCCCTCACGGGCGCAACCAACGGCATCTGGCACTGCTTCATGAGCTTTGCCATGAGCAACGGCGTGGGCATCGTGGATGAAAACCTCAAGCCCACCTCCGAGAGCGAAGCGTTCAAGCAGACCATTGATTTGTTCCAGGAACTGCGCGAGGGCGGCTATGTGGCCGAGGGCGTGCTGGGCCATGACGGCGCGGCGGCCGAAACCCTGTACTACAGCGGCAAGGCGGCGTTCTTCTTCGGCAGCTTCGGCACCAAGATCTACGATTACCCCGAAGTGGCCGAAAACAGCGATGTGCTGGCCTGCTTCCAAGGTCCTTCCGGCAGCGAGATTTCTACCGTGAGCTTCCCTGACGCGCTGGTGGTATTCTCCCAGACGGAGTATCCCGAAGAGTCGCTGAAGTTTGTGAAGTGGTGGGCGGAAAACACCCAGCCCCTGTTCACCGAGGGCGGCTGCTGGGCATACCCGGCCAAGGCCTCCTTCTTCACGGGTGAGGTGTTCTCCGACAAGGTTTCTCAGGGCGTGCTCAACAAGGTCCTGCCCACCGCCAAGACCGCGACCTGGCCCATTGAGGGAATGTTCCCCGGTTTCTCGCAGATCAACGGCGAGTATATCATGAACTACGCGCCTCAGGCGGCACTCAACGGCGGCATGACCACCGATGAAATCGCGGCCGAGCAGGCGCGCATGATCCAGGAAGCGCTGGACAACGCCATGGAATGACCGCGCGCAACCGCCGGAGGGCACAGGGAAGGGACGTTCCTTCCCTGTGCCCTCCGCGGGATAGCCGCGGCCGCCTCCGGCGGTGCACGGTTCCCCGCGCCGCAGGACCGGCGCCCTGCGCGCGGCCCTTGTACCGGCTCATGCACACCGGCCGCTTTGGGCCTTCGGCCCGACGGCCCGCAGGGAATGCGTTTTTTACGGCGCGGCCGGAGATACGCACAGGGCCGCCGCACATGCCGCGAAACTGGGAGTTTCCCCGTAGGACGGCAGCCTTCCCCAAAGAGATGTCTGACAGCCTGCCGCGGGGAAGCCGCGGTTTCCTTAATTTACGTGAAAAAAGGCACGCTCCGCGCGGGCCGGTACGTTTGGCCCAGGGAACCGCTCCGGCGGTCCGTGGGCGGCAAGGAGGTACTCATGAACAGGCAGATTCGCCGGTGCGCCCTGTGGATGATGCTGCCCGCGGTGATCCTGGTGCTGTTTGTAAGCCTGTATCCGCTGCTCAACAGCATACAGATGAGCTTTACCAACAAAAACATTCTCAAACCCAACGCAACCAAATTTGTGGGGCTGAGCAACTTTGAGGACATCCTGACGGACCCGGAATTTTATGATACCATACGGGTGTCCCTCATCTACGCGCTGGGCTGCGCCTTTGCCAGCTATGCGATCGGCCTTGGCATTGCCACGCTGCTCAACAAGGAGATCCGATTCCGCGGCCTGTTTCGGGCGGTGCTGCTCATCCCCTGGGCGATTCCCACGGTGGTGGCGGCCTCCAACTGGTCTTACCTGCTCAACGACCAGTACGGTCCCATCAATACCTGGCTGATGAACTGGGGAATCATTGATTCACCGATCCTGTTCCTGGCGGATACCAGCCTGGTGCTGTTTACCGTGGTGCTGGTGGGCACGTGGAAATCCTATCCGTTCATGGCGCTGTCGCTGCTGGCGGGCATGCAGAACATCGACCGCAGCATCTATGAATCCGCTCAGATTGACGGCGCATCCGGGCGGCAGGCCTTCTGGTACATCACGCTGCCGGGGCTCAAGCAGGTCAGCCTGGTGGTGACGACGCTGATGTTTATCTGGGGATTCAACAATTTCGATATCATTTTTCTGCTCACCTCTGGCGGACCGCTCAATGCGACGCGCTCCCTGTCCATCTACACCTACAACCTGGCCTTCTACCGCGGACGAATGGGGTATTCGGCTGCAATTTCCCTGATTACCTTCGTGCTGATGATCGGCTTCTACTGGGGATACCAGCGGCTGCTCAAACTGGATGAAAGGAAGGTGAGCTGAATGGACAGGGCGAAGAAGAAGATCCGCCGCGTCCTGCTGTACGGGCTGATCATAGCAGTGTGCCTGCTGACCAACCTGCCCATGCTTTCCATGCTGGGAACCGCCTTCAAGCCCACCGATGAGGTGATGGCCAACACCAACCTCTTTACTACCAACCCCTCGCTGGACAATTTCCGCAAAGTGGCGGAGAAGACCTCGTTTCCGCATGCCGTGGTCAATACCTGCATCGTGGCGCTGGTGGTGGCGGGATTTTGCGTTACATTTGCCTCCATGGCCGGCGTGGCGCTTTCTCGCTCGCGGGGCAAGCTTTTCGGGGGCTTTACGATGCTGCTGCTCGTTTTGCAGATGATACCGGGCATTCTGATTATGATTCCGCTGTTCAGCACGCTGCGCGCGCTCAAGCTGGTGGATACGCATTTCAGCCTGATTTTCATCTATATCTCCACCAACCTGCCCTTTGGCATCCTGACGATGAAGGGCTTCTTTGACAGCATTCCCACGGAGCTGGACGAGGCCGCAATGATCGACGGCGCTTCCCCCTACCAGACGTATTGGAAAATCGTATTTCCCACGGCGATTCCGGGGATGATTTCCGTGGCGGTGTATACGCTGATGAGCGTGTGGAACGAATTCACCATCGCCAATATCTTCATTCAGTCCACCGAGCTGCAGACGCTGTCGGTCAGCCTCCGGCAGTTCCAGCTGCAAACCACCACAGACTGGGGGGCGCTGAGCGCCGCGGCGGCACTGGCCTGCATTCCTGCGTTCCTGTTCCTGATCGTGGTGCAAAAGTACCTGATCAGCGGCATGACCTCCGGCGCTGTCAAAGGGTAAAGAAAGGGGGATTCCTCAATGCTTCGCTGCATTCCCACCTGCGACCATCCCACGGTAGCCTTTGCCTGCGCCGAGCTGACCCGGCACTGGGACCTGCTTAGACCCGTGTGGCAGGGCGCGGACCCCATCCTTCGGGTTGGGCCGGGGCTGGAAGGCCTGCCGCCGGTGACCGACCCCGAACGCGACGACGCCATTGCCATCTCTCTGGGAGGGGAGGGCGGCGGCGTGGTCACGGGCACCAACCCGCGCAGCGTGCTGATCGCGGCGTACCGGCTCCTGCACGAGCTTGGCTTCTGGTTTGTCAGGCCGGGGCCGGAGGGGACGCTGCTGCGCTACAACGGAAAGACCGCCGTGCAGGTATCCGAGGCCGCCAGCTACCGCCACCGGGGCTTCTGCATTGAAGGCGCGGTCAGCTTTGAAAACGTGCTGGAGCTGATCGACTGGCTGCCCAAGGGCGGATTCAATACCTATTTCACCCAGTTTTTGACGCCCTATGAATTTTTCAAGACCTGGTACGCGCATGACAACAATCCCCTGCTGGCGGGCACGGAACCGGTGCCGACGGTGGAGGAGGTGGACCGCTTTACCTATGGGCCGTTGCAGGAGGAGCTGAGGAAACGCGACCTCATCTTCCAGGCGGCAGGCCATGGCTGGACCACCGCCGCCATAGGCATCGACGGCCTGGGATGGGACGAGGCGGAGGAGCCCGGGGAGCGCTACCGCGGCTGGCTGGCGCAGATTGACGGCAGGCGCGCGCTGTTCAACGCGCGGCCCCTCAACACCAACCTCTGCTATTCCAATCCCGAGGTGCGCGAGGCCCTGACCGAAGAGGTGATGGCCTTTTTGCGGCGGCATCCGCAGGTGGACACCATTCACTTCTGGCTGGCGGACGACAGCAACAACACCTGCGAGTGCGAGGCGTGCCAAAAGGCGGTGCCCTCGGCGTTCTATGTGGATATGCTCAACCTGCTGGATGAAAAGCTCACCCGGGCGGGCCTGAAAACCAGGGTGGTATTTCTGGCCTATCTGGACCTGCTGTGGCCGCCGGAGGGGCGGACGCTGAAAAACCCCGACCGGTTCGTGTTCATGTTTGCGCCCATTACGCGCTCCTACTCGGCGCCCCTTCCCACGGACGCGCCGGCGAAGTCCCTGCCCCCCTTTGTGCGCAACCACCTGACCATGCCCGCCGACGTGGGGGAAAACATCGCCTTTTTGCGCGCGTGGCAGGCATGCGCGCCCTGCGACAGCTTCATATACGAATACCATTATATGTGGGACCAGTTCAAGGACGTCAGCGACTATGCCAATGCGCGCGTGCTGTGGCAGGATGTGCGCAACCTGAGGCAGCTGGGGCTCAACGGCTACATCTCCTGTCAGCAGACGCGCGTGTTCTGGCCCTGCGGATTTGGCATGCATGTGCTGGGGCAGACCCTCTGGAACCGGGAGACGGATTTTGAGGCGATGGCCGGGGCATACTTTGAGGCGCTGTTCGCAAGCCGCGCCGGGCGGGTGCGCGCGATGATGCAGGCGGCGCGGCGCTTCCATCCCGAATGCCTGCGGGGGGAGCGGCCCATCCGGGACGCGGCCGTGGCGGCGGATTACGCGGCGCAGCGGGCGGACAGCCTCAGGGACAGCGCCTGGTGCGCCCAACAGGCCCATGGGGCACAGGGCGTCGAGGCCGCGCTGTGGCAGGCCCTTGTCTACTGGTGTGAATTCTGCGCGGCCTACGCCCACTGTCTGGAGGCCTGGGCGCGGGGGCTGGAGGATGAGCGCGAAATACGGCTGGCCGGGCTGAGGCAGGTTGTGCGCATAGGCGAGCCGGCGCATCAGGAGATGCTGGACGTATACTGGTTTCTCAAAACGCTGGACCGGACCGTCTTGCCTGTGCTATGAAGGGGCGGCATGCGATGCGCGGACTGGGCGCAAGGGTGTTGGCGGCGCTGCGCGCCTGCGGGCTGGGACCCCGGCTGCTGACGGGCTTTCTGCTGGTGGCGCTGCTGCCGACCATCGCCATGTGCGGGATTGCCTATGTGGGGGCGCGGGACGAAATTCTCATGGCCGAGGAGCGCTCATCGCTTCGCATGGCGCAATACCTGCGCAGCGAGCTTTCCTCGCTTCTGAGCAGCTACCCGGCCAAGCTCAACACCATCGCCTCCGACATGGCGGTGATCCGGCTCATCCGCAGCTACCGCAAGGCGGACGCGGTGGAGGCCAAAAGCCTGCAATACGCGCTGATGAGCCGCCTGATCAGCGAGGCGGCCAGCCTGCGCGGCTTTATGAGCGTGGAAATCGTGACCGATACCGGCACGCCCATCAGCAAGCTGCCCTATTCGATCATGAACGAATCGCTCTTTGCGCGCATCGAGGGCGCCAACGAAAAGTTTGCGTTCTGGGTCGGGCGGTACCGGTGGGGCGATCTCTACCCCGAAGCGTCGCTGAGCCAGCGGGACCGGACCGTGGTGCTGGCCGCCCGCCGCATCCTGGACTATGCGAATGTGAAGCTCCTGGGCTACATCGTCATCAGCTTTGACTGCACCGAGCTGGAAAGCCTGCTGCCGTCCGACGCGGGGGCGCAGATCATGATCAGCGACGAGCAGGGCGCCGTGCTCGCCGGCGTAGGCGACACGCAGGAAAACCTCGCCCTTCTGGCGCAAACGCTCAGCCGGCAGGCGCTGCCCGAGGAGCTGGAGAGCCGGACCATGAACCACAAGGACGACAGCAATCTGGTCATCATCGGGCAGATTGCCGCCAGCCCCTACCGGCTGACGCTGTCCATTGCGTACAGGCAGATTTTTTCGGGGCTGACACGGATGTTCACGGTCATCATATCGGCGGCGGTGTTCATTGCGCTGATGATGCTGGGCATCGCGTGGCTGTTGACCCGCAGCGTCACGGTGCCGGTGACGCGCCTCTCGGGCGCGATGCGCCGCTTTGGCGCGGGCGAGTTTGAGGCGCGGATCGGAGACGCCGCGCACGATGAAATAGGCATGCTGTGCCGGGAATTTGACGACATGGCCGGCCGCGTATGCCGCCTGACCGAGCAGCTCTGCGAGGCGAGGGCCAAGGAAAAGGAAGCGGTATATACCGCCCTGCAGGCGCAGATCAATCCCCATTTTCTCTACAACACGCTGGACATGATCAGCTGGATGGGCTATGGCGCGTCCAACGAGGATATCTGCAAGGTCGTGGCCTCGCTTTCGGACTTCTTCCGCCTCAGCCTCAACAAGGGGGAGGACAGCTTTACCCTTGCCGATGAACTCAACCATGTGAAAAGCTACATCACCATTCAGGAATACCGCATGCGCCATATTCAGTTTCGACTGGAGGCGCCCCGGGAGCTGCTGAACCTGCGCGTGCCCAAGCTCATGGTGCAGCCGCTGGTGGAAAACGCGATTCTGCACGGGCTCAGGCCCCGCAACTACCGCGGACACATCACCATAAGCTGCGCGCTGGAACAGGCGTACCTGGTCATCCGTGTGATGGATGACGGCGTGGGATTTGACGAAAAGCTCCTTGGCGAACGCACGGAAAAAAGCACGAGCTATGGCCTGAAAAACATCCGCCAACGGCTGGCCGTCCTCTATGACGATCGGGGAAGCCTGGAGATTGCGAACCGGCCCGAAGGCGGCGTGGTTGCCAGGCTGCGCTATCCTGCGGAAAAGGGCGCGCCTGCAGGCGGAAAGGGAGGGGCCGAATGAGGATTTTGATCGCTGATGACGAGGCTTTCGTGGTGGAGGGGCTGACGCTTTTGCTTCATCAGAACCTGCCGCAGGTCGAGATCATGACGGCGGACAACGGGCGCTCTGCGCTTGCCGTGCTCCGGGAGCGGGGAGCGGAGCCCGATCTGCTCATCACCGATCTGAACATGCCGCTCATGGACGGCATTGAGCTCAGCCAGCAGATCCGCCGGCGCTATCCGCGCTGCCGTATCATGATTATCAGCGGTTACGAGGACTTCGAGGCCGCGCGCTCCGCCATTGAGCTGGGCGCGCTTCGCTATATGCTTAAGCCCATCAACCACACCGAGATGGTGGCCTATGTGAGATCCGTGCTCGAGGACGTCGTGCGCGAGCAGGACGAGCGCATCCGCCACAGCACCGACAGGCTGGAGAGCCTGCTGGTGGACCTGCACAACCATATGCTGCTGGACGCGCCCTATGGTGGCGCCGAACGCATCGACAGGGAAACGGGGGACTACTGCGCCGTGCGCCTTGCGGTGGTGAGCCTCCCCGGCGGAGAAGGCGTTCCCTCGCTGCGCCCGGCGGTGGAAAAGGCCCTGAAAAGCCGCGGCGGGCCGGGCTATCTGATCCGCGCCGAGGGCGCGCAGGCAACGCTGCTGCTGTGCGACTTTGGGGAGGAGGACGTGTCCTGGCTGGAAGGCCTGCCGCAGGAGCTGGCGGCCGCGGTGCGGTATCCCGTGGCGGTGGGGGTGGGACGGCGGTGCGGCGCGCTCAGGGAGGTTCATCAGTCCTACCGGACGGCGGGCATGGCGGTGTGGCGGTCCTACCTGGCGGATGGGCATGCCGTCTGTTTCGACGACGACCTGACCGATGCGCCCGCAGAGGAAAACCGCATGGAAGCGGCGTTTCGGCTCCGGCAGGAGACGAAGCGCATGATGGATTTTTATACGCTGGTGCCGGAGAAGCAGCAGCTGACGCACCTGATGAACACGTTTCTGGCACAGCTGGAACGCCTCGACTGCCCGCTGGGAATGAGGCAGCTGATGTGCGCCGGGCTGGTCATGGAGCTGCTCAGCAGCGGCTACGTTCCGGGGCTGGGCATGGAAAACAGCCTGGAGCGATACCTGCACCTGGAGTTCTATACCGCCTGCGGCAGCTGGACGCAGCTCCGGGAGATGATGGGGCAGTTCGTTCAGGTCTACAGCGCACTGCTGGAGCGCGTGGGCAACAGCGGGAGCAGCCGCCTGGTCCAGAGCATCCGCTCGGCGATCCATGCCGATCTGCGCAACGCCTCGCTTTCGCAGGTGGCGGACACGCTGAACATGAGCCCTTCCTATATCAGCATGATTTTCAAGGAAAAAACGGGACAGAACTTCAAGGACTATCTGTTTCAAACCCGCATGAACCATGCCAAGCGCCTGCTCAGGCAGGGAATGGCCATTGGAGAAATCGCGCGGCAGCTGGGATACGAGGACACGGAGCATTTCAGCCGGCGGTTTCGCGCGCAGTTTGGCCTCTCGCCCATGGCATACCGCAAGGAGGCGCCGGCAGGCCCGGGCAAGGGCTGAGTCGCTGTCGGCGGAGAAAAGGCGGGCTGCGATGGGCCGGAAAGCCCCGCCCTCAGGCCGCGCGGGCCGGGGAGCGTCCGTGCGCGGCGCGGCTCGCCGGGCGGCGGGGAGGCGCGCGTTTCATTGCTGGCGGGCTGCCGGCAGCCCGCCCCGAATGGCCGGGGGGCCCGGCGGCTTCCGCGGCACAGGGCCCGTTATGTGGACTGTCCTTCCAACAGCCTGGGCGTGGTGCAGAAGGTCTGCACCTGCAAGCCGGGCTTTTTGATTTTCTGCACCAGAAAGCGCGCGGCCTCCCAGCCCATGTCAAACATGTCCACCTCCACGGCGGTGAGGCGGGGGATGAGCAGCTGGGAAAAGGGATAGCGGTCAAAGGTCATCAGCGCCAGGTCCCGAGGAATGCGCAGCCCCAGCTGCATGGCGCATTGCAGGCACTCCAGGGCGATGTGGTTGTTGGCGCACAGCGCCACCTCCGGCCGGTTTTCGCCGGACAGCCTGCGCCGCAGCTCCTCCACATCCTCGGTGTAGGGCGTGTCGCCAAAGAGCGTGTCCACAGTGAGCTCCTCCTCGCGCAGAACGGCCTCCATGCCCTTCAGGCGCATTTGGGAGATGGCGTCCTCCGGGCCGCCGCCCAGATACAGGATGCGGCGGTAGCCTCGGTCCAGCAGATAGTTTGCGGCCACGCCGCCAGCCAGCTCGTGATTGACGTCCATCCAGCAGATGTTGCAGGGGAAGTTCGGCCGGCCGATGACCAGATAGGGCGCGTCGGCGTGGCTCAGGAAGGCGGCCAGATCGCGCGAGAGCAGCGCCGCGTGCAGAATGACGCCGTCGGCCAGGCGCTCCTGCATCAGCTCGCGCACATAGGCAGTTGCGCCGCCCTTGTCCATGTGCTTGAGCAGCACCGAATAGCCCTTCTCCTCCAGCGAGCGGGTGACGCCGGTGAGAATGGCGAACATATGCGGGTTTTCAAAGGAGATGCTCTGATACAGCTCGGTGGCAAAGATCACGGTGCCGCTCTTTTGCCGGGCGAAGCTGCGCGCGCGGGCGTTGGGCTTGTACTGGAGCCGGCGCGCGGTTTCCAGCACATGCCGTCTGGTTTTCTCGGAAATGGTGTAGCTGCCGCTCAGCGCCTTGGAGACGGTGGAGATGGAAACGCCCGCCTCTCGCGCCAGATCATAAATGGTGACCGCCATGGGGAGCCCCCTTACTTCGCCGTCCGGACGACGAGATACCCGCCCGCCGCCAGCCGGCCCGATTCCACGCCGCTCTGGGCCAGCGCCGCCGCGCCCGTCGCATCCAGCCACGGGCGCGCGTCCACCGGCGCGCCCGCGCGGTTGAACAGCACCGAGACGCGCTCGGACGCATCCTCAAGGGTATAGGCCAGCTGATCGCCCTGCGCCACTTCCACGAGGAAGCGGCCCCGCCGGAGCGCCGGATGCCCGCGCCGCAGGGAAATCAGCTCCCGGTACAGCGCGCGGAGCGGATGGTCCCTGCCCCACGGCATGGCCTGGCGGTACTCCGGCTCGGAGGCGCCGGTCAGGCCCAGCTCGTCCCCGTAAAACACGCAGGGCATGCCCGGAAAGGTCATCTGAAACACCACGGCCTGCCGCATGCGCGCCTCGTCCCCGCCGCACTCGGTCAGAAAGCGGCTCACGTCGTGGCTGTCCAGCAAATTGAGCTGGGCGAGCATGGCGGGCTCCCTGTAGCGGGTGAGCAGCCAGTGCAGCCCCACGGCCAGCCCGCCCGCATCGAGGGTGCGCCGGGCGAAGAACTGCAGGGCCAGGCGCCGGAAATCGTAATTCATGCAGGAATCCAGCATGTCGCCCTGCAAAAAGTGCGACGCATCCTCCCACACCTCGCCGATGAGGAGCGCGTCGGGCTTTGCGGCCTTGACCGCGGCGCGGAAGGCCCGCAGAAAGCCGTCGTTGATCTCGTTGGCCACATCCAGCCGCCAGCCGTCTATATCAAAGGTTTCGATCCAGTAGCGGCCCACTTCGCAGAAGTAGGCGCACGCCTCCGGGCAGGACAGGTCCGTCTTGGGCATGTCCGCCACATACGAAAAGCACGCGTATTCGGGCAGCTCTCCCTCCGCCGGGAGGCGGGGATGCTCCGGCAGGTCGTAGAACCAGCGGTAGTAGCGGGACTGCCGGCCCCGGGCCAGCACGTCCTGAAAGAAGGGATGGCGGCTGCTCACATGGTTGAACACGCCGTCGAGAATCACGCGCATGCCGCGGGCGTGCGCGGCATGCACCAGCCGCCGGAGATCCTCGCCGGTGCCGAAGCAGGGGTCCACACGGAAGTAGTCCAGCGTGTCGTACTTGTGATAGCAGCCGGCGGCAAAGATGGGGTTGAGGTAGAGGCAGTTGCATCCCAGACGTTCGATGGCGTCCAGATTTTCGCGGATGCCGCGGAGGGTGCCGCCCAGCAGCGAGCGGCAGGTTTCGCCGCCGAGGGAGGCGCTTTGGGGCTGCCTCGCCAGACAGCCCGCGCGGCTTGCGAAGCTGTCGGGGAAGATGTTGTAGACCACCGCGTCCGCGGCCCAATCCGGCACCGTCAGGCGGTCGGCGCGGTGATTGTAGGCGAACTGAAACCCGTCCGAGCGGTCCGCCTGCGGCGTGGGCTGAAACAGGCCGCCGATGTAGTAGGCGGTCCGGGCGCCGTCGCAGAGCTCAAAGTAGTAGGCGATGCGGTTGAGCTGCGTGGTCAGACGAAGCTCGAACCAGTCCGCCAGCGCGTCCGTATACCGCTTTTCCATGGGGGCGCGCCGGTAGCACAGCGGCCCCATGGCGGCCCGGTCGGCATACCACAGGGCGCAGCAGGTCAGGTCGCCCGCCTGCGCGCGCAGGCGGAACACGTAGTGCGTATCGTCCAGCGCAAAGGCGTACTCGCTGGACGGCCTGTGCCATATCGCGGCGTAATTCATGCGATCACCCTTTCACCGAGCCGGCGGCCACGCCGGCGACATAATACTTTTGCAGACGGATGAACAGCAGCACGATGGGGACGGCCACCACCACCGCTCCCGCGCAGAAAACCGTGTAATAGCGGTAGATATTGGCCTTGTCCACCATGGTGTAGAGACCCTTGGCCACGGTGTAGTTGTCATAGTTATCCTTCATGATGACCGATACGAAGATGAAATCCACCCACGGGGCGATGAAGGCGTTGATGGCGATGTTGGCCACGATGGGCCTGCTGTTGGGCAGAATGATCTTCCAGAACACCACGCTGCGGGTGGCGCCGTCCAAAATGGCGGCCTCGTCCAGCGATTTGGGGATGGTGTCGAAAAAGCCCTTGGCGATGTAGTAGTTCATGGCCGCGCCGCCGGAATAGACCAGAATCAGCGCAAGCAGCGTCTGGTCCAGCCCCATGGCCTTGAGAAAGTGGTAGATGGCGATCATGCTCATGAAGCCCGGAAACATGCCCAGCACCAGCGATACGTTCATCAGCTTCCTGCGCGAGGGAAAACGAAGGCGCGAATAGACATACGCCACCATGAGGCTGAGCACCGTGGTGATCAGGCAGGAGCAGCAGGCCACGAAGAGGGTGTTGAGAAACCAGCGGGGAAAGTTGAACAGCGCGGTATCGGTAAAGAGGCGCACGTAGTTGTCAAGCGTATAGCTTTTGGGCAGCAGGTAGGAGGTGTAGGCCCCCGGCTCCGCCCGGAAGGAGGAGAGCAGGAGCCAGGCCACCGGCAAAAGCCACAGCAACGACAGCACGGCCAGCAGCGTATGGAGAAAAACGGACAGGCGCAGGTTGTGCCTTTTCATGCTGCGAACATTGCTCATTGGAACTGATCCTCCCTTCGGACGGCGCCGGTGCGGTTATAGACGGCAAGCGAGCAGGAGGAGACGATCATGAAGATGAAAATGCCGATGGTGGAGGCCAGCGCGTAATCATGCTGGTCCACGGTCAGCTTGTAGAGCCAGGTCACCAGCAGGTCGGTCTTGCCGGCCTGATAGTAGTCCAGCGAAAAGGGCCCGCCGGCGGTGAGGAGATAGATGACGTTAAAATTGTTGATATTGGTGACGAAGGTGGTGATGGTGGCGGGCGCGGTGATAAAGACCATGTAGGGCAGCGTGATGGACACAAACTGCCGCACGGGACCGGCCCCGTCCATCTGGGCGCTTTCGTAGAGGTCGGAGGGGATGTTGAGCAAAACGCCGCTGAAGGTGAGCATGGTGTAGGGGATGCCGATCCACATGTTCACCACCACCACGACCACGCGCGCCAGCGTGGGGTCGGTCAGGAAGGGGAGCGGCGCGTCAATCCAGCCAAGCGCCATCAGCGCGACGTTGACGGCTCCCTGCGGCTCCAGCGCCCGCGAGATCAGCAGGAGGCTTACGAACTGCGGCACCGCAATGGCGATGACAAAGCAGGTGCGCCACAGCTTTTTGAGCCTGACCACCCGGTGGTTGATGACCACTGCCAAAAGCATCCCCAGAATGTAGTTGGTAAAGGTGGCAAGCACCGCCCACACCAGCGTCCAGCCGAGAATCCCAAAGAAGGTGCGGGTTTTGACCTCGTTGCCAAGGAACACGTCGGTCACGTTGGTCAGGCCCGTCCAGGTGAACAGCTGGCCCGGCGGCTGGTGGGTGGAGTCGAAGTTGGTAAAGGCGATGAGGATCATGAAGGCGATGGGCAGCGCGGTAAAGAGCACCAGCGTGAGCATGGGCAGGGAGAGGAGCGTCACGTGGAAGCGCTCGTCCATAAGGGTGCGCACCTCCTCGCGGAAACGGGGGACGGGCTCGTGCCGCGCCGCCTTCTGCTCCAGCAGCCACGCGCTTTTGAGGTTCAGCCGCCATACGGCGAAGAGCAGCGCGAGGGAGGCGAGCGTGACCACGCTGAAGAGCAGAATCAGCATGGAATTATCGCCGGGCACGCGGCGGTAGATCTGCGCCGCCTCATCCCAGACGCGGCTCTGTGCCGTGGTGCCCAGGGTGGGGAAGAGGCGGAGATAGGGCCAGCCGAAGCCGAAGAAAAACAGGGCGTACAGCACCTCAAAGCCCAGGTACAGCAGCCCCTTGATGATTTGCCCATGGCGAAGGCACCCTGCGCCCATCACCAATGCGGACAGGCGCGTCCAGCCGTTTCCGCGCCTGAGGATGCCGGCGGTGCGTTCAGCCCCGTGCTTCATGTCAATCCCCCCCTGTTCAAAGGCGAAGGGCTGCCCCGTCCCGCGAAGCAGCCCTTTCGGTGCGTTACTGCGCCGTGACCTGGCTGACAAACTGATCCAGAAGCGTTTGCAGGTCGGCTTCGGAGTGGGCTTCCAGCTCCGCGCCGAAGGCCTCGGCGGGCGTCCAGAACGTGCCCAGCACGTGCTGGCTCACGCCAAATTCGCTCTGCGCCGCCAGCGCGGAGAGCGCGACGTCGGCGGAAACCTCCTCGGATGCGGCGGCGTTGAGGTTGGAGGGACCGTAGCCCCGCACCTCGTAGCGGCGGATCTGCGCATCCTCGCTGGTCAGGTATTCGGCCAGCTCCATGGCCTCCACGGGATGCTGGGTCTGGGTGTTCACGCCCAGAATCTTGCAGCCGAGGAACGAGCCCATCTGGACCTGTTCGCCGTCTACGGTGAAGGTGGGCAGCTTGGCGGCGGCGTAGTTGTCGCCCAGCTTTTCCTTCATGGCCGCCGCCACCCAGGTGCCGCTGATGCCGGCGCAGATGGCGTCGCCCATGCCGCCCTGCAGCACGGTGTCGTCGCCGCTGGTGTAGGCGGGATGGTTGCAGATGGCGCGGATGGCCTCGGCGGCCTGCAGGCCCTTTTCGCTGTTGAAGTCGCAGATCTGGTTGCCGTTTTCATCCAGCGTGAGCGTGCAGCCGTTGCCCAGGAAGAAGCCCGCGAGATACCAGCCGTTGGAAATGTCGATCTGGACCTTCTTGCCGGCCTTTTCGGCGGCGGCCAGCAGCGTGTCAAAGGACCCGGCGTCCTCATCGGAGACGACGGAACGGTCGTAATAGAGGAAGTAGCCGTTATCGGCGGTCATGGGGTAGCCGTAGAGCACGCCGCCCACCGAGGCCGCGTTGACCGAGCCAACGGAGTTGGCGGCCACGATGGCGTCATGGTTGCGGGTGACCTCATAGAGCGCGTCGGCGTTCACCAGGTCGATGATCTGGTCATCGGGGTAGGAGAACACGTCGGCCGCCGCCGCGGGGTCCTCCAGGTAGCGGGCCTTGGCGTCCGCCTCGCCTACGACGCCGTAGGTGAATTCATAGGTGGTTTCGGGATGCTCCGCCGCGAAAGCTTCGCACAGCTCGGCCAGCAGCTCCTGGTCCTCCTGGCTGCCCCATACCTTCAGCGCGACGGTTTCCGCAAGGGCCGCGCCCGCACAGAGGCACAGCATCGTCAGGGAAAGCAACAAACAAAGGCACTTTTTCATCAGACAATCCCTCCTGACCCATCAACTTTTTGAAACTGGCGGCCGCTTTTGATGGTATTATGACAAATTGCGGCGGGGCTGTCAACGAAAGAATGCGAAAGCGCTTTCCTTCGGGGCGACGGGGAGGTCGGACGGGGGCGGAAGCGGGAGAGCGCGCAGAAACGGCGCCGGAAAAGGGGCGCGCGTGGGGCGGGCGGCGCAGGGCTCCGTGCTGCCGGGCGATTTCCAGACGAAAAAGGGGGCGCATCTGCCCATACGGCAGACGCGCCCCTCGCTTTTGCAGGGACCGGATTATTCCTCTTCTTCCGCGGGGCTCATGGCCTCGACATCCAGACCGGCCTGTGCGGCCGCGTCCTTGGCCGCGTCGATGATCGCGCGGCTGGTCACCGTCGCGCCGGTGACGGTGTCAACGTCAAAGGACTGAGCCTCCAGAATTTCGGCCGGGATCTTCTCCAGCGCGGGGCCGGCGACAAAGTCGGTTTCGGACTGCTCCGTCACGGTGAGGGAAACCATCTTTCCGTCCACGACCTCAAGCCAGACCTTCACATCGCCGCCGATGCCCTTGCCCACGCCCTCGTAGGTGTTTTCCGGCAGCTCAACTTCGCTTTTCAGCAGGGAAAGATCCGCGCCGGCCTGCACGGCGCAATCCTCGACCGCCTGGAGAATGGCCTTGCTGGTGATCGTTGCGCCGGATACGGCGTCAACATCCAGCGACTGCGCCTCCACGATGGCGGCGGGAATCTGCTCGATGGCCGGGTCGCTGATGCCGGGGGTTTCCGAGTGGGAAACGACCTTGACTTCGTCAATGGCAGTTTCGCTGAAGGTGACCTCGACGGTCACATCGCCTCCCATGCCCTCGCCAACGCCGGTGTAAAGGCCCGGTTCAAAGGCGAGCTCGGCCAGAGCGGTTCCCATGGTCAGCAGCAGTGCGCACAGAATCAGAGATAGCGTCTTTTTCATCGTTCTTTTCCTTTCCACAATGAAAGAGGGCTTCCGGAAAGGGAAGCCCCCCAAGCCGTGAACGGCTTATTCGTTGGGTACGCCGTCCCAGATGACCCAGTTGTCCGGACGGGCATGGTTGGTGCCCCAGGTTTCGATGGTCTCGTCAGCAGCGGGCTTGCCCACTACGATGGCCGCCACGAACACGCAGTTGCCTTCGACGGGGTATACGCTGGTCTCGCTGATTTCGCCCTCGTAGGGGTTGGGGAAGCCCCATACGCGCTGATAATCGTCCTTGAGGTAGCGGCTCATGGACTGATACTTGCCGTCGGCCAGGTCCATGGGGGCATATTCGCCGTTGATGGTGCCGAAGTAATGCGTCTGGTAGCCCAGAGAGGCCAGCGCAACTTCCATCAGGCCGCAGGTGAGGCCGGTGTCATAGTAGGCGAAGGTGGTGGGCATATAGTAGCCATCATAGTCGCTGACGTGGCCTTCTTCCTTGGTGAGGATCTGGTCTGCCAGCACAAGGATCGTGACCGTGCCCTCGGTGGCCATGTCGTTGGGGTCGCCCCACGCATCGCCGATGATTTTGCGCTGCTCGTCCACATCCTTGACCACAACGAAATACCAGGGCGTCCAGTGGACGGCGTTCTGCTGCTTCACAGCCATGCTGAACACTTTGGCCAGCTCTTCGTCGGTGATCTGATCGGCCGGGTCGGAGGACCAGTGGCCGTTGGCTACGGTCATCCAGGTGTTGCTCTCGTTGAACCAGTCAATCAGGCCGGAAGCGTCGAAGGAAGCCTCCTCGGCGATGGCCAGAACCGGCAGCAGCGCCATCATGGCGGCCAGCATCATTGTTACAAGGCGTTTTTTCATGGGTGTCCATTCTCCTTTCCCTTTGTGCAATCTTTAACGATTGTTTGTTACAGTATACGCTATTGTTATTCCGTTGTCAATTCGTTTTTTTAAGATTTATATCAGTAATCTTTGTAGTTTACTATACTTAACTTGCTTTTCGGTCCGGCTATCATGTATAATGATGAAAGAAAGCCGTTTTGCCGCCAGGGAGGTAGGGTATGCGCAAGCGTGTGGGGTGTATCATGGGGATGGTTCTTGTGCTGCTCGCGCTTCGGCCTGCGCTGGGGGCAACCGTCAAAAGCAGGTATACCGACGAGTATTTTTCCACCGTCAGCGCGCTGTTTCTCCATACGGAGGACGAGGCGGCCTTCGATCAGGCATGGCAGATGGTCAAGCAGACGCTGGAGCAGGTGGAGAAGGCCGTGTCGCTGTCGCTGCCCGAATCGGACCTGTCCCGATTCAACCGGCTGGCCTGCGGTGAGAGCTGCGATGTGAGCAGTCTGACCGCACAGCTGTTTCAGATTGCGCGCGCGGCCTATGAGGACACGGACGGGGCCTATGATCCGACGGTTTATCCGCTTGTGGACCTATGGGGTTTTTCCCCGCGATTCAACCGAAACACCTATCAGCCCACCCAGCCGTACGACCGCGCCTATGTGGACGGAAAGCTCCCCCTGCCGGACCCGGCTTACATCAAGGCGCTTACAAGGCTGGTGGGCATGGAAACCATCGTGCTGACAGGGGACGAGGCCACGGGCTGGCGGCTTGAGAAAAACACGCCGCCCGTCACGGCCGGGGGCTGCACGTTTCAGGCCCAGCTGGATTTGGGCGGCATTGCCAAGGGATTTGCCTGCGATCTGGTGACGGAACGGCTGGCGCAGATGGGCTTTACCGAGGGGCACTTCGTCTGCGGCGGCAGCTCGATTTCGCTCCTGTCAAGGCCGGAAGGCGGCGACTATGGCCTGACGCTGGCAAAGCCGCGCACCGGACGGAGCAGCGAAAGCTATTTTGCCACCGTGTTTGCGCGCAACACCACGGTGTCCACCAGCTCCGACGCCAACCACACCTATACGCTGGACGGCGTCATCTATTGCCATATCATTGATCCGCGCACGGGATACCCCATCAATATGCCCGAGGCGGGCGAGCCGCAGCGGGGGATTGCCAGCGTAACGCTTCTGGGCCCGAGCGCGGCCTATAACGACGCCCTGAGCACGGCCCTTTGCGTGATGGGGCCGGTGGCGGCGATGGACTATGTCAGCGAAGGCTTCGGGGACCTCTCCGCGGCGATGGTTTTTTATGAGACGGGAGTGGAAAATCTGGAGGTATTTACAAATCTTCCAAAATCCGCATTCCGTCTGGAGGATGACGCTTACCTGCGGGCATCTGCGCCGGGGGAGCAGGGAGAGATCCGCTACACCGGTTCCCTCTTCAACGACAAAGAGAATGGAGGCGTACCATGAGCAAAAATCGTGATCGCATTATTCAAAGCGCTTTGTCGCTGTTTTCGGAAAAAAATTTTGAGGACGTGACGATTAAGGACATTTGCCAGAAAGCCGAGGTGGCCAACAGCACCTTTTACTATCACTTCAAAACCAAGGAGGAGCTGATGGACTGCCTGAGGATGCATGACATGCGCCCCAGAAACAGGGAGCTGTTTGCCCTCGCGGCCACGCACGATCTGATGGAGCGCGTGCTGGTCACCTGCACCATGTGCGCCCAGCGCGCCGAACGAAGCGGATGGATGCTCACCGCGCAATACTATAAGCGGCGGCTGAGCCTGGAAAGCGAATCCGAGGACTTGAAGGCGCTGTATGCCCAGGAACGCCGGACGGCGCAGGAGCTCATCGGGTATGCACAGGCGGAGGGGCTGATCTCCAACCGGGCGGAGCCCGAGCAGCTGGCGATAGCCGCCATTCTGCTGACCAACAGCGTGATTCTCAACTGGTGTGTCGCAAGGGGGGAATTTGATCTGCTGGCCCAGGCGAGGGAAACCCTGATGGTGCTGTTTTGCCCGGCGGCGCGCAACCGCGACGGGAAGGAGCGCCGTGCGGACGAAACCGGGCAGGCCTGAGCGCCTGTCATGCCTCCCGGCCCTGACGGCGGGGAACGGAAGCGACGGCCCCGGAGGCGATTTCCGGGGCCGTCGCGCAAGCTGCTGGCAAAGTGCAGGGGGCCTTCCCGGTTGCTCAATCACGCGCACTCCCCGACGGTCGCGCGCACGGTTTCGCTGCCCTCGCAAATATCGGCGTTCTGCGCGCTGGCCGCGCGCAGCCCTTGTATTTGCTCACACCTCCGGGTCGCTTTGCGCTTCGCGCAACAGCCCACAGGGCTGACGCTTCCCTCCGGCGCGCTTCGGGTCGCTTTGGGCCTTCGGCCCAAGTGCCTACAGGGCACGCGCTTCCCTTCGCGCCTGCCGGGGTTTGGGGCTGAGCCCAAAACCTTATGCAGGAGCATTTTTCGTGAGCGTTGCGAGCGTGCGAGGGGTGCAGGAAACGCGGTGCTTTCCAAAACCAGGGTTTTGTCAACGGTCTGAGCCCGGCACAGCCGGACTTTTTTCGATGCGCGCGACGGAACCCTTGCGAGAGATCCGCAGGGCCGAAGCCCTCCGAGGGAAGGCCGGAGTCCCGGCGCCGTTTGATTGGGAAACGGTGCTCCGCATGAGCGTGGGGGAGCCTTGCGCCCTCAGGGATCAGCCCTGTTTTGCAGGGGCTATTTTCCCATAGCCGCTCCAGGCAAACAGGGCTTCCTCCGCCTCGTCGCCGTAGACCTTTTCCACATTGCAGATATAGAGGTAATGGTCGCCGACCTCGTGGTATTCCTTCAGGCGGCACACGATAGCCACACGGCTGTGGGCCGGAATCCGGATGGCGCTGCCCTCGACCGGCGCAAGCTCGATGTGGAACCGGGCGGCCTTGTCGGTATCGCGGCCCGTGGTAGTGCCGCAGCCCAGCACGGCATCCGCGATGGCTGCGCCGGGAATGGTAAGAATCACCTGACCGCTTTCGCGCACCCGCTCTCCGCTGTAGGAGGGTTTGGCCATGGCATAGGCAATCATGCCGGGGTTATACGAGAGATAGGTCCATCAGGACACCGTGGCCAGGTTGGTGGAGCCGTCCGGCTTCCGGGTGCACACCACGGTCACCGGGTTGGGGGAAGTAAGCTGGGAAGCCTTGGGCAACGTGATTTCTTTCATGCAAAATTCCTTCCTTTCTGAGGGGCTGGGGTGAGTGACAGGGGCCTGCCGGGGGAGCGGGTTTCCTGACGCCGACGGCATCCATGGTTTCCGCCCGCTGCCCCGCGGCTGGCCTTTGCGGGCGGCGCGTCAGATCCTGTCGGCCAGCGCCGCTGCCTGAGCACAGCCGTCCGTCTTGTGGATGTCGCCCACGTTCAGAACGCCGGGTATCAGCACCTCGCCCACCATCTTCCATTTGTTCAGGGCGGCCGTGCGCTCCATGGGAATGCGAACGCCATCCAGCACGGACCGGTCCTCCTCCTCACAGCAGGCGATGAGCGCACATTCTTTTCCCGCGATGTCCTTGCCGCCCACCACCAAGGAGTAGAGGCGGTCGATGACCCCCTTGATCTGGGCGGGGATGGAGTACCAGTACACCGGCATGGTGAACACCAGGGCGTCTGCTTCCAGAACGGCCGGGGCGATGAGGTTGAAATCATCGTCAAAGGAGCAGGCCTTTCCGGTTTTGAAGCAGGTTTCACAGGCGTGGCAACCGCCTATTTTCATCATGGCGGCGTCAAAGCGGGTAACGGTATGGCCCTTGGCCTGGGCGGCCCGGATGAATGCGTCGGTCATGGCGAAGCTGTTGCCGTCTTTGCGGGGACTGCCGGTTATCACAACGATCTTTTTGCTCATGGTGGTTCCTCCTCATGGCCTGGGATTGACTTTTCCCATGCTTTACGCTATCATTCTATCAAGCACGGGGAAAAAGACAAGTACGCACATGAAAGTGCGATACTAACATAAAGGTCCAGTACTTACCAAAAGGAGAGTATGACATGAGCGGGCGGTGCATTGCCAATGAATGCCTTGGAACAACCGGATTCAGCTACACGCTTTCGCTGATCAACGGCAAATACAAGATGACCATTCTCTATACGCTGATGGAATTCGGCGTTGTCCGTTTCAATGAAATGAAAAAGTATATCGGAGAAATCTCCTATAAGACCCTGAGCACGACTTTGAAGGAGCTGGAGGCGGACCAGCTGGTCCATCGAGAGGAATATCCGCAGATTCCCCCAAAGGTGGAATACAGTCTGACAGAGAGGGGAAAATCCCTGATTCCCATTCTGGACGGGATGTGTGAGTGGGGCGATCAAAACCGGCTGTAAAAAGCGTGGGGGGTGACGGAAACGCCGGCCGCCGGCGATGGTTTCCGGCGGAATGCGGGTTCCCGCCCCGCAATGATCGGCGCTGGGGGCGCCGGAGGGGCCCGCTCCCAATCAGGGAAGCGGGGAAGCGGCGGGGCGCCGGGATTTCAGCCGGAGGACGCCGGATGCGGCGCGACTGGGCTCCGTCATCGGATGGAGGCAGCCGTTTTGCGGTCCCTATTTCCCTGTTTCCGCACGAAAACCCGCCTGCAACCGGTATGCAACGCATACAAACGGCAGGCGGGTTTCTGGTTGGATGACAATTTGCCGGGGAACGGAAGCAGCCCTTCGTCGCCCTGCTGAACCATGGGATTCACACGCCGTTTTGCAGGCGGGAAAGCAGAGACCGTTGCGGGGGGCATGCTGCCGATGCGGATTTTTGCGGGGGGTTATTCCCACTCGGCAAATTCAGATATAGTAGGGTGTATTTGAGGTGATTTCGCAGGAAAAACTTTCGCAAATATGTTAATATTCCACCTGCTATTTTCGGCTGTAAAGTTTATTAGTATCAAAATAGTATCACAAAAGGCTGGGAAATACAACAGAATTATGTGGAGCTCTACATAATTCCGGCACGGACGGACGCTGTCAGGCACAGCGGATAACAGCCTTGCAAGAGGCGTTGTACCTGCGCTGGATATATTCTTGATAGGCTTTCTGGTCTGTCATGGAAATTCCCCCTCTCTGAATAATAGTGCGGGGCGGCAGCACTCCTTGCTGTCGCTCCTTGACTGCCTAACTGCGAAACCGGGCGGGGCTGTCAACGGTGGGCGAAGCCCGTTCATCTTGACCGCCCGCTGGCTCGGCTGGCTTTGCTATTTACCCGACAAACTTGAATTTATTGTAAGGTATCACGTTTTACCTTCTTAAGCCTTACTATCATTACCATAGGAATTTCTTTGTTGGTTTTGAAACATTCTTCATAAAATCCATCAATGACAAATCCAGCTCTAAAACAAAGGTTAAAAATATCTTGTATGGAACGATGATAATAAATCTGCTCTTTCGGTTGCCCTTCAATCGCTATATCATAGTAACTGTGCGGTGTCATATATTTTTCAGTCAACGTGACAAAACAAGGGTGTTGCGTTGCAAAGACAAAAATTCCGCTTTCCTGCAACAGTTCATAAACAGCCATAAGAAGTGGTTCAATATCCGTAATATCCATAATTGCCATATTAGAAACTGCTTTCGTAAAGGCTCGATTTCTTTTTAATCCTAATAAGCTTTCTCTATTGGTCGCATCCGCTACGCAAAACTCAATTTGTTTTGCATATTGTGATCGCCGTCTTTTAGCCAATTCTATCATTTTTTTGCTGTAATCAAAAGCGACAACCGAAGCGCCTCTTTGTGCAAGATACGAAGAATAATTTCCATTGCCACACGCAATATCCAAAATATAATCCGCAGGATTAGGAGATAGAAGTTCCGTTACTTTGGGACGCACTACCTCTCTGTGAAATTCATTAGATTCGTCACCCATTGCATTATCCCAAAATTGTGCGTTCTCCTCCCAGATTTTTTTACTTTCCTCTGTTCCCATGTTCTCTCCCACTCCCAAAATTTGCTTTTTTGCTTCCATTAAATCTTCCTTACTATATTCCATTGTTACCCTCCATAACTTCTGATTGTTGCCGTCTTGACGATTATGTATCTTTACATTACCTTCTGAAACATATGGCGCACCTTGTCCAGGCGGTTGTTTGGACGGCGGGGCTGGATGACCGGCTGGCCGACAGCGGCCTGATACCCTTTTAGCTCTGTAAGGCATACGCTCTGCCCGTTGGTGTAAAAGGCCAGATCAGTACGGTATGCCTGTATACAGCGGGCGGGAATCTCGCCAGTAAAGACAACTTCATCCTTTTTTACCTGGGCCGTTTCGATGGTGGCACAGTATTTCGGTGCATCATGATAAGCCCTGGAAAGGTATTCCTGGGGCGCATAGAGGGTGAAGGAGAGATAAGGTTCCAGCAGCTGCGTCCCCGATTCCTTCAATGCCTGTTCCAATACAATCGGGGCCAATGAGCGGAAGTCCGCCGGCGTGCTGACTGGACTGTAATAAAGCCCGTATTCAAAGCAAATCTTACAGTCCGTTACGTTCCAGCCGAACAAGCCCTGCTCCAGCCCGTAACGGATACCATCCCTGACAGCGTTTTGAAAACTCTGGTTCAAGTATCCCAGCGAAACCCGGCTCTCGTATTGTACGCCGGAGCCAAGCGGGAGTGGTGTAACAGACAGTCCGATAGATGCCCAAAACGGGTTGGGCGGCACCTCGATATGGATGGTGTGGCTGGCTGCTTTGAGCGGCCGCTCCATATAAATGACGGTGGGTTCCTTTACCACTGTTTCAATCTTGTATTTTTCCGACAGCAAAGCGGAAACGACCTCCAACTGCACCCGGCCCAAAAAAGAAAGAATGATCTCATGGGTGATGGAATCCACTTCGCAGCGCAAAAGCGGGTCAGTATCCGCAAGTTGCGTAAGAGCGTCCAGCAGCCGTTCTCTTTGCGCTGCCGTTTTCGGCGCAATCGTCGTCCGCAGCATGGGGAGGGGGGCCTCGCGCCACCTTTTACGAGGGAGCCGGGTTTGATCCCCTAATACATCGTTTAACCTCACGCTGTCGCTGGGAAGGATAACAATTTCGCCCGGATAAGCGGTGTCTGTCCGAACAATTTCCCCTTTGGATGGAATACGCATCTCTGTGATTTTCAGCTTTTCTCTCCCGGCCAGGGCCACCGTATCCCGCAGGCGCAGCGTTCCGCTGTATAGCCGCAGATAGACACGCCGCTGGCCGCAATCGGTGTACTCAACCTTGAAAACGCTGCCGCATAGGGTGGCGCTCCCCTGTTCCCCAATCGGTTGGAACAGTCCTGTCACCGCATCCATCAACGGTTGAATGCCAAGGCCCTTTTTGGCGCTGCCATAATAGACCGGGAACAGGGAGGCGTCTTGAACCCGCCGCTGTTCCTCCCGCGCAAGTTTTTCCCGGCTGATTGGTTCTCCTGCGATATACTTTTCCAATAATGCATCGTTATTTTCGATGACCGCATCCCATGCTTCTATGTCGGTATTTTCCTCCAGGACTATTTCCGGGGACAGCGACACCGTCTGCTTGATGATAATATCGGCGGAGAGCTTATCCCGAACAGACTGAACCACGCTCTGCAAATCAACGCCAGCCTGGTCGATCTTGTTGATAAAGATAACGGTGGGAATGTTCATTTTCCGCAGGGCATGGAACAGAATACGGGTCTGGGCCTGCACGCCATCTTTCGCGGAGATCACCAAGATGGCCCCATCTAAAACAGCCAAAGAGCGGTACACCTCCGCCAAAAAATCCATGTGGCCGGGCGTATCCACAATGTTAACTTTACATCTGTGCCACTGGAAGGAAGTGACTGCCGCTTGAATGGTAATCCCACGCTGCCGCTCCAAAAACAAGGTGTCCGTCCTCGTTGTCCCTTTTTCGACGCTCCCTGGTTCTGAAATGGCTCCACTGGCATATAGCAGACTCTCCGTCAAGGTCGTCTTTCCAGCGTCTACATGGGCAAGAATCCCGATATTGATAATGTTCATGTCTATCCTCCATACAAGGCCCGAATGGGCGCAAAAATCCCCAGCGGCTAATACTTTTACCGCTGGGGATCATGACTTCGGACACACAGAAACATACACGACTTACATAAGCCGCGGTCCGTCACGATATTTACTAAAAAGGCAAAAGTATTCTTAAAATTGGGTACAAAAACCAAGCCCCTGCAAGGGGCAATCATTTTTGCGCCCATTATCAAATTTTATTTAAGAATACCTTGCCGCATATTTGATAGCCTCCTCAAATCAGGATAATAGCAGTATATCATAGTACGCTCTAAAAAACAAGAAATCATTTTACCGATTCCACAAATAAAATCGGAGGGTATTCACTGGAATACCCTCCGGTTTTGGTGATTATCGTGCGTCTATCCGAATTTTTGACTTTGCGGCCCGTTTCCGTTCCTTTTCGGCATGTTCCTGCTGGTAAGCTGCCTCTAATATTCTGTCCACTTGTTCTGGGCCAAAGGCCCTTTTGACCCGCTCATAGTCAGCGGAGACTTGCCGCATGGCCTTGTTTTCCAACTTGACCTCCTGCAATCGATCAGACAGGCGGATGTTGCTCTCCCTCACCCGGCCATAGTCCCCTTGCAGACGCTCAAATTTCCCCCGCAGCTCCACATAGGCCAGATACAGGGAGCGCAGCACCTTGACGATTTGGGCCAGCAGGGGCTTTGCCTTTTTCTCTCGGTAGGCCCGGCCTGTTTCCAGCGTTCCCGGCTCCGGCAAAATCTCCTCCGGATTGGCGGAGAAATCCGCTGCCAACCGCTCCATATTTTTCACCGCCGGGGCAAGTTCTTTGAGCCGCCGTTCCTGGCTCTCCACCTGGTTTTCTTTCTCCGCCTTGACCGTCTCCAGAACGGCGATCTCCTTTGCCCGCTGCTCTTTCTTGTAGTCCAGCACAGACAAGTGCTTGTCGTGGGTGCCTTTGTCCTCCCACTCAATCCCGTGGCGCTCCATGACCAGGGAAAGCTGCTCCTTTTCCGAGCGCACCCACTGGCTCCACTCTGTGTCCCCTCTGGTGCCGCCCTGGAAACCCTGGGCCGCTAACGCCTGTTTCAAAGATACCCTCGTGTCCAGCCCTCGCTTGCTCCCGGTGGTGAATGGTACAAAGTCAATGTGCAGATGGGGCGTAGCCTCGTCCATGTGGAGGTGGGCAGAGAACACCCGGAGTTGGGGGTTGCGCTCTTGAAAGCCCTTCATGTACTCGTCCAAAACCGCTGCCGCAAGCTGTCCCTCCTCGCTGTCGGCGCTCATATCATCTCGATTGCCCACTTGCAGGATGATTTCATGGAACGGCTTTTCCTGCTTGCCGGAGCGGATCTTCTCATAGTAATCCTCTATCCTTCTGTCGGCCCTGGTTTGTTTAGCGTTGTACCGTTCCAGAGCCTCGTCAAAGAGTTCATGGTACACCGCCTTGATATTCTCCTGGCAGTAGGTTATATTCAAGTGGGAGCGTTCCGGGTCAGTGTTCTTGGCGTGGAATTTTCTACTGTTATGGTTCACCGATCCTTGGCCCACCATGGCGCTGATTGTCCTTTTCAAATCAATCCCTCCTCCCTTTTCCGCCGCGCAAGCGGCGAGCCTTTGTTACTTTCTGCGAAAGTAACGCAAAAGCACTTTTGACAGCCTGACGGCCATCAAAAGCGCATTTGCGCCCTACGGGGTGGTGTGGGGGCTTTGCCCCCGGCAACTGCGGTTGCCTCCCCCAGCAGGGCCGCCCTTTGAAAAGGGCACCCTGCACCCCGCCTAAACTTTGTCACTCGCCGTTGGGCAGGGTGGAAAGGCCAGGGGCCTTTCCACCGCCCGGCAAGTGTTTTCCGTGGGCCGAAAGTCAAGGGGTACGGGTTGTATTGACTTGCGGCAATCTCCACCCGCAGGTATGCCCCCCTTGACTTTCGCCCCCGCTCCCCGTGACAGCCGTGACGACCGTGACGATGTTTTACACACCGCCTCCGCACTCCGAAAAGCTGTCACAGCTGTCACGGTCGTCACGCCTGGGGTTCCTCCAACGTGAGCTTGATACTCCGCCCGGCATGGGTTCGGGCGCTTTCATAGTGGATGTGGTACTCATAGGACAGCCGCCACGCCCGGACATTCAGCCGCATAGCCAGGGCATTGGGTTTCATATCCAGCCCCAGGGCGGCGACAAGTTCCGTGGCCGTCCCTCTCCACTCTGGCCGTTCCGCCGTTACCAGGGCGGCAACAGCCTCCAACACCGGGTCAGGCGGCTCCTGCCGCAGCTCCGTTTCCCGCCGCTCCAGCTCCCACACAAGCCGTTCCTCGTCCCGCTTGAGGTAGAGGCGCTGGTCTTGCTGATCCCGCCCAGAAATGTCCAGGGTGGCGGCGTTGTCTGCCCGCCGCTCCTTTTGGAGCAGAAAGGCCCCGTCTGCCGCACCCAATAAGCCGTTGGTGCCGGAGATCATATCAAACTTATCATCGGCCTGCTGCTTGCGGGTGTGATGTACAACCAGGAGGCAAACCCCGCTTATATCGGCAAACCGTTTCAGTTTGGTGATTACCTCATAGTCGTTGGCATAGCTGTACTTCTCTGCCCCGGCCTCCCGGATTTTTTGCAGGGTGTCGATGATAATAAGCCGGGTGTCCGTGTGTTCCCGGACAAAGCCCTTTAGCTGCTCCTCCAGGCCACCGCCGAGCTGCTTAGCTCCGATGGCAAAGAACAGGTTTCCGGTACTCTCTACTCCAAACATCCGGTACAACCGCTCCTGTAAGCGACGGTGGTTGTCCTCCAGGGCCAGATAGAGGACTGTCCCCTGGCGCACCTCATACCCCCACAGGGAAAGGCCCATACTCACATGATAGGCAAGCTGGGCCATGAGAAAGGACTTGCCCACCTTGGGAGCGCCCACAAAGAGATATGTCCCCGCATAGAGCAGACCGTCTACCACAGGAGGTCTGCCGGGGTACACCTGTTCGTAGAGGTCATTCATAGACACGGTAGGCAGATAGGCCGGGTCATTGACCCGGCTTATCTGCCGCAGGATTTCCTCCAAATCTCTTTCCGGGGGCTTGTGTTCTGTCACGCCCTCTGCTATACTTTGGTTAGGTTTTTGTGAGAGCGACTGTCCCCCGTCTGCGCCAACAGGCGGATATGGGGCAGTCGTTTTCTCTTGCAATCTATCCATCTATCAATCCTCCCTCATGCCGTCCATGATGGCGGCGATCAGCCGGATGGTGTCCAGCAACTCCCCATCCACGCCATTCCCGGCCTCGATACGCTCCAGTTCTTCCAGAACGGCGGCCAGCTCGTTCCGCAGGGCCTTATACACCCTGGGGTTGCCCTGTACCACCACATCCCGGCACAGCAGCCGTCGGGTGATGTAGTCCTGTTTGGTAAGGCCGGAGAGCCGCACAGCGGTTTCAATTTCCCTGTCCTCATCCGGGGACACCCGGAAAGCCACAGTTTTGTTTCTCCAGCGGTTGTGTCGGTCAAGATTTTTCACTGACATGATTTAGGCCCCCTTTCGCTCCATGTCCAGTTTGTCCGCCATCTCCGCCTGCCGGGTGGGGAACAGGTGGGCGTAGCGGTAGGTAATATCAATGCTTTCATGTCCCACCCGGTCAGCGATTGCCAGGGCCGTAAAGCCCATGTCAATGAGCAGCGAAATGTGGGAGTGCCTCAGGTCGTGTATTCTGATCCGCTTTACCCCGGCCTCTTTCGCACCCCTGTCCATCTCCCGGTGGAGGTAGGATTTTGTCACCGTGAAAATGCGGTCGGTGGGCTTCACCCCATACAGGCTCTTGATATAGTCTCGCATTTCTTCACAGAGGAAAGCGGGCATTTGAATGACCCGGTTGCTCTTAGGGGTCTTGGGGTCGGTAATCACATCCTTGCCCTTAATCCGCTGGTAGGACTTGGAGATGGTGACGGTCTGTTTCTCAAAGTCGAAGTCGCCAGGAGTGAGGGCCAGCAGCTCCCCCTCCCGGACGCCGCACCAGTAGAGCATTTCAAAGGCGTAATAGGAAAGGGGCTTGTCCATCATGGCCTCGGCGAATTTCAGATACTCCGCCTTTGTCCAGAACAGCATTTCCCGTCCCTTTGGCTTTCCCATATTGCCCGCCTGGGCAGCGGGATTGACCTTTAGATTGTAGTGCCGTACCGCATGGTTGAACACGGCGCTCAACTGATTGTGCAGCGTTTTTAAGTACACCGGAGAGTAGGGCTTGCCGTTCTTGTCCCGGTAACCCAGCATTTCATTCTGCCAGGCGATGACCTCCTTGGAGTGAATGTCGCACATCTTCCGCTTGCCGAAGTACGGCACCAACTTCTTGTAGAGGATATGCTCTTTCGTCCCCCAGGTGTTTTCCTTGATACGGCCTTTCATGTCCGCCACATAGACAGCCACGAAGTTTTCAAAGGTCATTTCCAGGTCGGCGGTCTGTTGTTGCAGGAATGTCCGCTCCCACTCCAGAGCCTCCCGCTTGGTGGGAAAGCCCCGTTTCATTTTCTTTACTTTCTTGCCCGTCCAGTCCTCGTAGTAAAAGGACGCATACCATGTGCCCTTTGCCTTGTCTTTGTATGCCGGCATTGTGGTTCCCTCCTTATTGTCTGTCCCGCAGCCCATAGAATTTTTCCTCGAAGTAGCGCCTGCTTACCCGTCCGGGAATGGTGAGAAAGCCTTTTTTCTTCAGCTCCTCGTTCATCTCCCGCACCAGCTTGTAGGCGTAGGGCTTGGAAATGCCCAGCTCCCTGGCGACCTCCTCTGCTCTCACAAACAGCTCCTTTTCCATGGTCAGCACCTCCTTATTTTAGTTTCGCAAATATGTTAATGTCACCATCTTCATTATACATTAACATAAGTGTTAATGTCAAGAATTTATTTCGCATTTTTGTTAAAGATTATCTTGCATCTTTCGCTTTTTTGCGCTATACTATTGGCAAAGGCGGTGGGATATTATGACAGTCGGAGACAAGATAAAGAAAATCCGCACCTTTCGAGGCATGACACAAAAGGAATTGGGGCTTGCTATCGGCTTTGAGGAAAAGGGAGCGGACAACCGGATCGCCCAGTATGAGACGAATTACCGTGTTCCGAAACGGGAACTGCTGGACAAGATGGCCGAGGCGCTGCGGGTAGACCGCCAGAACTTCTACACCATCGCCCCCGGCTCTGCCGAGGACTTCATGCGGACATTCTTCTGGCTGGACGAGGACAGCCCTGGCGCTATCCGCCTGTTCCAACTTGTCCGCAATCCGGGCAGAGCAGGGGCCGCTGATGATACCGCTGTACGGTACAATGATAGCGATGACTGGCCCGCACACCCTCCCGTGGGTATGTACTTCCAGTATGGCCTTGTGGACGAGTTCATGCGGGAATGGCTTTTTCGTCAGCAGGAGTTACACGCCGGGGAGATCACCAGGGAAGAGTATTTTGAATGGAAACTCAACTGGCCCCATACCTGCGACGATGGCCTGGAAAGCGAATATTATATCCCTTGGCGGAAAAATAAATAAGACAAGCAAAAAAACCGCCCTGCTGAATTTGTCGTTCAGCAGGGCGGTTTTGCTTGTCCTTTTGGGATTTTTCTCTTGAGAATACCGGGCGGACACAAATAGTATCAATCCAGTATCAAGAGCAGTATGGACGGGCAAAAAAGCCTGTATTCATGCGGGTTTTCGCCGTTTCGAGCGTCATTCCCACTCGATCGTCCCCACGGGCTTGGGGCTGAGATCGTACAGCACGCGGCACACGCCGGGGACCTCGCTGAGCACGCGGTCGGTCACGCGCTTGAGGAGCGCCCAGGGCAGCTCGGGCACGGTGGCGATCATGGCGTCGACGGTGTTGACCGCGCGGATGATCACCGGCCAGTCGAATACGCGCGCGCCATCGCGCACGCCGGTGGAGCGCATGTCGGGCACGATGGTGAAGAACTGCCACACCTGGGAGGTCAGGCCCGCGCGGTCAAATTCCTCGCGCAGGATGGCGTCGGACTCGCGCAGGGCGGCGAGGCGGTCGCGGGTGATGGCGCCCAGGCAGCGCACGCCCAGGCCGGGGCCGGGGAAGGGCTGGCGGTACACCATGCTGTCCGGCAGGCCCAGGGCCGCGCCGACCTGACGCACCTCGTCCTTGAAGAGCAGGCGCAGCGGCTCGACCAGATCGAATTTGAGGTCGTCGGGCAGGCCGCCCACGTTGTGATGCGCCTTCACGCCGTGGCTTTCCACGATGTCGGGGTAAATGGTGCCCTGGGCCAGGAACTCGATGCCCTCCAGCTTGCGGGCCTCCTCCTCGAACACGCGGATGAACTCCGCGCCGATGATCTTGCGCTTCTGCTCCGGGTCGCTCACGCCCTCCAGGCGGGTGAGGAAGCGGTCCACCGCGTCCACGTAGATCAGGTTGGCGCCCAGCTGGTTGCGGAACACCTCCACCACCTGCTCGCTCTCTCCCTTGCGCATCAGGCCGTGGTTGACGTGCACGCACACCAGCTGCCGGCCGATGGCGCGGATGAGCAGCGCCGCCACCACCGAGCTGTCCACCCCGCCGCTGAGGGCCAGGAGCACCTTTTTGTCGCCCACCTGGGCGCGCAGGGCCGCCACCTGTTCGTCGATAAAGGCCTGCGCCAGCTCCGGCGTGCTGATGCGCGCCATGCTGTCGGGCCGCTTGTTGGTTTCCATGAGAACTCTCTCCTTCCGCCGATTGATCCTATGGCATATCATAGCATACAGGGCGCGAATGTGCCAGTGCCTGCGCGGGTTTTTGTCCAAAAAAAGCGCGGAGGCAGGCGAAATCTGCCGTTGCCCTCGCGCCGGGGGTGTGTTACAATAGCTGCGTTTCCATAGCGCCGCGGGCGCAGCGAGGAGGATGTTTCCATGCCGAATTTTTCCCTGAAGGATCAGGTGGTTTTCGAGGCGGCGCGCCAGTTTGCCACGCCGTTTCATCTCTATAGCGAGCGCGGCATTCGCCAGACCGCGCGCGCGCTCAAGGACGCCTTTGGCGAGATCGAGGATTTCCGCGAGTACTTTGCGGTCAAGGCCCTGCCCACCCCCGCCGTTTTGCGCATCCTCAAGGAGGAGGGCTGCGGGGTGGACTGCGCCAGCGCCACCGAGCTGATGCTGGCCGACGCCTGCGGATTTCAGGGCGGGGACATCATGTTCAGCGCCAACGACGTGACCGGGGACGAGTTCGCCCTCGCCCGGCGGCTGGGCGCGTACATCAACCTGGACGACATCACCCATGTGGACACGCTGGCGCAAAACGGCGGCGTGCCGGAAACGGTGTGCCTGCGCTTCAATCCCGGCGGCACCTTCCGCATCGGCAACGCCATCATGGGCGACCCCGGCGACGCCAAGTACGGCATGACGCGTCCGCAGCTCACTGAGGCGCTTTTGCGCCTCAGGGACCTGGGGGCCGTGCGCTTCGGCCTGCACGCCTTCCTCAGCAGCAATACCACCGACCCCGCCTATTATCCCGCCCTGGCAAGGCTCCTGTTTCAGACCGGCCGCGAGCTGATGGACGAGAGCGGCATGCCGCTGGCCTTTGTCAACCTGTCGGGCGGCATCGGCATTCCTTACCGGCCCGATCAGCCCGAAACCGATATCCGCGCCGTGGGCGAGGGCGTGGCGCGCGAGTACCGCCGCGCCTTCACCGAAAACGGCATCCGCGGCGTGGCCATCAAGACCGAGCTGGGCCGCTACATGACCGGCCCCAACGGCTGGCTGGTGACGCATATCATCAACGAAAAGCGCATCCATAAGCACTACCTGGGCCTGGACGCCAGCGCCTGCGACCTGATGCGCCCCGCCATGTACGGCGCTTATCACCACATCACCATTCCCGGCAAGGAGTACCTGCCGCATGACCAGCTGGTGGATGTGACGGGGAGCCTGTGCGAAAACAACGACAAATTCGCCGTGGACCGCATGCTGCCCAAAACCGAGATCGGCGACCTGCTGGTGATCCACGACACCGGCGCGCACGGCCTGAGCATGGGCTACAACTACAACGGCAAGCTGCGCTGCAAGGAGGTCCTCTGGTGCGAGGACGGCTCCTTCCGGATGATCCGCCGGGCCGAAACCCCGCGCGACTACTTCGCCACGCTGGATATGGACCCGGTCTGGCCGGTGCTGGAGGCGCGGTGGCTGAAATAAATAAAAAAACGGCAGGCGGCCGCCCGGAAAAGGCGGCCGCCTGCTTTGTTTATGCTTCGTTTGATGGAAAGGCGAAGGTAAAGACGGTCCCCCGGCCCTCTTCGCTGGCAACCGAGATGGTCACCCCGTGCCGCCGGGCGATCTCCGCCGCGATGGCCAGGCCCAGGCCCGCGCCCTCGTGCGAGGGGTCGCGTGTGTGGTGGAAGCGCTCGAAGATCAGCGGCACCTCCGCGGCGGGAATGCCGGGGCCCTCGTCGGCCACGGAGACGGAGCGCTGCGCCTCGTCCAGCCACAGGCGAACGCCCCGCCCCGGCGGCGTGAATTTCACGGCGTTGTCCACGGCGATCATGAGCATCTGGCGCAGGCGGGAATAGTCGCCCATGACCTGGGGATGGGCGGACGGCTCCTCGCAGGCAAAGGTCAGGCCCTTTTGGGTGCACAGGGCGCGGGCGCTCATGGCCACGTCGCTAAGCAGCTCGCTCAGGTCCACGGGCGAGAGGTCCAGCGCAAAGTCGTCGCTCTGCAGGCGCGAGAGCTCCAGAAGGTCGCGAATGAGGTGCTGGAGCCAGCGCGTCTCCCCGATCATCTGGGCGTAATAGGCGCTCACGGCCTCCGGGCCGGTCACCACGCCGTCGCGCAGGGCCTCCAGCGACCCGCGGATCACCGTGACCGGGGTTTTCAGCTCGTGGCTGATGCCGGAAAACAGCCGCTGCTGCGCCAGGCGGTGCTGCTCGTCGCGGCGGCGCGCCTCCTCCAGGCGCTGGGCCAGCACGTCCATCGAGCGCGCCAGCGAGCCCACCTCGTCGCGCCGCCGGGCGTGCAGGGGCTGCACCGGATGGCCGGAGGCCAGCGCCACGGCGACCTTTTCCACCCGGACGATGGGCCGCGTGAACAGCCGCGAAAACACCAGCGCCAGCACCGCCGAAAGCACGAAGGCGATCAGCCCGCTGGAGATGAGGATGGCCGCGCTGGGCACCTGCTGAAAGCCCAGCTCGCGCAGCGTGGCGTCCAGAAGCACCACGCCCAGCACGCGGCTTTGCGCGTCCATCACGGGCATGGAGGCGCACAGGCGGGTTTCGCCGTCCATCTCGGCATGGATGATGGGCGTTTTGCCCATGAAGCCCAGGGCGATGCTCTGCTCCAGATAGCCCGCCAGCAGGGGGTGCTCCAGTACCTGCACCACGCCGTCAAAGTAGCCGGTCACGTTGTGGTGCGAATCCACCAGGTAGACGTTGCAGCGGGTGAGCTGCTCGGTCAGGGCGAGGTAGGGGGGCAGGTTTTCCTCGCTGACGATGAAGCGGGTTTCGTCCAGCGAGGCGTCATAGGCGGAGGGCGCCACCAGCTCCGAGAGGTTCTGGGCGATGGCGAAGGCGTCGCGCTGCATGGCCTGGCTGTGATGCGTGATGGACTGGCGCACCATCAGCGCGTTGTAGATCACCGCGGTGAGGACGGTAAAGGCCGCCAGCAGCAGCGAAAACAGCAGCATCAGCCGCATGGTGAGCGAGCGCTTCATGGCAGCCGCCTTTCAAACTTGTAGCCCGTGCCCCAGACGGTGGCGATGGAGAAGAAGTCGTGCGGGTAGGCGTCCAGCTTCTGCCTAAGGCGCTTGATGTGCGAATCCACCGCGCGGTAGTTGCCCGCGTGCTCCACGCCCCACACCAGCGTGAGCAGGTTGTCGCGCGTGAACACCCGGCCCGGCGCGGAGGCCAGGGTGTAGAGCAGCTCGGTTTCGCGGCGGGTCAGGTCCAGCCTGCGCCCGTCCAGCGTCACGCTCAGCGACGGCAGGTGGATCGAAAGGCTCCCCACCACCAGCGTCTCCTGGCCCGTGGGCGCGGGCATGCGCCGCAGCACCGCCCGGATGCGCGCCATCACCTCGCCGGGGGAAAAGGGCTTGACGATGTAGTCGTCCGCGCCGATGTCCAGGCCCAGAATGCGGTCTGCGTCCTCGTCGCGGGCGGTGATCATCAGAATCGGCACGCCCGATACCCGCCGGATGCGCCGGCACACCTCCAGCCCGTCGATGCCCGGCAGCAGGATGTCCAAAAGGATCACGGACGGGTCCGCCGCGTCAAAGAGGGACAGCGCCTCCTCGCCCGAGCGCGCGCACAAAAGCGGCCAGCCCTCCGCGGCGATATAGCGCGAGAGGATCTCCACGATCTGCTCGTTGTCATCCACGATCAAAATGGGGTTCACTTGCGTCCCTCCCCGCAGTTTATCAGGGACATTGTAGAAGGTTGAAAGGAGATTGTCAAATTTTCGACGAAAATTTCAAAAAGCCATACTTTTGCCACAATCGGCATGTATGCTTATTTTTACAACCGGGAGGAAGCAGACGATGAAACGGATGTGCACGGCGGCTTTTCTGGCGCTTTGGCTGGCCCTTACGGGCGGCGCGGCGGCGCAGGAGGCGTCCTATGCCGACGGGATCTACCGCGGCTTTTACTACGACGGCGGCATTGAGCAGATTGCCATCCAGTTCGAGCTGCAGGACGGCGTGTTTCAGTCCGTGGTGTACCGCGGGGTGAAGTACAAGGACGGCGACTACATGAGCGACGACGCCAGCGACGCCCAGAAGGCCGCGCTGCGCCAGTACCGCGAGCTGGCCGCCTATCTGGTGGGCAAGGGCGTGGACGCCATCGACGACCTCTACGCCCCCTACGGCATCGTGGAGGACATCGACGCGGTCACCACCGCCACGATGCAGTCCTCCAAGCTGATCTCGGCCCTGTGGGACGGCCTCAACCGCCGCCCGTTCAAGCTGCTGAGCACCGCCAAGCTGCCCGCGGCCGGCGAATTCGCCGACGGGGTGTACCGCGGCTCCTACATGGAGGACGGCGAGGAGGAAGTGGCGGTGGAGTTCACGCTGGAGAACAACGTCTTTTCCGACGTGCGCTACCGCGCGCTGAGCTATCACGGCGTGGACTATCTCAGCCCCGACGCCCCGGAGGACGCAAGGCGGGTGGCCGGACAGTTCGAGGCGCTGCTTGCGCATCTTCAGGGGCAGCCCGTGGACGCCGTCAACGACCTCTACCAGCCCGGCGACATCGCGCCGGACGTCGACGGCTTCAGCGGCGCCACCCTGCGCGCGCCCAAGGTGATCTCCGCCATCTGGGACGCGCTCAACCGCCACGCCTGGCATGTGGAATGACGCGCTTTGCCGCCCTTCTTGGGCGGTGAAACATAAAAAAACCATCTGCAAAGGAGACCATCAACCATGAAGAAACTGCTGACCGCCGCGCTGGCCGCGCTGATGGCGCTGTGCCTGATCCTTCCCGCCGTGGCCGAGGGTGAAGTGACCATCGGACAGGCCCTCTACGCCGCGCACGGCACCAAGTGCTTCGCCGTGCTGACCGTGGCCATGCAGGACGGCGTGATCGCCGACGCCTACATCGACGAGTTCCAGTTCATGACCGCGGGCGAGGCCGTGGGCGTGCCCAACAGCGACGCCGACTTCGGCCAGAGCTATCCCGAGGGCAAGGTGCTGGCCTCCAAGCGCGAAAACGCCGAAATGTACAGCGCGAACATGGCCGCCGCCGGCTCCACCGTGGCGCTGGACGTGAACTATGACGCCATTCAGGACTACGTGACCGGCAAGACCATCGAGGAGCTGGAAGCCGCCGTGGACGGCAAGACCGCCGAGGAAATGGTGGACGCGGTCGCCGGCTGCACGCTGGTGGATACGCTGGGCTATGTGAACGGCCTGATCGAAGCCGCCAAGGCCGCCTCCAAGTAAGAGGCGCGACGCACGGGGCCGCCGGGGGAGCATTCCCCCGGCGGCCTTAGACTGTTGAAAAAACCGTGATTTTGGAGAGCGCCGCGTTTCTTGCGCCCTTCGGGCGCTCGCAACGCTCACGAAATGTGCAGCGGCATAAGACTTTGGGGCGCCGCCCCAAACCCCGGCAGGGGCGAAGGGAAGCGCGTGCCCTGTGGGCACTTGGGCCGAAGGCCCAAAGCGACCCGCAGCGCGCCGGAGGGAAGCGTCAGCCCTGTGGGCTGTTGCGCGAAGCGCAAAGCGACCCGGAGGTGTGAGCAAATACAAGGGCTGCGCGCGGCCAGCGCGCAGAACGCCGATATTTGCGAGGGCAGCGAAACCATGCGCGCGACCGTCAGGGAGTGCGCGTGATTGAGCAACCGGGAAGGCCCTGCACCCCGCACTTTGTCGGCGGCCTCTTTGCACTTGCAAGAAGCCGCTTTTTTTGCTATGCTGGGTGCATCTGCGCCGGGGCGCGTCCCCGGCGGAACCGAAGGAGGCGGCGGCGGTGGAGCGGCCCATGCGCGAGATGCTCGCGGGCGTGGCGGACAGGCTGTCCTTGCATATGCCGGGAGCGCAGGGGCGCGGGCCGTTCGGGCCGCTGGACCCCTACCGGCTGGAAACCACCGAGCTCGGCGTGACCGACGACCTCTACGCCCCCTGCGGGGCGATCGCGCGGGCGGAGGCGCTGGCGGCGCGCTGCGCGAGCGCGGCGCACACGCTGATGCTCACCGGCGGGTCCACCGCGGGGGTGCAGGCCATGCTGCTCTACGCCGCGGGCGGCGGCGGAGCGGTGGTTTTGCCGCGGAACGCGCACCTTTCCGCGCTGCATCTGTGCGCGGTGGCGGGGCTGGACGTGGTGTTTGCCCGGCCGTCGTTCACGGCGTCGGGCCTGTGTTACACCCCGGACGAGAGCTATCTGGAGGCGCTGGAACGCCGCCCGGACGCGCGGGCGCTGCTGGTGGTCAGGCCGGATTACTACGGCGCGCTGCACTGGCCGGCGCGCGCGGCGGCGCGGGCGCGGGCGCTGGGCATCCCCGTGCTGTGCGACGAGGCGCACGGCGCGCATCTCAACTGGGACGCGGAGACGCCCACGGCGGGCGCGCTGGGGGCGGATGTGTGGGTGCAGTCGGCGCACAAGACGCTGCTCGCGCTCAACGGCGGGGCATGGCTGCATGCGGGGCCGGGCATGGACGCGGCGCGCCTTCGGGCGATGCTGCGCGCGGTGCAGAGTAGCAGCCCGTCGTTTGTGACGCTGCTTGCGCTGGACGACGCGCGCGCCTGGATGGAGCAAAACGGCGCGGAGGCCGTCGCGCGGCTCAAGGCCGCGGCGGCGCGGTTTCACGCGCGGGCGGCGGCGCTGGGCTACGCCGATGGGCAGGACGAGCCGGGCTGGGCCTACGACCGCACGCGCGTGGTGCTCCGGGCCCCGCAGGGCGGGTACGCGCTTTCGGAGGCGCTGGCCGCGCGGGGCGTGGACGTGGAGATGAGCGACGCCGATCGGGTGGTGTGCATCCTCTCGCTCCTTGATGGGCCGGAGCGGCTTGAGCGGCTGGCGCGGGTGCTGCGGGAGGTCGCGGCGGACGGACGGCGCAAAGGGCCGGACGGGTCCTGCGCGGATGAAAACAGCGGTGGAGCGGGCATGCCCGGCGCGGTGCGTGCGGACGGCGGCGGTTTGGACGCGGACCACGGGACGCAGGGCGCGGAACATGGAAGCGCGGACGGGACCGGTTCGGACGGCCTGCGGGCATTCGCGGCGGACGGCGGGCCGGACTGGTTGCCCCCGCCTGAGCCGCCCGAGCGCGTCGTGCCGCTTCGGGAGGCGTTTTTCGCGCCGTCGGAGGCGGTGCCGCTCGACCGGGCGGCGGGCCGCGTGAGCGCCGCAGCGGCCGGGCCGTACCCGCCGGGCGCGGCGCTGGTCACCCCCGGCGAGCGGGTGACGGAGGAGCTGGCGGCGTATCTGGCCGCGCTGGGCCCGCGCCGCACGTTCGGCCTGGGGCCGGGAGGCACGCTGGCGTGCCTGCGCTGACGGCGCGGGGCGCGAAGCCGCGGCCATCCTGCGCTGACGGGGGTCCCGCGAAGCTGCGGCATTCCCGCGCTGGCCGCGCTGGGCCCGCGCCATACTTCGGCCTGGGGCCGGGAGGTACGCTGGCGTGCCTGCGCTGACGGGGGACGCGCGAAGCCGTCAATATTTCCCATTCATCCGCGCGCAAAGGCGCGGGGCAAACGGTTGACTGCATACGGTAAAGGAGATCGCTATGGACATTTTCCCCTATGACGCGGTGGTGTTTGATCTGGACGGCACGCTCTTTGACGCGGAGGAGGGCATCGTCTCCTCGGTCAGGAGGGCGATGGACGAGATGGGGCTGGAGGTGCCGGCGGACGCGGACCTGCGCGAGGTGGTGGGCCCGCCGCTGGCGGATTCCTTCCGGGACCTGCTGGGCGTGCCCGAGACGCGCGTTCAGGAGGCCGTGGACCGCTACCGCCGCGATTTCAGCGCGCGGGGCATGTACCTCTACAGCGTGTACCCCAACATCCGCAGCATCCTGCGCATGCTGCACGAGGCCGGGGTGCACGTGGGGCTGGCCACCTCAAAGCCGCTTCGGCTGGCGAGGGACATCCTGTCCTACTTCGCGCTGGACGGCGATTTTGACCGCATCGTGGGCGAGGAGGACGCGGCGGCCAAGCTGGGCAAGGCCGAGCTGATCCGCCGGGCCCTGCCGGACCGCTACCGCCGCGCCGCCATGGTGGGCGACCGCAAGTTCGACATGGCGGGCGCGCTGGCCAACGGCATCGAGGGCATCGGCGCGGGCTACGGCTGCGGCACCGAGGAGGAGCTCACCGTGGCGGGCGCGTCGGTCGTGGTGCCGGATACCGAGGGCCTGCGCGCGGTGCTCTGCCCCGGCGGGGAGATCCCGCGCGGGTTCTTCCTCACGGTGGAAGGCCCCGACGGCAGCGGCAAGACCACCCAGACCGAGCTTCTGGAAAAGCGCCTGCGCCAGTTCGGCTTCAGCGTGCTGCGCACGCGCGAGCCGGGCGGCTGCGCCATCAGCGAGGACATCCGCCGCATCATCCTCGACACGGCCAACACCGACATGTGCCCCGCCTGCGAGGCGCTGCTCTACGCCGCCGCGCGCGCCCAGCACGTCAGCCAGGTCATCCGCCCGGCGGTGGAGCGGGGGATGCTGGTGCTGTGCGACCGGTTCGTGGACAGCTCCGTGGCCTATCAGGGCGGCGGGCGCGGGCTGGGCGTGGAAACCGTGCAGCAGATCAACGACCCCGCCGTGGACGGCATGACCCCCGACGCCACGCTCTATCTGGCCATCGACCACCGGGAGGCGCTGCGCCGCAGGCTGAGCGCCTCCGAGCCCGACCGGCTGGAGCTGGAGGCGGGCGAGTTCCATGAGCGGGTGCAGAAGGCCTACGAGCGCCTTGTGCGCGACAACCGCCGCCGCTTTGTGGTGGTGGACGCGGCGCGCGGCGTGGACGAGGTGGCCAGGGACGCGCTGGACGCGGTGCTGGAACGCCTGCTGCCCGACCGCCGGGCCTGAAGCGGGAGGAAACCGGGATGGAAAGAATCGTGGTGGGCATGTCCGGCGGGGTGGACAGCTCCGTGGCGGCGCTGCTGCTCAAGCGGCAGGGCTACGACGTGGTGGGCGTGTTCATGAAAAACTGGGACGAGAAGGACGAAAACGGCACCTGCACCGCCGCCGACGACTGGAACGACGTGCAGAGCGTATGCGATACCATCGGCATCCCCTGCTATGCCGTCAACTTTGAAAAGGAATATTACGACCGGGTCTTTTCCTATTTTCTGGACGAGTACCGGCGCGGCCGCACGCCCAACCCCGACGTGCTGTGCAACCGCGAGATCAAGTTCCGCGCGTTTCTGGACTATGCGCTCAAGCTGGGCGCAAGCCGCATGGCTACCGGGCACTTCGTGCAATCGGAGGTGCGAAATGGGCATCCGGTGCTCCTCAAGGGCGCGGACGCGAACAAGGATCAGAGCTACTTCCTTTATATGCTCAAGGAGCGGCAGCTCGCGCGCGCGCTGTTTCCCGTAGGCGGCATGACCAAGGCGCAGGTGCGCGCCGTCGCGGAGGAAAACGGCCTGTCCACCAGCAAAAAGAAGGATTCGACGGGCGTGTGCTTCATCGGCGAGCGCAACTTCCGGCGCTTCTTGCAGGGCTTTTTGCCCATGCAGCCGGGCCAGATGCGCACCCCGGACGGCCGGGTGGTGGGCGAGCACATCGGCCTGGCCTACTACACGCTGGGCCAGCGGCGGGGCCTGGGCATCGGCGGCGGGGGCGACGGGCGGCGCTGGTTCGTGGTGGACAAGGACCTTGAGCACAACGTGCTTGTGGTGGAGCAGGGCGAGGACAGCCCGCGCCTGTACAGCCGGTTCGTGCGCGCCTCCGGGGCGACGTGGATCGCCGGGGACCCGCCCGCGCCGGACGGCACGCCCATGCGCCTGACGGCGCGCTTCCGCTACCGGCAGTCAGATCAGGCGGTGACGGTGACGGCGCGGGGCGAAAGCCTGCTGATCGAGGCGGACAAGCTCCAGCGCGCGGTCACGCCCGGGCAGAGTGTGGTCCTCTACGACGGGGACGTGTGCCTGGGCGGCGCGGTGGCCGACGCGGCGGGGATGACGGCGAAGGGGTGAGGGCGCGGTGGGCAGCGCGGACATGGTGCATGCAGGGGGCTTGAGTTCCCTGCTTACAATGTGATAGGCTTTCCCAAAAGCAGAGAAAGGACCCCTGAAAATGAAACGTATCGCATTGCTGATGATTCCTCTTCTGCTGTGCTTCGCCGCTGGTGCGGTGGCGGAGAATATACAGCCGGCTTCTAATGAAATGTATGAATGCGGAGACTATATCTACATTCTGATGGAAGACGGCACAGCCGCGATTATAAACTATATCGGCGCGGCTTCGGAACTGGAGGTGCCCGGAGAGATAGAGGGCCATCCCGTGGCCTACATCGCCGACGGCGCTTTCTATCAGTGCGATAGCCTGACCAGCATCACCCTTCCCGACGGCGTGACCTCTATCGGCGAGTCTGCATTCAGTTGGTGCGGCAGCCTGGCCAGCGTCACCCTTCCCGACAGCGTGGCTTTCATCGGTGATTCTGCATTTTATTCCTGCGGCAGCCTGACCGGCATCACCCTCCCCGACAGCGTCGTTTCCATGGGCGGGAATCCTTTTGCGGCTTGCGGCAAACTGCAAACCATTGCGGTTTCCCCTGATCATCCCAAGCTGGCCGTGGCAGACAACGTGTTGTTTGACAAAACGGAAAAAAAGCTGATTTGCTATCCGGCAGGACTCGATGCCGCTAATTATGAAATCCCGCAGGGAATCACCGCGGTTGGTGATTCTGCGTTCAGCTTCTGCCACAGCCTGACCAGCGTCACCCTCCCCGACGGCGTGACTACCATCGGCGATGCCGCTTTCAGCGCCTGCCACAGCCTGACCAGCGTCACCCTTCCCGACAGCGTGACTACCATCGGTGATTTTGCATTCAGTTCTTGCGACAGCCTGACCGGTATCACCCTTCCCGACGGGGTGACCTCCATCGGCAATTCCGCGTTCTATTCCTGCGGCAGCCTGACCAGCATCACCCTTCCCGACGGCGTGACTTCCATCGGCAATTCTGCATTCAATTGGTGCGACAGCCTGACCGGTATCACCCTTCCCGACGGCGTGACTTCCATCGGCAATTCTGCTTTCCGCTCCTGCTTCAGCCTGACCGATATCACCCTTCCCGACAGCGTGACTTCTATCGGCAATTTTGCATTCGATTCCTGCGGCAGCCTGACCAGCGCTGTCATCCCCGACGGCGTGACCTCCATCGGTAAAGACGCTTTTGATGACTGTGCCGATAACCTGGCGCTGACCGTAGGCCAGAATTCCTATGCGATGCAGTACGCGATAGACAACGACATTCACTACATCTGTCCGGACACCAATAACTAGCTGTACGAATAACGCTGCGGACGGCGGAACGCTGCAGGGCTGCAAGCGACCTCGGAGAAGGGCGGCCAGCGCGCCCCATCTCCCGCCGCCCTGCACCATCTGGCCTAAAATTGTCCGCTTCTTCATAGAAAAACAATGCAAATACATCCAATTTTCGCAAAGCCGCTTGCGTGATAAGCACACAGCGGCTATAATATTCAACAACATTCGGGATGGTTCCGGATGTGACGAAGTATAGTAGGGAGGTAACCAAGATGAAAAAGATTGTATCCGTGATCCTGACGCTGGTTCTGGCGCTGGGCCTGGCCCTGCCCGCCGTGGCTGAGGATGCGATCAAGATCGGCGTGATCGGCCCCCTGACCGGCCCCGCCGCCATTTACGGCACCGCCGTGGTCAACGCGGCCAAGATCGCCGCCGACGAGCTCAACGCCCTGGGCGGCCTGCAGATCGAAATCGACGCGCAGGACGACGAGCATGACCCCGAAAAGGCCATCAACGCCTACAACACCGTGCTGGACAACGGCGCGAAGGTGATCGTTGGCACCGTGACCTCCGGCCCCTGCGCTGCCGTGGCTGCCAAGGCGTATGAGGAGCGCATCTTCATGCTGACGCCCTCCGCCTCCTCCACCGACGTCATCGCCGACAAGGACAACGTCTACCAGGTCTGCTTCACCGACCCCGCGCAGGGCGCGGCTTCCGCCCAGTACATCGCCGAGCACGGCCTGGCCACCAAGGTCGCCGTGATCTACAATAACGGCGACGTGTACTCCACCGGCATCTACCAGACCTTTGAGGCCAAGGCCGCTGAGCTGGGCCTGGAGATCGTGAAGGTCACCACCTTTACCGACGACACCACCGACTTCTCCGTGCAGGTCACCGAGACCAAGAACGCCGGCGCCGAGCTGGTCTTCCTGCCCATCTACTACACCCCCGCTTCCATGATCCTCACCCAGGCCGCCTCGATGGACTACGCGCCCATCTTCTTCGGCGTGGACGGCATGGACGGCATCCTCACCATGGAAGGCTTTGACACCAGCCTGGCCGAGGGCGTGTTGCTGCTGACCCCCTTCAGCGCCGACGCCAAGGACGAAAAGACCGTCAACTTTGTCAACAAGTATGTCGAGCTCTACGGCGACACCCCCAACCAGTTCGCCGCCGACGCCTATGACGCCGTGTACGCCGTCTACGAGGCGATGGTCGCGGGCGGCATCACCGCCGACACCACCCCCGAGGAAGCCTGCGAAATCATGATCGCCGAGATGCAGAAGCTCACCATCGAGGGCCTCACCGGCACCATGACCTGGTCCGCCACGGGCGAGGTGAGCAAGACCCCCACCGCCGTCAAGATCGAAAACGGCGTGTACGTGGGCATGGAATAACAACCGCCCGGCGTCCCCTCCCGGCCCCCGCGGCCGGGAGGGGCCTACAAGCGAACACAGCGAAGGTAACCAACGGTAGTCTGACGGGAAGGCACGCCCGACTACCGTTGATTACCTTATCGCGTTTCAAACGAGACAAAGGATGTGGGAGAGCATGACACAATTCCTGTCCTACCTGTGCAACGGCATCAGCCTGGGCAGCGTGTACGCCATCATCGCCCTGGGCTATACCATGGTCTACGGCATCGCCAAAATGCTCAACTTCGCACACGGCGACGTCATCATGATCGGCGCCTACATCGCCTTCTGCGCCATGCAGTACTGGGGCTTCCCGCCGGTGATTTCGGTGCTGGCGGCCATGGCGGTATGCACGGTGCTGGGCATGGTGATCGAGCGCACCGCCTACAAGCCGCTTAGGCAGGCCTCGTCCCTGGCGGTGCTGATTACGGCCATCGGCATGAGCTACCTGCTTCAAAACGTCGCCCTGCTCGTCTGGGGCGCCAATCCCAAGAGCTTCCCCTCGGTGGTGGGGCTGGGCTCGCTGTCCCTGCTGGGCGGGCAGATGATCATCTCCGGCGAGGCCATCGTGACCATCGCCGCCTGCGTGGTCATCATGATCGCCCTGACCCTCTTCACCGGCAAGACCAAGATGGGCAAGGCCATGCGCGTGGTCTCCGAGGACAAGGGCGCGGCCGAGCTCATGGGCATTAACGTCAACCTTACCATCACCGTGACCTTCGCCATCGGCTCGGCCCTGGCGGCCATCGCGGGCGTGCTTTTGTGCTCGGCCTATCCCACGCTCCAGCCCACCACCGGCTCCATGCCGGGCATCAAGGCCTTCACGGCGGCGGTGTTCGGCGGCATCGGGTCCATTCCCGGCGCCATGCTGGGCGGCATTCTGCTGGGCGTGATCGAAATTCTGGGCAAGGCCTACGTATCCACGGAGCTGGGCGACGCGTTCGTGTTCGCGGTGCTGATCGTGGTGCTGCTGGTCAAGCCCGCCGGCCTGCTGGGCAAGACCGTGCATGAGAAAGTGTGAGGTGGCGGCCATGAGCATGAGCATGAGAAAAAAACGGGCCATCGGCGGCCTGGTGACCTACCTGATGGTGATTGCCGCCTACCTGGCGTGCCAGTACCTGCTGGCCACCGGCGGCATGACCCGCTCGCTGCGCGGCCAGCTGGTGCCCATCTGCGTATGGGTGGTGATGGCGGTTTCGCTCAACCTCGTGGTGGGCGTATCGGGCGAACTGAGCCTGGGCCACGCGGGCTTCATGAGCGTGGGCGCGTTTTCCGGCATCGTGGCCTCCGGCTGGATGCTGGGCGCCTTTCAGCTTGAAAACGAGGTCGTGCGCCTCCTGCTGTCCATGATCGTGGGCGGCGTGTTCGCGGGCATCGCGGGTGTGCTCATCGGCATCCCGGTGCTGAGGCTGCGCGGCGACTACCTGGCCATCGTGACGCTGGCCTTCGGCGAGATCATCCGAAACGTCATCAACTGCCTGTATATCTCCATCGACGCGGGGCGGCTGCACTTTGCCTTCAACGACAGCAACATCCCCGGCGAGCTGCTCGTCAGCGGCCCCAAGGGCGGCGTGGGCATCGACACCATCGCCACCTTCGGGATGGGCTTCGCGCTGATCCTCTTTACCCTCTTCGTGGTGCAGAACCTCGTCAACAGCCGCTCCGGTCGCGCCATCATGGCCACCCGTGACAGCCGCATCGCCGCCGAGTCCGTGGGCATCAACATCACCAAGTACAAGATGATGGCCTTCGTGACCAGCGCCGTGCTCGCCGGCATGGCCGGCTCGCTCTACGGCCTGAACTTCTCCACCGTGGCCGCCAGCAAGTTCAAGTTCGACACCTCCATTCTCGTGCTGGTGTTCGTGGTGCTGGGCGGCATCGGCTCCATCCGCGGCTCCATCATCGCCGCGACGCTGCTTACCATTCTGCCCGAAGTGCTGCGCGCCTTCAGCGACTACCGCATGCTGGTGTACGCGGTGGTGCTGATTCTGGTGATGCTGGCTACCAACAGCCCGTTTTTGAGCGTGCGGCTCCAGCGCCTCAAGGCGCTCCTGCGCCGCGGCAAGACCAACCCCGGAAAGGAGGGCGAGGCGGCATGACCCAGCAGCACAAGCGGCAATCCGAAACCAAGATGGTCCCCGTGCCCAGCCATTCCATCGTCCCAGAGCGGGATGTGGACAAGCGCCCCGTGCTGGAAACGCGCCACCTGGGCGTGGAGTTCGGCGGCCTGAAGGCCGTGGAGGACTTTAACCTGACCATAGGCCGCACCGAGATCGCGGGTCTTATCGGCCCCAACGGCGCGGGCAAGACCACCGTCTTTAACCTGCTGACCAAGGTGTACCAGCCGACCACCGGCGTGGTTATCCTCGACGGCAAGGACACCGCCGGCATGAACGCCGTGCAGGCCAACAAGCTGGGCATCGCCCGCACGTTCCAGAACATCCGCCTCTTCGGCAACATGACGGTGGAGGAAAACGTGCGCATCGGGCTGCACAACCAGATCAAGTACGGCATGTTCTCCGGCATCTTCCGCCTGCCCGCCTACTGGAAGCAGGAAAAGAAGCAGCACGAGAAGGCGCTGGAGCTGCTTTCCATCTTCGACATGCAGGGCATGGCCCAGTACCGCGCCGGGTCGCTGCCCTACGGCGCGCAGCGGCGGCTGGAAATCGTGCGCGCGCTGGCCACGCATCCCAAGCTCCTGTTGCTGGACGAGCCCGCCGCCGGCATGAACCCGCACGAAACCGAGGAACTGATGGAGAACATCATCAAGATCCGCGACCAGTTCCAGATCGCCGTGATGCTCATCGAGCACGACATGAACCTGGTCATGGGCATCTGCGAGGGCATCTGCGTGCTCAACTACGGGCGCATCATCGCCAAGGGCACCGCCAGCGAGATCCAGCAAAACCCCACCGTCATCGAGGCCTATCTGGGCAAGCGCAAGGAGGGGGAGCAATGAGCCTTCTCAAGGTTGACAACATCCACGTGTACTACGGCGCGATTCACGCCATCAAGGGCATCTCCTTCGAGGTCAACGAGGGCGAGATCGTCACCCTCATCGGCGCCAACGGCGCGGGCAAATCCACCACCCTCAACACCATCGCCGGCCTGCTCAAGCCCCGCAGCGGCTCCATCACCTTCGAGGGCCGAAACCTGCTGGGCATGAAGGCCCACAAGCTGGTGTCGCAGGGTATGGCGCTGTGCCCGGAGGGGCGGCGCATCTTCCAGCTGATGACCGTGCGCGAAAACCTCGAAATGGGCGGCTACTCCCGCCCGCCGCAGGAGATCGAGGGCTCGCTGGAGGATGTGTTCGCCCGCTTCCCGCGCCTCAAGGAGCGCGAAAAGCAGATCGCAGGCACCTTGAGCGGCGGCGAGCAGCAGATGCTCGCCATGGGCCGCGCTTTGATGAGCAAGCCAAAGCTGCTCATGCTCGACGAGCCGTCGATGGGCCTTGCCCCCATTCTGGTGGAGCAGATCTTCGACATCATCAAGGAGCTGCACGAGGCGGGCACCACCATCCTTCTGGTGGAGCAGAACGCGCAGATGGCGCTGAGCATCGCCGACCGCGCCTACGTGCTGGGCACAGGCCGCATCACCATGAGCGGCAACGCCGCGGAGGTGCTTTCCGACGACGGCGTGCGCAAGGCGTACCTCGGCGGCTGACAAACGCAAAAAAAGGCCCCCTTCTCTGCCATCCGGCAGGGGAGGGGGACGTTTTTTTTCATCAGCTTCCGGAGGCGGCGCGTTCTCCCAGCCGCTTATGCACCTGCTCGCGCAGAAGCGTGTAGCACACCGAGGTGAGCGGGATGAACAGCAGCATGCCCAGAATGCCCATCAGGCCTTCGCCCAGCAGCACCGCGAAGAGCACCCAGATGGACGGCAGGCCGATGGCGTTGCCCATGACGTGGGGGTAGATGAGGTTGCCCTCGATCTGCTGCAGGACCAGAAACAGCGCGACAAAGCCCAGCGCCTGCAGGGGGTTGTTGACCAGAATGAGAATCGCGCCCACGATGCAGCCCATCCACGCGCCGATGACCGGGATCAGCGCCGTCACCGCGATGAACACGCTGATGAGCAGCACATAGGGCATGCCCAGCAGCGTCATGGTCACAAAGAACATGCCGCCCAGGATGCACGCCTCCAGGCACTGGCCCGTGATGAAGCTGGAAAACGTGCGCTGGCTGAGGTCCGCCACCGAAAGCGCCTTTTCGACCCAGCGGGGCTTGAGGTAGGCGCGCATGAGGTTTTTCACCTGGGAGCGCAGGCGCTCCTTGGAGGAGAGAAAGTAGATGGTGAACATCACCGTGAAAAAGAAGCTCAATACGTTCTGATACACCGTGCCGATGACCGTGGTGGAAAACGCCGCGCCCTTGAGCAGGAGGTTGACCATGTCGGCGATCTTGGCGTCCACGTCGCTGACGGAGGGGACGGTGAAGCTGGCGCTGAGCATCTGCGAAACGCTGAAGCCGTAGGGCTCGATCAGCTCATCCAGGCGCTGGAGCGCCGCGGGAATGGCCTTGATGATGGACAGGATGGTGTTGATCAGCTCCGGCACCACGATGGACATGATCACGTACACCACGCCCGCCACCAGCGCCAGCACCAGCGCCATGGCCACCGGCCGCCGCGCGCGCCTGAGGCGGGGCGTGCGGTCCATGAAAAACAGGACCCGCCGCTCCAGAAAACGCATGGGCACGTTGAGCACGAAGGCCAGCACGCCGCCCAGGAAAAAGGGCATCAGGATGCCCCAGAGGTTGACCATCAGCCCCGTGAGCGAGCTGCCCCGCTCAAAGAGAAAATAAATGCCGATGATCAGCGTGGCCAGCAGCAGAATGGCCAGGAATTTGCGGCGCTCCATGCGGTCCCCTCCCGTGTGCGTGGTACCCTTATCATACCACATCCCGGCGGAGGGAGGAAGGGCGTTTTTTCCGCGGGGGGCGATTGGTTACGCTTTGTTCATCTTTCCCGGCTGGTTTGTTCATTTTTGCCTGCTATGATGGAGTAAGGAAAGGAGGCGGTGGACATGCCGAAACGGCGGCGCAGAATCGCGGCGGTGGTGGGAATCGCCCTGGGCGTCTACGTGCTTCTGGCGGCGCTGCCCTATGCCTTCCCGCCCGCCGCGGAGCGGGCGCAGGCGGCGTTCGTGCCCGTGGAGGACGGCGCCGAGGGCGACCGCGCCACCATCCTGACCACGGGCGAGCAGGCGCTCGCCGCCCGGCTCAACCTGATCGCCAACGCGGAAAGCTCGCTCGTCGTGGGCAGCTATCTCTACGCCGACGACGAAAGCGGCTATACCGTGGCCGCGGCGCTGCTGGACGCGGCGGACCGGGGCGTGAAGGTGCGCATCGTGGTGGACGGGCTGGTGGGACGGCTCAATTTCCTCGGCGGCGATCTGGGCTACGCGCTGGGCACGCATGAGAACATCGAGATTCGCTTCTACAACCCCGTAAACCTGCTGGCGCCCTGGGGCCTGAGCGCGCGCTTCCATGAAAAGTACGTCATCGCGGACGGAAGGGCCTTTGTGCTGGGCGGGCGCAACATCTCCGACGAGTTCCTCACCCCCGAGGAGCACCCCGCCTACAACTACGACCTGGATGTGCTCATGTGGCGCGAAACGCCCGCGCAGAGCAGCGCCGCGAGCCTGTTGACGGCCTATTTCGACCGGCTGTGGGACGAGCAATGCGCCCCGGCCTACGAGCAGGCGCCGGCGTGGCGCAAGGCGGGCGCCGCGCGCACGCAGGACGAGCTGCGCAGCCGCTGGGAGGCGATGGAGACGGAATACGCCCGGGCCATCGCCCCGGCGGACTGGGAGGCGCTGACCGTGCCGGTGGAGGGCTGCTCCCTGATGACCAACCCCATCAACCCCGGCGTGAAGGAGCCGGCGCTGTGGACCTCGCTGGTGGCGCTGATGAAGAGCGCGCAGGAGCGCGTGTGGATTCAGACGCCGTATGTGGTGCTGGACGCCGCCATGCGCGACAGCCTGCAGGCGGCGGCGGAGCAGGCGCCGGAGATGGTGATTCTGACCAATTCGCGCGCCGGGGGCAACAACATCGTGGCCTCGGCGGACGGGGTGTTCCACCGGGGAATGGCGCTTTCGCTGCCGCTCGCCTACTACGAGCTGCAGGCCCCGCGCAGCATGCACACCAAGGCCATGCTGGTGGACGGGGACATCAGCGTGTTCGGCTCGTTCAACTATGACATGCGCAGCGCCTATGCGGACACCGAGGTGATGCTGGCCGTGAAAAGCGAGCCGCTCAACGACCGGATGGAGGCGTACATGCTGGACATGCGCGCCCTGGCCCTGCCCGTGGAGGCGGACGGCGGCTACGCGGAGGGCGAGGCGGAGGCGCTGGACACGCCGCTTCTGAAAAATCTGCTGATTGTGACGGCGTCGCCGTTGATTTCGCTGGTGCGGTTCCTGGTATGAGGCGCGAGGCGGGCGGGAACGCCGGACGAGAGCGCCCCGGTGCGGGGGCGGGAAGAGGCGCGGCCGGGAGCCGCCGGAAAGGAGAAAAACATGAGGCAACTTTGCGGATGCATGGGCTGGGGACTCAGGGTGGACCGGGAGGGCAACCTGCACGATACGTTCCCCGCGCCGGGGGAGCCGGTCTGCTGGCCGCGCACGCCGTGGCATGTGAAGGTCCGCCGCCCCAGAAAGCGCCTGGCGCGCGGGAGGCGGCTGCTCAGCGGCACTTTGGGCGCGGGAAAGCGGCTGATCCAGGCCTGCCGCCCGATGCGCGTTTCGCGGGCGGCGTGCGCGCCGGGGCTGGGCCGGGCGTGAGCGGCGCGTGCGGCTCCGGGAAGGGCGCAGAGGCGCGGCGCGCGGCCAGACGGCGCGGCGGGCCTGAGCGCCGGACACAAGCCGGAAACGGTTTGGAAAGGAGCGGCCAGACGGCGCGGCGCGCGTGAGCACCGGGCACAAGCCGGAAACGGTTTGGAAAGGAGCGGCCAGACGGCGCGGCGTGCCTGAGCACCGGGCACAAGCCGGAAACGGCCCGGAAAGGAGCGGCCAGACGGCGCGGCGGGCCTGAGCGCCGGACACAAGCCGGAAACGGTCCGGGAAGGAGCGGCCTGACGGCACGGCGTGCCTGAGCGCCGGACACAAGCCGGAAACGGTCCGGGAAGGAGCGGCCAGACGGCGCGGCGTGCCTGAGCGCCGGACACAAGCCGGAAACGGCCCGGGAAGGAGCGGCCTGACGGCGCGGCGCGGAAAGGGTGCGCGGGTCGGCAGGCCATGGACAAGTGAAAAAAAGCCCCGGAGGGCGCGGCGCGGGCCGCGTGCCGCCGGGGTCGCGGCAAGGCCGGGGGACGCAGGACGTGTCCCCCGGCTTTTTTGTCAGCTGCGGCCCAGAATGGCCCCGGCGATGCCGCCCCCGGCCACGCCCATGGCCAGGTCGCTGAGGTAGGCGGTGAAGGGCAGCTGCTGGCCGGAGAGCAGCGCGTAGAGGCCCACGCCCAGCGCCATGTAAATCAGCCCCAGCAAAGCGCCCCACATGAGGCCCCGGTCGCTTCCGCGGCCGCTCATGACCCAGACGCCCACGAAGATGGAAGCCAGCTTGATGAGCTGGTTGACCACGCGCACGACGGTATCGCTGGGACGGAGCCACTGCATCAGCAGGGCGAAAAGCAGCACGCACGCCAGCGTGACGCCCACGGCGGTCAACAGGCCGCGCAGGAGGCGCGGGGCACGGCTGCGGCGCGACCGCCTGCGCGGGGGGCGGGCGGCGGCCGGGGTGGCATAGGTTGCAGGCATAAGAAAAACCTCCCTCTGTTCGCTTTGGTACAGGATATGCGAACGGGGGGAGGCTTCATGCCCGGAAAGGGCGTCAGTTGAGGACCTCGCTGTCGTTTTCGATGGCGACTTCCTCCACGTTGCGGATGGCCCAGCGGGCAAAGACCAGCTTGACATTGTCGCGGCCCACGCTGAGCTCGATGGTATCGTCCTTGATGGAGGTGATGGTGCCGTAGATGCCGCCGATGGTGCATACGCGGTCGCCGTTCTTGAGGGCGGCCAGCATTTCCTTGACCTTCTTGTCCTTCTTCTTCTGCGGACGGATCAGCAGGAAGTAGAACACCACGAACATGAGAACCAGCGGCAGGATCATGCCCAGCATTTCGCCCACGCCCGCGGTGGCGGTGGCGGCGGCCGCATCAGTGGCGGCGGCGTCCGCGGCGCCGGTGGCGGCGTCGGTCAGACCCATCAGCATTTGAGTGAGTGCGTTCATCGTTTGGTAAACCCCTTTCCAAAGTGGTAAGGATGATTATAGCAAATCCTTACGCAAAGCACAAGCGCAAAAAAGCGTGCGGCCTCCGCCGGGGGCAGGGCGGGCCGTCAGAGGCTGCGGTGGTTGCGGCAGGGGCCGCGCAGCAGGTCGCCCGCCCCGGCCCCGCCGGGAATGGGCATGCGAAGCAGCGTGCCGGCCACCGAGGCCGTCTGGACGGATTCGCCCGTCGTATCCAGCGTCATGCGGGAGACGGTGAAGGCGCGCGGGCCCGCCGGGGTGAGCACCTCCAGCGCGTCGCCCACGTAGAAGCGGTTTTTCAGGCGCACGAGGCACTCGCCGCCGTCCGGCGCGCCCGCTACCACGTCGCCCACGTATTCCATCGACTGCGTGAAGCCCTCCGCGCCGCCGGGCGTCTCGGGCGGGCCGAAGTAAAAGCCCGTGGTAAGCGTGCGGTGGCTGGCCTTTCGGACCTCCGCAAGCAGCTCCGGCACGGCCCGGCGGTACGCCTCCGCACCCTCCCGCTCCAAGAGGTCCAGCGCGCGGCGGTAGGCCGACACCACCGTGGCCACGTAATAGGCGGTTTTCATGCGGCCCTCGATCTTGAGGCTGGCAACGCCCGCGTCCCGCAGGCGGTCCAGATGGCCGATCATGCACAAATCGCCCGCGGAATACAGATACGTGCCCCGCTCGTCCTCATAGACGGGCAGGTACTCGCCGGGGCGCTTCTCCTCCGTCAGGTGGTAGCGCCAGCGGCAGGGCTGGGCGCACGCGCCGCGGTTGGCGCTGCGGCCGGTGAGCGCCGCGCTGAGCAGGCAGCGCCCGCTGTAGGCCACGCACATGGCCCCGTGCACGAACGCCTCCAGCGCCATGTCCGGGGAGAGCGCGCGGCGCAGGGCCGCGATGTCCTCCAGGCGCATCTCCCGCGCCAGCACCACGCGCGTGGCGCCCGTGACCGCGCGCAGCGCCTCCGCCGCCGGGGCGTTCAACACGCTCAGCTGCGTGCTCAAATGCAGCGCAAGGCCCGGAACCTGCCTGCGCAGCTCCGCCGCCACGCCCACGTCGGCTACGATGGCCGCGTCCACGCCCGCCTCCAGCGCCTCGCGCGCCGTATCCACGAAGTCCGCAAGCTCGCCGTCCGTGGCAAGGGCGTTGATCGCGGCGTAGAAGCGCGCGCCCTGCGCGTGGCACAGGCGCACGGCCTCCGAAAGCGCCGCCACGTCAAAATTGCCCGCGAAGGCGCGCAGGCTGTGCCGCGAAAGCCCGCCGTACACCGCGTCCGCGCCGAAGCGCAGCGCAGCTTTCAGCTGCTCCATGCCCCCCGCGGGGGCGAGCAGCTCCATCCTTTGCATGGTCACATGCCCCGCTCCTCGTCGTATGCCTTCCACAGCGGCGCGTAGATGGCCACGGCGCGCTCGTGCTCCTCCAGCGTGCGGCTGAAGTGAAGCTCGCCGGTGCTGGGGTCCTTGCTGCAGAAGTACAGGTATTTTTCGGCCACGTAGCTCTCGTCCGGGTACAGGGCCGCGTTGATGGCCTCCGGCGAGGGGTTGCAGATGGGGCCTACGGGCAGGCCGCTGACCTTGTAGGTGTTGTAGGGGGAATCCACCGCCAGGTCGCTCTGGCGCAGCGCCATGCGCCGCTCGCCCGTCACGTAGTGCACGGTCGGGTCGCTCTGGAGCAGCATGCCCTGATCGAGGCGGTTGTGGAACACCGCGCTCACCTTGGCAAAGTCCGCCTTCTTGGCCTCCTTCTCGATCATGGAGGCCAGGGTGAGGACCTGATCCATCGTCATGCCGATCTCCTCGGCGCGCGCCTGCCATTCGGCGGTAAAGACCTTGTCCGTCTGGGAGAGCAGCTTTTTGATGATGTCCAGCGCGCTTGCGTCGGTGTAGATCTCATAGGTGTTGGGCGCGAGGTAGCCCTCCAGCAGGTAGCGGCGGCTTTCGACGTTTTCGGTCTTGAGCTCCTCGTCGATGAAGTAGTAGTCCGTGACGCCCTCGCCGGTCTTGCAGATATTCAGGAACTCCGAGGTATCGTCAAAGATGCCCTGGTTTTTGAGCGCCTCGGCGATCACCTCCACCGTGTCGCCGGGGATGATGGTGATGTCGGTGGTGATGGGGTTGCCGTCGCCGGTGGTGAGCAGGTCCGCGATTTCAAAGACGTCCATGCTCTTTTTGATGAGGTAGTCGCCCGCCTGAATCTTCTGGCCAAGGCCCGCGAAGTCGCAGTAATACTTGAAAAAGGTGCGGCTCTTGATGAGGCCCTGCTCCTCAAGGTTGTTGGCCACGCGGGTGAGGCTGTTGCCGCTCTCCACGGAAAAGGCGTACTCCTGCGTGTCCGCGGGATCGACGGGGCTGATGAAATGCTCGTCCACCGCCGCATACACGCCCGACGCCAGCCCAAAGACGATGAGCAGGGACGCAAGCACAATCAGTACGGGCCGGAGGATATTCCACAGCCCGCTGTACCAGTAAAAGCCGTATTCGCGCTCGTCGCGCAAGGATTCATGGTCGTATTCCCGGTTGGGGTCGCGCTTTCTTGACAAAACGCCGCCTCCTTTTACATGTCGCCGATCTCCGCGCCGATATCCGCCGCCTCCGCCACGCGCTCCATCACCGCGGCGGCCAGGCGCTGCGCGCTCATGCGCGACAGCAGATAGGCCGATACCTCGTCGCTTTCGTAGAGCAAAGCGCTTAAGCGCTCAAATTCCCGCGCGTCCTCCGGCTTTGGCTCCACGCCCGCGGCCGCCGCCATGCGCAGCGCCGCCTCAGCGCGCGTGAAGCGCTCAAGCAGCCGCCGGCTGACCTCGTCCTCCATGACGCTTTCGCGCAGGGCCGCGCAGGTCCGGAAGGGCTCCGTTTCCCTGAGCGCCGCAAGCAGCGCGTCCGTGGCGCTCGCCACCTCATATGGCAGTTCCATGACATAAGCCCCTCCTTTCGCGCCTATCTAGTATAACGCAAACGGGCAAAAATTTCATGCCTTTTTTGCATTCCGCGCGCGGAGGCGCGCATATCGTTTGGCAAGCGCAACGCAAGGAGGTTTTTGCATGGACAAAACGTTCGACCTGTACAGGGACATCGCCGAGCGCACCGACGGCGACGTATACATCGGCGTGGTGGGCCCGGTGCGCACGGGCAAGAGCACGCTCATCGCCCGCATGATGGAAAAGCTCGTCCTGCCCGCCATGGCGCCCGGCCCGCGCCGCGACCGCCTTTCGGACGAGCTGCCCCAGAGCGGCAGCGGCCGCACCATCATGACCACACAGCCCAAGTTCGTGCCCGGCGAGGCCGTGACCGTGACGCTGGGCGACCAGGCCACGGTGCGCGTGCGCATGGTGGACAGCGTGGGCTATCTGGTGGAGGGGGCGCTCGGCACCGAGGAGGACGGGGCCGCGCGCATGGTGCACACCCCGTGGTTTGACTACGACATCCCCTTTGAGCAGGCGGCGGAGACGGGCACGCGCAAGGTGATCGCCGACCACGCCACCATCGGGCTGGTGGTGACCACCGACGGCACCGTGGCCGACCTGCCGCGCGAGAGCTACACCGCGGCGGAGGAGCGGGTGGTCAGCGAGCTCAAGACCCTTGGCAAGCCCTTCATCGTGGTGCTCAACTCCCGCACGCCCGACGCCCCGGACGCCCAGCGCCTGCGCGAGCGTCTGGCCGGGCGCTACGGCGTGCCCGTGATGGCGATGAACGTCAAGGAAATGGAAGTGGACGACATCCTGGGGATGTTTGAGCAGGTGCTGTTTCAGTTTCCGCTGCGCGAGATCCGCATCGCCGTGCCCGACTGGCTCAGCGCCCTGGACGAGGGGCACTGGCTGGCCGCGCATGTGCTGGAGGGCGTGCGCGCCGGGGCGGCGCAGGTCACGCGCGTGGGCGATTACGCCGCCTTTGCCGGGGCGTTTGCCGATTCGCCCTACACCGAGGGCCTCAAAAACGAGGGCATCGACCTGGGGCAGGGGCGCGTCAGGTTCTCCCTGCCGCTCAAGGACGGGCTGTTCAACCGCGTGCTGGGCGAGGAGTGCGGCACGGAGATCCGCGGCGACGCGCATCTTTTGCGCCTGATGAAGGAGCTGGTGGCCGCCAAGACCGAATACGACCACGTGGCCGACGCGCTCAAGAGCGTGCGCGAGACGGGCTACGGCCTGGTGACCCCCACGATGAACGAGCTGACTTTGCAGGAGCCGGAGATCGTCAAGCAGGGAAGCCGCTTCGGCGTGCGGCTGAAGGCCAACGCGCCGTCTTTGCACCTCATCCGCGTGGACATCGAAACCGAGGTCAGCCCCGTGGTGGGCACCGAAAAGCAGAGCGAGGAGCTGGTGCGCTACCTGCTGGAGGAGTTTGAAAACGATCCCCAGCGCATCTGGAACACCGATTTCTTCGGCAAGAGCCTGCACGAGCTGGTGCGCGAGGGCCTGAGCAACAAGCTCATGCGCATGCCCGCCGACGCGCAGGAGAAGGTGCAGGAGACGCTGTCCAAGATCATCAACGAGGGCAACGGGGGGATGATCTGCATACTGCTATGAGCGCGTCGGAAAAGCTCGGCTGGCGCCGATCTTTTCCGACGGGGGGGGG